>Ga0209312_1000164_pt1 | contig 72271 bp, 63 predicted proteins | sample BioC13SIPDNA_4_FD_185744 | JGI IMG/M metagenome (GOLD analysis project Ga0209312, IMG submission 185744) | Anaerobic biogas reactor microbial communites from Washington, USA - Biogas_R1_B C13 SIP DNA (SPAdes) (version 2) | ecosystem: Engineered > Bioreactor > Anaerobic > Unclassified | place... | reverse complement strand
TTTTACCTGCTTGAGCTGGTTTTCCAGAAACTCAGCCTGATTGCTCAAAAATGCTCTTTCGTCATATCCGGCTGCGTCTCCTTCCGTATGAGCGCGGACGCCATAGCGCACCCAGCCCGGCACCCCTTTAACGCGGAGCATGTTTCTGTATCCGCACCCAAATCCTCCCGCAAAGCCGAGAGAATTTCCACTGTTCGGAGTTGTAGCGCCATTACAATAGCCTGCGCTGCGTCCTGTCATTGGGCCCATACCCATTGGGCCTGTCCCGTCTCCTCTGGACATAAAATCACCTCCAAATAAATAGTCGAATGCTGTTCAGATAAATAAAAGCTTTTAGTTACTGGCATATGCCCATAAACATAGTAACTCCGTTTTTGTCATATGTCAATAACTTTTTTTAAAAATGGTTCTGCCGGCTGGTAGTGGTATTGGAGGAGCACATTGCCCGCAGCAGATCTGCTGCGGGCAATGTGCGAATAAGGTTATATGCTGCTGTCTTCTGGCTCAATGTACTCGATTGCCTTCACCGGGCAGGCGTCCGCAACCTTTTGCAATAGCTGCATATCAGTGTATAATGTACTTGGACGGTCACTTTTTTTCCCTTCATTGCAAAAAGTGCCGGATAGATTCTGGTACAGAGCGTACGGCCCATGTAGTGGCCGCGGTCATTGAGGACGGAGATCGCATCTTCGCAACACAGCGCGGCTATGGTGATTTCAAAGACGGATGAGAGTTCCCTGGCGGGAAGATTGAGCCAGGAGAAACACCGCAGCAGGCTTTGAAGCGTGAGATTGAAGAGAAGTTAGCCGCAGAGATTACGGTCGGGGATCTGCTTACGGTTGTAGACTATGACTATCCGAAGTTTCATCTCTTAATGCAGTGCTTCTTCTGTTCGGTGGATTCTGGGCACCTGACGCTAAAAGAACATGAGGATGCCAAATGGCTGACAAAGGACAAGCTCGACACCGTGGACTGGCTTCCGGCCGACGTGAAGGTAGTTGAAGCATATAAACGAATGGACAGATGATCAGTTCCTTTCGTTTAGTTCGCGATAAAAGGGAGAAGTAATCACGCTGCAAAAAGTTTTTAAATGGGGAGACATGGTCTTTTTAGATGGAGATTTTAGAATACGGATACAAGGACGTAAATAATATGAAAATAAATAAGCAAAAGAAGCTCTTTTGGTTCCTTACGTGCATATCATTTTTGCTCCTATTTATAGGCGTAATAACGGGATGCTCTCTATTTATATGGTTATCTGTTGGTGAAGTAATTATAGAATTGGTGTTATGGATTATCTTTTTCAGATGCCCAAAGTGCGGCAGCCATTTGGGACGAATTGATGAGAATTATACCTATTGTCCTCACTGCGGTGTGAAGTTGGATAAGTAGAGTTCGACTTTTAAGGGCGGTTACTATGAAGAAAATACTATTTGGGATTGCTTTAATACTCTTTGGTTTTATATTTATATATATTTTGGGTTTTGTTTTCTCTGTAGTAGGGTTCGTAAGCCATGAGAAATAGATAATAATTGGACTGCAGAGATTTAAAAAATCTGACGACATTAAGGCACCAACGTATTATTAAATAATAGCACCTTAAAACATACGTATAGTTGGGCTCTTATAACATAATAGCTTGCGGATGAAGTCGGGAAGTCTTTCTAAAAATGAACACTTTAGGTTAGAACGCTTTTTAATTGGTATGATGGGATTGTGTATTTTGTGCTTGCTTTAGGCCAACTTGGTATTTATACTGGTGACGAAAGCAGAAATAGGTAACCCCATGCCTAAAGAAACCCACGCCTAAATTTGAAACTCTCTTAATGCTACCGTTCTATTGTATCAAGCGGGTGCTTTAGAGGCATAAGGAGTGTTCTTGCAGCATTTGAAAGGCTGTAAGGACGCTCGCTTTATTTTTTGAATACTATTGCCCTTTTTATCTATGCCTGGGCGCGGTTTTAACCGCACCCTTTCTTGTTCCTATGGACACATCTCTTATCGGCTGAACTGACTGGAATAACAGCAAATAATAATTGCTCTTAATAATTCTGTAACAATTCCTTTACATTTATTCTCTTTTGTGTTATGATACCGCTGTATATGCCAAGAGCATTTGGTGTTTGAGAATTGCAATAAAATGCAAAACAAAATGGAGGTATTTTGATGAACACTAAGAAGATTATAGCATTGCTTCTGGCGGTCATGATGATCGTTGGCGTTTTGGCAGCTTGCGCAGCCAAAGGACCTGCGGAATCCCCAAAGGATTCTGACGAGCCCAAAGGCGAAGCCATAGACCTGTCTATATGCCTAGCATCTGAGCCCGAGTCAATAGACCCGGCGCTTAACAAAGCTGTTGACGGAGCTGTTATGCTTCATCACTTCTTTGAAGGACTGCTCAAATGGGAAGACAATGGAGTCGAGATTAACGACAAGGTTAACGGTGCAAAGATTGTTCCCGGACAGGCTGAGTCCTGGGAAAAGGTTGAGAACGAAGACGGCACCGTGACCTACACTTTTAAGCTCCGTAAGGATGCAAAGTGGAGCGACGGTAAGTCCGTTACCGCAAACGACTTTGTATATGCTTGGCAGCGCCTTGCAAACCATGCTACCGCGGCCGAATATACCTACATGATCGACATGGTCAAGGGGTACAGCGAAGTTTACAACGGTATCGGCACCGGCGAGTTTGAGACCGTCAAAGACGAGAAGACTGGCGAAGAATCCCAGCAAGAGATCATGGATCATGCCGATCCCAGCACTCTCGCCGTCTCCGCTCCCGACGACCACACCTTTGTCGTCACCCTGACCTATGACTGCCCCTACTTCTTGGAAATCTGTGCATTCCCCTCTGCTTTCCCCGTACGCCAGGACATCATCGAGGCAAACGGCGACCAGTGGACCTTCGATACAGCAACCTATATTGGAAACGGCCCCTTCAAGATGGAAGAGTGGAAACACAACGCCTATATAAAGGCTGTCAAGAACGAAAACTATTACGATGTTGACAATATCACAACCAACAGCATCAACTTCCAGCTCATGGATGACAACAGCGCAATGCTCTCTGCATTCGACAGCGGTACGCTTCAGTATATTGAGCAGATTCCTGTTGACGAAGTAGCTACCCGTATTGCTTCCGGCGAGCTGAATATTGTTGATTATATCGGCACCTATTATGCCTGCTTCAACAACAAAAAAGCGCCTTTCGATGATCCTCGTGTTCGTGAAGCATTCTCACTTGTTATCGACCGCAACTACATTGTTGAAAATGTTTCACAGGCCGGTGAGGTTCCCGCAAACGGATTTGTTCCTGCAGGTATTTACGATGCCAAAGCTGCTGATGGAGACGACTTCCGTACCGTCGGAGGCGAATATTACTCAGTAGACGAGAAAGACTATCAGGCTAACTGCGAAAAGGCCCGCAAGCTGCTCGCAGATGCCGGCTATCCCAACGGCGAGGGCTTCCCGGCTGTTGAGTATCTCTACAACACCAACGATAACCACAAGGCTATCGGCGAAGCGCTCCAGCAGATGTGGCAGACAGAGCTTGGCGTTACTGTCTCACTTAACAACCAGGAATGGAATGTATTTATGCAGACACGTCAGGAAGGAAATTATCAGATCGCCCGCAACGGCTGGATAGCAGACTACAACGACCCCTGCTCCTTCCTTGACATGTGGTATACCAACGGCGGCAACAACGACGCTCAGTACAGCAATCCCGACTATGACGCGCTGATCGACGCTGCAAAGGCAACCGACGTTCCCGCTGAGCGAATGAAGGCTTTCCACGAAGCAGAGGATATCCTCATAGGCCAGGACAAGTCTCTTGCGCCTATCTACTTCTACACCCGTTATTTCATGCTCGACGACTCCGTCAAGGGCATGTACTATACCCCTCTGGGATACTTCTTCTTCGGCCACTGCTATAAATAAGCAGCATAAGCAAATCTGATAAACTTGGAGACGGAGCCGCCAAATCGGGCGGCTCCGTTTTTTTGACCATTCCGGCCTTCCAAAAATCTTAAGTTTAGGAACTTTTATATGTTGCAATCCGAAGGTTTTTCTGTTATATTTATTAAAATAAAATTTCTTCGCATTATTGCGTTAAATTATAAAACAAAGGAGACCACAAAATGAAAACGCCGTTTGTAAATCTTGACCAGCTCAAGGAGCTTTCGGAAAAATTCCCGACTCCCTATCATCTTTACGATGAGAAGGGGATACGAGAGAACGCCCGAAAGCTTAATAAGGCTTTTTCATGGAACAAAGGCTTCAAAGAATATTTCGCAGTAAAAGCGACGCCCACACCTGCCATTATGCAGGTGCTCCATGAGGAGGGCTGTGGTATGGACTGCTCCTCGCTGACCGAGCTCATGCTCTGTGAGAGATGCGGCATCTCCGGCGACGACATAATGTTCTCGTCAAACGAGACTCCGGCCGAGGACTTTAAGCTTGCAGACAAGCTGGGCGCCATCATAAACCTAGACGACATAACTCACATTGACTATTTGGAAAAAACCATCGGACACGTTCCTGAAAAGATCTGCTGCCGTTATAATCCCGGCGGAAACTTTGAAATCTCCAACACGATCATGGATACCCCGGGAGACTCGAAATATGGCATGACAAAGCCCCAGATGTTTCAGGCCTACCGCCTGCTGAAGGAAAAGGGAGTAAAGGAATTCGGGATCCACGCTTTCCTCTGCAGCAACACGACGACAAACGACTATTATCCGACGCTTGCTGCAGTCCTTTTCCGTCTTGCGGTAGAGCTCAAGAACGAGCTGGATGTAAAGATCAGCTTCATAAATCTCTCCGGTGGTGTGGGAATACCGTACCGCCCCGACCAGCATAGGGCCGACATCGAGCTAATCGGAAGCCGTGTTGAAAAGGTATATAACCAGATCTTAGTTCCCGCCGGAATGGGCGACGTCGCTATATATACCGAGCTCGGACGCTATATGCTCGGACCCTATGGCTGCCTTGTGACAAAGGCCATGCACCAGAAGCACATCCACAAGGAGTACATAGGTCTTGACGCCTGTGCCTGCAACCTTATGCGCCCCGCCATGTACGGCGCATACCACCATATAACCGTAATGGGCAAGGAGAACGCTCCGGAGGACCACCTATATGATATAGTCGGCGGCCTTTGTGAGAACAACGACAAATTCGCTATAGACCGCTGGCTCCCACGCATAGATATAGGGGACTTTGTGGTTATCCATGACACGGGCGCCCACGGCCATTCCATGGGCTACAATTACAACGGCAAGCTCCGTTCGGCGGAAGTCCTTCTGTGTGAGGACGGCAGCGCTAAGCTGATCCGCAGAGCGGAAACTCCGGAAGACTACTTTGCTACTCTGAATTTTTAATCACAGATAAAAAACAGCGCCTGCATATTGCAGACGCTGTTTTTCATGCTCTTCTCAATTCCATTGCGGAGACCTCATATGCGGTTTTCGTAATTTTAATTCCGTCAAGGTTTTTTATGTAATCACGGCTCTGTATCCGTCCGCACAGCTCTATTTCGTTCCCGACGGTAAGCTCCGACGCCTCACGCGCCAGTTGGCCCCAACAAATACATGGCAGGTAATCGGAGTGCCCAAAGGGCCGATTTACAGCCAACAGCATGTCGCATATCTCGCGCCCCAGGGGAGTGTAGCGAAGCCTCGGCTCCTTGCACAGGGTGCCGCTGAGTATTATGCTGTTTTCAAAGGGACCGTCACACAGTTTTATGTCGAAGGCGTAGAGAAATATTTTGAGTCTGTTGCCCTCGCCTGATTTATTGTTGTATGAGCGCAGTTCGCCGCTGATACGTACGGAGAAATTCTCTGTAATCTCTGCGCTCTCAATCACTGTTTTTTCAGCAATAATATTAACACTGTCCTCTGTTCCGGACAGCCTCGGCACAACAAGGGGAAAAGTATAATAGTCCCTGCCGTGGCAGGAATGTGAGAAAATCGGCCTTCCGCCGAGACTTCCGCATAAAACAGCTATATTTGTTGCAGCTTGCTTGTCCATAGTTAACCTCCTGAAATTCTTTTGTACCAAATAGTATTCGGGCAGGGCAGTAAGTATTCTGCTCAAATTGCAAGGTAAATTCTGTATGTAAATTTGCCTTGACTGAATATACAATTTGATATAGAATTATAAAGCTGCATTTTATCTAAAATTACAGAATATACGAGAAATATAAACAGATGTCTTTGCAGCCAGAGATAATATAGGAAGAGAAAACAGGAAGTGAGCAAATGGCAAAGTACACCATAAAAAGACTACTAATGGCAATAATAACGCTGCTCATTGTGGCGAGTATTACCTTTGCCCTGATGAACAGCATCCCGGGCAGCCCATGGCTAAGCGAAAAGACACCATCTCAGGCGACTATAGATGCGCTCAACGAAAAGTACGGACTTGACCAGCCCGGCATTGTTCAGCTGGGCAAATATCTCGGCAACCTGGTACAAGGTGACATGGGCGTTTCACTGAAAATGCAGAAAAACCGCCCCGTGACAGATATTATTAGGGAAATGTTCCCACTGTCAGCTAAAATTGGCTTTTTTGCTATACTTTGGGCGATAATTGTCGGGATACCGCTGGGCTGCCTCGCCGCGTACCATCGCGGGAAATGGGTGGACAGCGTATTGAGAGTTATATGCACAATCGGCATTTCAATGCCGAGCTTTGTCGTGGCGTCGCTGCTTCTATCGACATTTGCCGGCAAAAACGAAGCGCTCCGTGTATTCCCCACAATTTTTGACGCCTCTCTTGGCTTCAGGACTTATGTGCTTCCGTGCTTTGCGCTTGGCTTCTATCCGATGTGCTATGTGGCTCGGCAGACGCGCTCTTCAATGCTTGATGCTCTAGGTCAGGACTACATAAAGACCGCCCGTGCGAAGGGCCTGAAAAGCGGTCCTATAATTTTCAAGCATGCTCTGCGAAACGCGCTTATTCCCGTTATTACTTATCTGGGACCCCAGATTGCGTTCGTCTTCTGCGGAGGCTTTGTCGTCGAGACTGTTTTTTCTATTCCCGGTCTCGGACGATACTTCATACAGAGCATTATAAACCGTGACTACCCGCTTATTATGGGTACTACGATTTTCCTTGCGGCGTTTATTATTTTAATGAACTTCTTGGTTGATGTCCTGTACAAAGTTGTCGACCCGAGGATTCAGCTTGAAAAGGGGGACAACTGACATGGCAGACATGAAGAACAATAGAATAAAGCATAATATCGTCTGTACTCAGCCGGATATCGAAAACCTGCTTGAACTGACTCCTGAAGACTTCGCCTCGGCGACAGAGGAACAGAAGGAGAGCTTTATACAGGACAGGGAGAGCATATCCTACTGGAAGGACGCATGGCGGAGGCTGAAAAGCAACAGGGTTTCAATGGTCGCCTTGGGCGTTATCATATTTCTCATTCTTTTTGCATTTGTCGGCCCTTCAGTAATGCCCTACGGCTATGACCAGTTTAACAAAGGCGCTGAGAACCTTTATCCCTGGCACTATTCATTGGAAGACGGCGAGAAGCTTGCAGAAGCTCAGGGGAGCGCGGAGATGCGTCTTGAGCTGGCATTTGAGGAAGCTGCCAAGGAGAAGGGCTCAGATCTGACATCAATCGAAAAAGCGAAAATCAAGGCTCAGGTGAACACATCCGGTCTTGACGAGGGCAAACTGAGAAAAGAGCTCGGGATACACAAGAAGCTCTTTGGATATTCAAAATCGGAGCTTTTAAGAAAAGCCGACGGGGAAAAAATATTTCCCCATATCTTCGGGACGGACAAATACGGCCGTGATATACTTGTCCGCACCATGATCGGAACGCGCGTTTCAATGCTGGTAGGCCTGTTTGCGGCTTTGCTTGTCCTCATAATAGGCGCAATCTACGGCTCTATTTCTGGCTATGCCGGAGGAAAAGTGGACGCCGTCATGATGCGCATTGTGGAACTGATATACTCAATACCCGAGATGCTTGTAGTACTGCTGCTGGCAACGGCGCTCAACCAGCCCCTTAAGGACTATATGAACAGTGGAGTCGGCGGCCTGCGTAACTTTGTAGGCGTGCTGGGGCCGAACCTTATATCAATGTTTGTGGCCTTCGCATTGCTGTATTGGGTCACTATGGCACGAATCATTCGCGGACAGATACTCCAGCTCAAGGAACAGGAGTTTGTTACTGCTGCAAAAGCGCTCGGCGCAAAGAACAGCAGAATTATCAAGCGGCATCTGCTGCCCAACTGTATCGGACAGATAGTTGTCACCACCTGCCTCCAAATCCCATCCGCAATATTCCTGGAGTCATTCCTGTCATATCTCGGCGTCGGTGTATCGGCTCCTCTGACGAGTCTTGGCTCCATGGCTTCGGATGCTTTGGGCGGTGTACAGACCTATTCCTATCGTCTGGTCATACCGGCAATCATACTCAGCGTACTTATTCTCTCGTTCAACCTCTTTGGCGACGGCCTTCGCGATGCGCTGGACCCGAGACTCAAGAAATAACAGGGAGGAAACGTTATGAATAAAGAAAAAACAAATACGGGCAAGCTGCTCGAAGTCAAAGACCTGAGAGTTTCCTTCTTCACGCCTGCCGGCGAAGTAAAGGCCGTCGGCGGAATAAGCTATGACCTCAACTATGGCGAGGTTATGGGAATAGTCGGCGAGTCCGGCTCCGGAAAGAGCGTTGAAGCATACTCCATCATGGGTCTGCTCCAGTCCCCGGGAAAAGTTATAGGTGGCTCGATCACCTGTGACGGCGAGGACGTCATCTCTAAAAGCAAGGAAGAAATGTCCGATTTCAGAGGGAAAAAGGTCTCAATGATATTCCAGAACCCCATGACCTGCCTTAACCCCGTGTATACAATAGGAAACCAGCTTGTCGAAGCGCTCCGCGCCCACAACAAAACGATCTCAAAGGCTGAGGCCGAGAAAAAAGCCATGGAGATGCTGGAATTGGTCGGCATCAACAACATCGAAAAGCGAATGAAGCAATACCCCCACGAGTTTTCCGGAGGTATGCGCCAGCGTGTTATGATAGCGATGGGCCTGATCTGCTCGCCAAAGCTGCTAATAGCAGATGAGCCGACCACCGCTCTGGACGTCACTATCCAGGCTCAGATACTTGAACTCATGAAGGACATCCAGCGGAAGACCAACATGGGTATCATATTCATCACCCACAACCTCGGCGTCGTAGCAGAGATCTGTGACAAAGTCTCTGTAATGTATGCAGGCAAAATAGTCGAACAGGGGACTGTGGAAGACATCTTCTACAGACCCTCACACCCCTATACTCATGGACTGCTCAGCTCCATGCCCCGTGTGGACGCAGAATCCTACGAGAGACTGGTGCCTATAGAAGGCAGCCCCGTAGACATGCTCAATCCGCCGGACGGCTGTCCCTTTGCACCCCGCTGCAAGCAGTGCATGCAGGTCTGCCTCAACAAAATGCCGCCCTATGTCGAGCTGGGAGGCGATCACCGCAGCGCCTGCTGGCTGCGTGTGAAGGAACAGATTGACAATAAGGAGGAACAGACAAATGAATAACGATGTTCTTCTTGAAGTTCAGAATTTAAAAAAATACTTTCCTGTCAAGGGCGTAAAGGGTCCCGGAGTACAGGCTGTTGAAAATGTATCTCTGTTTATAAAAAAAGGCGAGACCTTGGGGATAGTCGGAGAATCCGGCTGCGGCAAAACAACTCTTGGCCGAACTATTCTCCGCCTGTATGAGCCCACGGCGGGACGTATCATATATAACGGCAAGGTCATTTTTGACGGCGGCGAGAGTATTCCGAAGCTAGACAAGGAAAGCGGCGAGCCCATTGTGGACAAAAACGGCGCTCCTGTTATGACTACATCAAAAAAGATCGCTGTGGATATGAAACCCTACCGGCGTAAAATGCAGATTATTTTCCAGGACCCCTCCGCGTCTCTCGACCCGCGCATGACTGTCGGTGAGATTGTCGGCGAGGCGATAGACATACACAATCTTGCGTCCTCCAAGGCGCAGCGCGATGAAATGATAAAAGGGCTTCTAAACGAGGTTGGTCTCAACAGCGAGCACGCAAACCGTTTCCCTCACGAATTTTCAGGGGGGCAGCAGCAGCGCGTGGGTATAGCCAGAGCGCTGGCGGTAAAGCCCGAGTTTATCGTCTGTGACGAGCCGATCTCCGCGCTGGACGTCTCAATCCAGTCGCAGATTGTCAATATGCTTGAGGATATGCAGAACGAGCTGGGGCTTACCTATATGTTCATCGCACATGACCTCTCCGTAGTGCGCCACATCTCAAACCGCATAGGTGTCATGTATCTCGGCTCCCTGGTCGAGCTGGGTGAGAGCTACGAACTCAACCGCAATCCGATACACCCCTATACCAAGACGCTCCTTTCAGCTGTGCCGGTACCGGATCCCCAGGTCAGCCGCGCGAGACAGCGCATTGTCCTTGAAGGCGATATCCCCAGTCCCATGAATCCGCCCACGGGCTGCCGTTTCCACACTCGCTGCCCTTATGCGAAGGAAATCTGCAGAGAGCAGACTCCGGTATTCAAAGAATACGAAAAGGACCACTGGGCGGCGTGCCATCTTTTGGAAGGAAATTGACGTAATTTGACGGTATAGAGCGCCTTTTCATATGAAAAGGCGCTTTTACCAAGTTTATTTATGTCGGAGACGATTGTTTTTTGCAAAATAAATAATGTGACAAATTTTCGTTGACAAGAGCATGCCGTCGTGTTAATATGTCAAAAATTGCAGAGAGGAACGGAGGCATTAATTTGGACTACTTGCTTAGAGGCGCACATATCTACGATGAGATCAGATTTTCCAAAAAAGACATTCTGATCAAAGGCGGTGCTATTGCCGATATTGCCGAAGATATTATTCCTGCCTCGGGCGTTCCGATTTTCCATTTGAATAACTGTTTCGTATTTCCCGGTCTTATTGATGTTCATGTACATCTTCGAGAGCCGGGCTTTTTTTATAAGGAGAGCATAAAAAGCGGTACTATGGCGGCGGCGCGCGGCGGCTTCACTTCCGTATGCGCCATGCCGAACCTTGACCCCGTACCGGACGGCGCGGAGCATCTGAAAATACAGACGGATATAATTGAACGCGACGCGGCCGTGCGTGTGTATCCCTACGGGAGCATAACTGTCGGCGAGTGCCAGGGCGAGCTCTCGGACATGGCGGTGCTGGCCGGCAAGGTAGTGGCCTTTTCGGACGACGGCGTGGGCGTCTCAAGCGGGGACATGATGCGGTGCGCGATGACGACCGCCAAAGGTCTCAATAAAATGATTGTCGCCCACTGCGAGGATTTGAGCCTGATAAAAGGCAAAGCAGTCCACGACGGGGAATACGCCCGCCTAAGAGGTATTGCCGGCATCTCGTCCGAGAGCGAGTGGAGGCAGGTAGAGAGGGATATTGGCATCGTCCGGGAGATTGGTTGCGGCTACCATGTCTGCCACGTTTCGACAAAGGAGAGCGTAGAGCTGATACGCAGCGCCAAGGCAGAGGGCCTGCCCGTGAGCTGCGAGACCGCCCCGCACTATCTTACACTCTGCGACGAAGATCTGCGCGACGACGGCAGCTTTCGGATGAATCCGCCCATTAGAAGCGCGGCGGACAAAAGGGCCCTTATTGACGGTATAAAGGACGGCACAATCGAAATAATCGCCACCGACCATGCGCCACACTCGCGGGAGGAAAAATCACATGGGCTTATTGGCAGCAAAAACGGCATAGTCGGCCTTGAGACGGCTTTTCCTGTGCTCTATACCAAGCTCGTGAAAACTGGAATCATCACGCTTGTAAAGCTGATAGAGCTGATGCATACGAACCCGTCGAAGCGCTTTAAGATCGGCTCTCCGTTAAAGGTCGGCGAGCGGGCAAATTTGACAGTCTTTGATCTGGACGCCGAGTATGAAATTGACCCGGAGGATTTTCTGTCAAAAGGCAGGTCGACCCCATTTGCTGGGTGGCGGGTATTCGGCAGGTGCCTGCTGACCATATCGGACGGAAAAATTGCCTATAAGGATGATACGCTATGAAAAAATCACTTTTTACGATTGCGTCCAATGTTCCGCTTACCAGAGAGGTCTTCTGCATGACTCTCTCCGGCGACACGAGCGCTGTTACAGCCGCGGGGCAGTTCGTCAACATAGCGCTGGACGGACTTTACCTGAGGCGTCCCATATCCGTCTGTGACCTTGAAGATGGTCTGCTGACACTGGTTTACAAGGTCGTGGGCAGAGGTACGGAGCAGATGAGCAGGATGCGCCGCGGCGAAACGCTGGATCTACTTACGGGACTCGGCAACGGCTATGACCTTGAGAAGGCCGGAGAAAAACCGCTGCTTATCGGGGGAGGGGCCGGAGTGCCGCCTATGTACCTGCTGGCTAAGCAGCTGATAGAGAGGGATAGAACGCCAAAAGTGATTTTGGGCTTTAACACGGAGTCTGAGGTGTTTTTTGAAGATGAATTCAGAAAACTGGGCATATCGGTTGACATAACTACCGTTGACGGCTCATACGGCATAAAGGGCTTTGTAACTGAAGCCATGAAAAACTGTGGCGAATATGACTACACCTGCGCCTGCGGGCCGGAGCCGATGCTCAAAGCAGTATACCTTGCAACGGAGGCCGACGGTCAATTCAGCTTCGAGGAGCGTATGGGCTGCGGCTTTGGCGCGTGCATGGGCTGCTCCTGCAAAACAAAATACGGTAGCAAGCGGATCTGCAAGGACGGGCCTGTCCTCACGAAGGGGGAGATATTATGGTGAACATGGAAGTGTTGCTCTCTGGTATAAAACTGGACAATCCAATAATACCTGCCAGCGGCACCTTTGGCTACGGAGCCGAGTTTGCCGAGATATATGATATAAACATCCTCGGCAGCCTGTCCTTTAAGGGTACTACCTCCGAGCCTCGTTTCGGGAACGACACACCGCGTATTGCCGAGTGCCCTTCCGGGATGCTGAACTCCGTGGGTCTGCAAAACCCGGGCCTTGATGCTGTCTGCAAATATGAGCTGCCGAGGCTTGCACAGATATACAGAAAGCCCGTGATAGCGAATATTAGCGGCTTTTCCTTGGAGGAATATATCGCCTGCGCACGCGCGATGGACGAGCAGGAACAGGTGGGAATAATAGAGGTCAATGTGAGCTGCCCAAATGTGCAGCACGGCGGAATGAGCTTTGGACTGACACCCGAGGGGGCGGCCGAGGTCACAAAAGCGGTCAGGGCTGCAACAGGAAAACCGATATATATAAAGCTCAGCCCCAACGTTACAGATATAACCGAAATCGCCAGAGCCTGCGAAGATGCCGGTGCGGACGGAATAAGCCTTATAAACACGCTACTGGGTATGCGTATAGACCTGAAAACAAAAAAACCGGTGCTTGCAAACAAGTTTGGCGGATTTTCGGGGCCCGCGATCTTCCCGGTGGCTCTGGGTATGGTCTATAAAGTTTATGAGGCTGTTAAAGTCCCGATAATCGGCATGGGCGGAGTATCCAGCGCCGAGGATGTAATAGAGATGATGGTGGCCGGTGCGACCGCGGTTCAGGTGGGCGCTGCAAACCTTGTAAACCCTTACGCCTGTAAGGAGATCATAGAAGATTTGCCGCGAGTAATGGACAGATACGGAATTGAGCGCCTCACCGATATAACCGGCGCGGCGCATTGAGAAAGGATAGAATATGGCTAAGGATGTTATCATAGCCTGCGATTTTTCGGGCAGGGGAGCCGTAATGGAGTTTCTGGACAAGTTCGAGGATAAAAAGCCCTTTGTGAAGATAGGCATGGAGCTCTTTTACGCTGAGGGTCCAGAGATCGTTCGGGAGATAAAAGCCCGCGGACACAAGATATTTCTCGATCTGAAGCTCCACGATATACCCAATACGGTGAAAAAATCCATGGCGGTTCTCAGCGCACTGGATATAGATATGTGCAATGTCCACGCCGCCGGTACAAAGGATATGATGTCGGCAGCGATTGAGGGGCTCACTCGCACGGACGGGAGAAGGCCGCTGCTTGTCGCCGTGACGCAGCTAACCTCTACCGACGAGACGCGTATGCGGAATGAGCTTCTCATATCAAAACAGCTCGACGAGGTCGTTATGCACTATGCCGAAAATGCGAGAGATGCGGGTCTGGACGGTGTGGTGTGCTCTCCGCTTGAGGCGGGAATCGTAAAGACACGCTGCGGTGCAGGCTTTCTGACGGTCACGCCAGGCGTGCGTTTTTCAGACGGGAAGGCGGACGACCAGATGCGTGTCACAACGCCGTCGAGAGCTCGCGAGCTCGGCAGCGATTATATCGTAATGGGCAGACCGATAACACAGGCGCAAGACCCCGTTTTGGCTTATGAGCGGGCCATAGACGAGTTCTTAGGATAGACGGAGAGGAAAGAATATGTCAAAGGAAATTGCAAAAGACCTGCTTAGCATCGAGGCGGTGATGTTCAGACCGGAGGAGCCGTTTATATGGGCGAGCGGCATCAAAAGTCCGATCTACTGTGACAACCGGCTAACGCTGACCGCGCCGGAAGTCCGCACGCGCATTGAAAATGCGCTAGCGCAGAAGGTGAGAGAGAAGTTCCCGTCATGTCAGGTGCTGATGGGCACCAGTACGGCGGGCATCGCCCACGCAGCAATCGTGGGACACATCCTAAACCTGCCGATGGGCTATGTCCGCTCCGGGGCAAAGGACCACGGGCGAAAAAACCGGATCGAGGGAAAGCTGAACACTGGGGACAAGGTGGTAGTGGTAGAGGACCTCATATCCACGGCGGGCAGCGTGCTGGAAGTTGTGGAGGTGCTGCGTGACGCGGGCGCGGATGTACTCGGGGTAGTCAGCATATTCACATACGGGATGAAAAAGGGGCTTGAGCGCCTTAGCGAGGCGAATGTCACAAACTACAGTCTGACTTACCTCGACGAGATTGCAAAGGCGGCGGCGGAGCAGGGCTATATACCCGAAACCGATATTGCCAGAGTATTGAAATTCAGAGACGACCCCACTGATGACAGCTGGATTGGAGGCAGCGCAGAATGAAAAAAGACCTGATTGGCATAACGGATCTGTCGAAAGAGGAGCTGGCGGAGCTAATAGCAATTGCAGAGAAAATAATCGAAGACCCTGTGGCGTACAGCGAAAAATGTAAAGGCAAAAAACTTGCGACCTGCTTTTTTGAACCTTCAACAAGAACGAGACTGAGCTTTGAGGCGGCTATGCTGGAACTGGGCGGCAGTGTACTCGGCTTTTCCGAGGCAAACAGCTCTTCGGCCGCAAAGGGCGAAAGCGTGGCGGATACGGCGCGCACGATAAGCTGCTATGCCGATATTATTGCAATGCGACACCCGAAAGAGGGCGCTCCGATGGTAGCAGCCCAGGCTGCGCCAATTCCCATTATAAATGCGGGCGACGGCGGGCACAACCACCCGACCCAGACGCTCACTGACCTGCTGACAATATACCGTGAGAAGGGCAGGCTCAGCGACCTGAAGATCGGCTTCTGCGGCGACCTGAAATTCGGCAGAACGGTCCACTCCCTCATACAGGCGATGTCCAGATATGAGGGGATCAGCTTTGTGCTCATCTCTCCCGAGGAGCTGTGCGTACCGGAGTACATCAAAAAAGACGTGCTTGACGGGAAAAACATACCCTATGTTGAGACCAGCAGTTGGGACGAGCTTCCCGAACTCGATATACTATACATGACGCGTGTTCAGAGAGAGCGCTTTTTCAACGAGGCGGACTATATGCGCCTAAAGGACGCCTTTATACTGACGGCGGACAGGCTTCAGGACGCCAAACCCGACCTCTGTATAATGCACCCGCTGCCGAGAGTAAACGAGATCGAGCGGGCAGTGGACGAAGACCCGCGCGCCTGCTACTTCAAGCAGGCATTGTACGGTAAGTATATCAGAATGGCACTTATTCTTAAACTGCTGGGGGTTGAATGATATGACTATAGACTCTATCAGGAACGGCATCGTTATCGACCACATAACGGCGGGCAAGAGCATGGAGATATACCACATACTGGAGCTCTCAAAGCTTGACTGTTCTGTGGCGATCATTAAAAATGCCTCAAGTAAAAAAGCCGGCAAGAAGGATATAATCAAAATAGACTCGCAATTGGACATCAATATGGACATTCTCGGTTACATTGACCCGACCATAACGGTCAATATCGTGAAGGACGGAAAGATAGTCGAGAAAAAGCATATGGAACTGCCCGACCATATAGACGGGGTCATAAAGTGCAAAAACCCCCGCTGTATAAGCTCCATTGAGCAGGAGATAGTGCACTCCTTTAAGCTGGTCGACAGGGAAAACGGCATATACCGCTGCGTATACTGCGAAACAAAAGCCGAGCCGGAGACCTTATAAGGGCTACGGCTCCTTCAAAACAAGACAGCCCATAGGCTCGATTATAAGCCGGCCGTCGCGGGCCATTTTACAGCGGCGCATTATAGATACTGCCGCGCTCCTTGGGGCAGATACGGCATGATCTTCACGGCCTAGGTTTGCGGACACATATACAATTTGTCCGCTTCCACTCCTTCTGAAAGTGTAAAGCCCATCTTTTGCAGTGAGCGTTTGGTAGTCTCCGCCGTGCAGCGCGGGTGTCTCGCGGCGGAGCCGTGCCAGCGCTTTATACCAATGAGTGAGCTCTGCGTCCTCATTTCCCCAGGGAAAGCATCTGCGGCAGAAGGGGTCCTCGTAGCCCTGCAGCCCTGCCTCATCGCCGTAGAAGATACATGGAACTCCCGGAAGGGTGAACTGCAGCAGGGAGGCTATATACAGCTTCTCCCGTGCTTTTTCGTATTCATACCCTGTCAGAAAGGCGTTTGCGCGCTCATCGCGCGAGCTGTAACGCCTGCCGCCGAGGACTGTGATGATACGCTCCGTATCGTGGGTTCCGAGAATATTCATAAGGCAGTCCAGCGCGGGCTTTGGGTAGTTTTCGCAGAGTGTCTCGACGACTTCGCGCAGGTTCTCTGCGTTGCCGGTCATGACATAGTCGATAATGCCGTTTTTCAGGGGATAGTTCATCACGCCGTCCAGTTCTTTTCCGAGGAAATAGTGACGGCGTCTGCCGTATGCAATTTTATTGGAGGCGTCCTCCCAGACCTCGCCGATGATAAGCTGCCCGCTGTCATGCTCCTTGACTAGTGACCGCAGAGCGCAAAGAAAGCTCTCTGTAAGTTCGTCCGCCACATCCAGACGCCAGCCGCTGCAGCCGAGCGACATCCACTTTTCCAGCACTCCGTCTCTGCCTAAGATGAAATCTCGGCAGCTCTCTTCGTCCACCCGTAATCGTGGAAGGTTCTTTATCCCCCACCAGCAGTCGTAATCGTCCGGCCAGTTTGCGAAGCTGTACCATTTGTAATATGGGGAGCTTTTTGAGTTGTAAGCTCCATTGCCTCCGTAGTGGCCGAACTTATCGAAATAGACCGAGTCGGCTCCGCTGTGGTTGAAGACGCCGTCGCAGATTATGCGGATACCCAGCTTTTCGGCCTCGGTGCACAGCAGAGCGAAGGTCTCGTCGTCTCCGAAGGACGGGTCGATTTCCATATAGTCGGCGGTGTCGTATTTGTGATTTGAGCTGGCCTCGAATATTGGACTGAGATAAATGCAGCTAACTCCAAGCTCGTGTAGATATGGAAGCTTTGCAATTACGCCGTCCAGATTACCTCCAAAAAAGTCGTTGTTCCTGATTTCGCCGTACTCGTCGGGCTGGTAACGGGGAGCTCCGCCCCAGTCGGAGCGAAAGACTGAACCTTGATGGTGTGGCCGGTCTGCGCCCTTAAAAAACCTGTCGACAAATATATGATAGAATACCCCGCCCTTTATCCAGTCGGGTGTTGAAAAATTCCTGTCATAGACAGTAAGCTGCCAAAAAGAGGATACTCTGTCGCAGAAGCGCGCCTCTTTGCCGGACTTTTCAATGAGATGAAATCCGTCTTCGGCTTCACAGCGGAAATGGTACCAGTACAGCCCCGCCGCGCCGGAATCAAAGTCGCCTTCAAAACGGTCGTATCCCTTCTCGCTCCAGACCTTTTCCAGAGGAAACGCCCTTTCGGAGCCGCTATCGTCGCTTTTTAGCACAAGCGTTACGGCGTTTGCGCCGAATTCTTCCAATATTCGAAGGCCGACCCTTATTTTCGTTTCCGCGCAAACAGCTCCCGAGGGCAGGCGGTCAAGTCCGCTTTGTGAATTGAAAGAAATACTGTGCATGGCTTCCTCCGTATTAGTTACTGAAAATTAGTTATTAAAATTATAAATAAAACGTCGCGGCAATTCAAGTATTAAGAGGACCTGTATTTGCGGGGCAATATCAAAGCAGCAAAAATCACTTGACAATCTCCTGACATACTGTTATTATAACACAGTAGAAAGAAGTAGGTTCGGTTGGTATCCGTCCTCACCCTGCCACAATGGTGCGCAAGGGTCAACAAAACCACAGTTGCCCAAATTGGGTCTATTTGTGTTGTTTATGTGCGGGTGCCTCGTCATCCGCACTTTTTGCATTATGTATTATTTTTCGGAGGTGTTTATTTATTTCAAACATGGATTATCAGATCAACGAGGATATCCTCGATAAGGAAGTTCGTCTGATAGGCGAAGACGGAGAGCAGCTTGGCATCATGTCTGCCGACGAAGCTCTTGAAATCGCTTACGAGAAGGATCTCGACCTTGTAAAAATCGTCCCGGGCTCTAAGCCGCCCGTCTGCAAGATCATGGACTACGGGAAATACCGTTTTGAGCTGACAAAAAAGGAAAAGGAAGCTAAGAAAAATCAACACGTTGTCGAGGTCAAGGAGATTCGTATGTCACCGGGCATCGGAGAAAATGACTTTAACGTCAAGCTCAGAAACGCACAGAAGTTTCTTGGCGAAGGCGACCGCGTAAAAGTTTCCGTACGTTTCAGGGGCAGACAGATGGCACACACAGAGCTTGGGGAAGCACTTTTGAAGGACTTTGCTGAGAAGTGTGCCGATATTGGCACGACTGACAAGAATCCTAAGCTCGAGGGACGCTTCATGTCCATGTTTTTATCGCCAAAATCCGCATCTTCCAAATAAACGATTTAAAGGAGAAAAAATCTTATGCCCAAGCTGAAAACTCACAGCGGCGCGAAAAAAAGATTTAATGTTACCAAGGGCGGTAAAGTTAAACGCGCGCATGCTTACAAATCTCACCTGCTCAATGGCCACGGTAAAACTACAAAGAGCAAAAGACGCCTCCGCAAGGGAACGTATGCCGATGAAACCAATGAATCTACGATCAAGCGTATGATTCCCTATAAATAAGGAGGTAGTTTACAATGGCAAGAATCAAGGGCGCTACAATGACGCGCAAGAGAAGAAATAAAGTCCTTGGCATGGCAAAGGGCTATTGGGGCGCAAAGTCCTCCCACTATAAAATGGCCAATGAAGCTGTTATGAAATCCCTCCGTTACGCTTATGTCGGACGTAAGCAGAAGAAGAGAGATTTTCGTCAGCTTTGGATAACCCGTATTAGCGCGGCCTGCAAGATGAACGGCATGAACTACTCAACCTTCATCCACGGGCTCAGGCTTGCGGGTATAGACATGAACCGTAAAATGCTTTCCGAGATAGCAATCCATGACCCCGAGGCTTTCACTGCCCTAACCGAGCAGGCGAAGGCGGCTCTCAAGGCATAATTGCTGTTCCGGGACAATAACCGAATTCACAGGCGGGCAGCTCTCTTTGCTGGCCGCCTTTTTTTGAGGTGAGCTATGACAGAACTTTATGTTCAAGAACTTCCGGAAAAGGCGGAGACGCTCAGAGCCGGTGACCGAGTCTTACTGAGCGGCGTTGTATATACGGCCCGCGACGCGGCCCATAGACGCATGTTTGAGCTGCTGGACAGCGGGAAGAAGCTGCCGTTCGACATAAAAGGGGCAGTCATATACTACACCGGCCCGACGCCCGCGCATGAGGGGAGGCCGGTCGGCTCCTGTGGTCCGACGACCTCCTCGCGCATGGACAGGTTCACTCCGCGTCTGCTGGACATGGGGCTTTGCGCCATCATCGGCAAGGGCGAGAGAGGTTTTGCCGTCTGCGAGGCGCTGCGCCGAAACAAAGGCGTATATTTCTGCGCGGTCGGCGGCGCCGGGGCGCTTATGGCCAGTCATGTCACCGGAGCCGAGGAGATCGCCTTCGAGGATCTGGGCTGCGAGTCCGTTAAGAGGCTCACGGTGGACAAGCTGCCGCTTACCGTGGCTATCGACAGCTGCGGCGGAAATATCTTTTTAGACGGTAGGCAAACGTACTCTAATTACGTCAGTTGATTCGCTCAGGAAATAAAAACTATGTCGAGAAGAAAACAAATTCCGCAGCGGCGCGCATCATACAGGTACGCGCTGTTGTTTTGTGCATATCATGATAAAAATGCAAGTTGAGCTGATGTTATTTTGCATTGTTTGAGTGCTTTGAGATGCAAAATATTATACATTATTGGCAAAAATACCGAATTTGCTTGCAAACATGAAAATTTTATCCTATAATAATTTCACTTTGGAACATATTGTTTACTATTTGAGGTGGATGATAAATGAAAGAACTGTCTAGGATAGCAACTGAAGTCAGAGCGTCTACGACCCTTGCCGTTGACTCACTTGCAAAGCAGATGAAAGCGGACGGGTACGATGTGGTAGGCTTTGGAACTGGGGAGCCGGATTTCGATACTCCGGACAATATAAAGCTAGCCGCCATTGAGGCAATAAGAGACGGCAAGACCAAATACACGCCTGCCGCCGGAATGCCTGAGCTCCGCAAGGCTATAGCTGCAAAAATGGGAGCCGACTTTGGACTGGAATACGATTTTACACAGGTTACCGTCGCCAGCGGCGCTAAGCACAGCGTATATATAGCTCTGTGCGCCCTTCTTAACCCCGGAGACGAGGTGATTTTGCCCGCGCCATACTGGGTGAGTTACTACGAGATGATCCGTATGGCCGGAGGAGTTCCCTTTATTATTGAAGCAGGGGAGAAGCAGCACTTTAAAATCTCTCCCGAACAGCTCGACAGTGTAATCGGCAGAAGGACCAAGGCCCTTATTCTCAACAATCCATCCAACCCGACCGGGATGCTCTATACCCGCGAGGAGCTTGAGCAGATTGCGGAAATCTGCAGAAAGCACGACATATACGTGATCTCTGATGAAATATATTATAAGCTGGTATATGACGATAAGGATTTCGTAAGCTTTCCTACCCTCTCAGAAGACGCCTATAGTCGCACTATCCTTATTAACGGCGTATCGAAATCCTACGCCATGACCGGCTGGCGCATAGGTTATGCCTGCGCCGACAGAAATATTTCCAAAGTCATGGCAAATTTCCTCAGCCATTCAACGGGTGCCCCCGGCACCATGAACCAGATTGCGGCCATTGAGGCCCTAAAAGGCCCGCAGGAGCAGGTCGAGGATATGCGCAGGATATTTGAGGAGCGCAGAAACTACATAGTTGAGCATATGAACAGTCTGCAGGATGTCAGCTGTATAAGGCCCGACGGCGCATTCTATATTATGCTTAACCTTGAAAAACTCATCGGTCGTACCATAGGCGGTAAGTATATTGGAAACGACGACGACTTCGCCGTGGCTCTACTTGAACAGGCCCATGTTGCTGTAGTCCCGTGCTCAGGGTTTGGCGCGCCCGGCTTTGTCCGTTGGACCTACGCCGCTTCCATGGAGGATATCCGCGAGGGATGCAACAGACTTGAAAAGTTTCTCCAGCAATGATAAAATCGTCGGAGAAAGGAATGTAGCCTATGAAAGACAGTTACGAAAGCCCCCTTTGTTCCCGCTATGCAAGCGGGGAAATGCAATATATCTTTTCTCCCGATAAAAAATTTACCACATGGCACAGACTCTGGATAGCCCTTGCCCGAGCGGAAATGCAGCTGGGTCTGCCTGTTACACAGGAACAGATCGGCGAGATGGAGGCCCACAGGGACGAGATCGACTATGAGTACGCCGCGGAGATGGAGAAAAAACTCCGTCACGACGTCATGGCTCACGTCCACGCTTACGGCAGGCAGTGTCCAAATGCAATGCCTATCATTCATCTGGGCGCCACAAGCTGCTATGTGGGCGACAATACGGACATTATTATAATGCGGGAGGGCCTGGAGCTTATTCGCGCCAAGCTGGTTAACATAATATACAGGCTGTCACGATTTGCAGCCGAGTATAGGAATGTTCCGACCCTTGGATTTACGCACTTTCAGCCGGCACAGCTAACTACCGTCGGCAAGCGGGCGACGCTGTGGATAAACGATCTGCTTATCGACCTCGATGAGCTGGATTATCGCATCGGGACCCTGAGACTCCTTGGCAGCAAGGGGACGACAGGTACTCAGGCGAGCTTTCTTGAGCTTTTCGACGGTGACCACGAAAAGTGCAAGGAGCTCGAAAGGCTCATAGCAAAAGAGATGGGCTTTGACGAATGCGTACCCGTCTCAGGCCAGACCTATTCCCGCAAGACCGATGCGGGCGTTCTTGCTACCTTGTCAGGAATTGCACAGAGCGCCGGCAAGTTTGCGACTGATATGCGCCTCCTGTCTCATCTGAAGGAGCTGGAGGAGCCCTTTGAGTCCGACCAGATCGGTTCTTCCGCAATGCCCTACAAGCGCAATCCCATGCGCTGTGAGCGTATCTGCTCTTTGTCGCGCTATGTCATAGCGGACGCCCAAAATCCCGCTATGACGGCCTACAACCAGTGGTTTGAGCGCACCCTGGACGACTCCGCAAACAAGCGGATTTCAATTCCAGAGGCCTTTCTGGCTGTAGATTCCATTCTCAACATCTATCTAAACGTCGCAAGCGGCATAAGGGTCTATGAAAGGGTCATAGAGAAGCACATAAATGAGGAACTCCCCTTTATGGCTACGGAGAACATTATGATGGATGCCGTCAAGAAGGGCGGTAACCGTCAGGAGCTGCACGAGCGTATCAGAGTACACTCTGTTGCGGCGGGGGCGGTCGTCAAGGAGCAGGGACTTCCAAACGACCTGATAGAGCGCATTGCCGCCGACCCACTTTTCGGGCTTACCGAGGAGGAGATCACAGGCAATCTGGACGCAAGCGCGTATGTGGGGCGTGCGCCCGAGCAGGTGACGGATTTTCTGAGCGAAAATGTCAAGCCGCTTCTGGAGCGCTATTCTTCGCTTTTAGCGGACAGTGATCCGGAACTTAAGGTCTGAGCTCATGATATATCGGCTGAAGCGGTACAAAACCCGCTTCGGCCGTTTATTTTGTTGACTTTCGACCCACGAAAATATATAATATCTCTGTTTGCAGGAGGTGGGTTTTAACCAATGAAAAAAGTAATAATCACGTTGACGGCAGTAGTCATTATTACCGCTCTGTTCTTTTACGCGGCGCTCTGCGGCTTTTTGGGCATACCCAAGGTTTCCGAGGGCGTATCGCTGGGACTTGACCTTGTGGGCGGCTCCGAAATAGTCTATGAGGCGGTCATACCGGAAGGTACATCGTCGGACGAGGTCGCATCTGGAATGGAGACGGCGCAGACTATGCTGCGTCAGCGTCTCAATAATCTCGGCTATACCGAGGCGAATGTATACCTCTCGGGCTCTGACCGCGTCGTCGTTGAGATCCCCAATGTGGACGACCCCGAGGAAGCCGTACAGATGCTCGGCACAACGGCTCTGATACAGTTCCGCGATCATGAGGGCAACATTATTCTTGAGGGCAAAGACGTTACCGGCGCGACAGCGGCATACGGTCAGATCAGCGAGACAAGCGTTCCTGAATACTATGTTTCTCTCCAGCTCTCAGAGGAGGGCTCAAAAAAATTCAAAGAGGCTACAGCCAAAATCGCAGGCTACGGCGGAAACAACAATTATGTAGCTATCTATATGGACGATGCCGAGATAAGTACTCCCTATGTCGACCCCCAATATAAAGGCGTCGGCATAGATACAAGTACTCCCATCATATCTCTTGGGAGAGACGACTCCCGTGAGTATGCCCAGTATCTTGCGGACATTATAGCCGCCGGACATCTGCCCTTCGAGCTTAAGGATACTAAGCTGCAGTCTGTCGGCGCTTCTCTCGGTGAGAGGTCCCTTGAGACCAGCATTTTTGCAGGCATCATAGGCGTCATCCTGGTTATGTTATATATGGTCATCATCTACAGGGTCCCCGGACTTGTGGCCGACCTTGCACTGCTTCTGTATATCGGGCTCTTCCTTGTCGTATTGACAATATTCCATGTAAACCTCAGTCTGCCGGGTATCGCCGGTATCATACTGACTATTGGAATGGCAGTGGACGCAAATGTCATTATTTTCGAGCGTCTGCGAGAGGAGCTTATGCTCGGCAAAACTCTCCGAAGCTCTGTGCAATCCGGTTTCAAGAGGGCGTATACCGCAATTATCGACTCAAACGTGACTACAATAATCGCCGCGATCGTGCTGCTCTGGCAGGGTACCGGTACGATTCTCGGCTTTGCTCAGACCCTGCTTATAGGCGTAATTTTGTCCATGGCGTGTATGCTGATAGTTCCGAACCTCATACTCAAAAGCCTTGCGGAGCTTCCGCACAAGAGCCTTAGGGCTTACGGCGCAAGATAGGGGGGACGGATATGTTTGATAATTCTTCAAAAAATTTCAGCTTTGTCGGAAAGTTCAAAATTTTTGCCACAATTTCTATAATACTCTGTACCATCGGACTTGCGGGTGTTATCCTGACATTTTTCGGTGTACCCGCATTTAACTTTGACATTGATTTTGCCGGCGGCGTAACCATGGAGTTTGAGCTTGGCACTGAAGTCACAAGGCAGGTTCAGGACGATATTGCCAAAATATTCAAAGATGTTGCGGGTGTGTCTGCCAATGTGACAACCTCCGGCAACAGCGGTACCTCAGTTTTGGTAAAGACTGTGGAGATTGAAAGCGAGACCCGCGAGGAGTTATTTGATAAAATTGCAGAGAAATTCGGCGAGGATAAAGTCGAGCTTCTCTCCTCGGAATACGTCTCAGCATCCGTCGGCAACGACCTTAAGCGCTCAGCTCTTCTTTCCACGCTTATCGCCTGCGCCCTCATTCTGGTCTACATCACCATAAGATTTGAATTCCGCAGCGGTATTGCCGCTATTATATGCCTGCTCCACGATGTCCTTATAATGCTTGCTTTCTTAATAATCAGCCGACTGCCCGTGAACATGACCTTTATAGCCGCCGCGCTTACAATAGTCGGATATTCTATTAACGCAACGATAGTCGTATTCGACCGTATACGTGAGAACCGCAAGCTGCAGCGCGGCCGCGGCGACTTCGCCGCCTGTGTGGACGAGTCGATCTGGCAATCCATGCGCCGAAGCATAGGTACGACAATTACGACGCTGCTCCCGGTCATACTCATAATTATTTTTGGCGTCACTTCAGTCCGCATTTTTGCGCTGCCGTTGATGGTCGGCATCATTGCGGGCGGATATTCCTCCACCTGCATAGCGGGTCCGCTTTGGAATAAATTCAAAGGCGATGAGGCTTAAATCATAAAAATGCGGGGAGTTTTTCTCCCCGCATTTTTGCATAGGACATCCCGCAAAGTTCGTACAATTGCCAGAGGGAGTGATTACTTTGCAGGATAGCAACCGATTTATTCTTTTTGCCATGTTTATCTTAATAGTTGTACTTGCGGTTATCTTCTTGCTAACGCCGTCAACCGACAGTCATCCGGCTTTCAAAAGAGCCTCCATAGAAAATGTTCTTGTGATAGATCCGGGGCACGGAGGTGAGGACGGGGGAGCGGTAACTCGCGATGGAGTTAAGGAGAGCGAGATAAACCTTCAAATCGCTCTGAGGATGGCGGAAATCTGTGATTTCTGCGGTATTCCGTATAAAATGACACGCACAAGCGAGGAAATAAACTACCCGGAAGAGCTGAAATCCACAGCAAAACGTAAGCGTTACGACCAGGATAAAAGGCTGGACCTCATTGAGAGCGTGGAAAATGCCGTGCTGATAAGCATACATCAGAACAAGTTTACCTCCTCGTCGCCGCGCGGGCCACAGGCTTTTTTCTCTGCCAACGACGGGAGCAAGGAGCTTGCAATTCTTGTACAAGAAAAAATGAATACCGTGCTTTATCCGCAGAACCGCCGTATAGCGGTTCAGATACCAGACAGCATATATCTCATGAACTCTCTTGACTGTGTAGCTGTTCTCGCCGAGTGCGGATTTCTCTCAAACCCGGTGGAAGGTGCCGCTCTGCGGGAGGACGGCTATCAGTCCAAGGTGGCGTTATGCCTTGTTTCGTCATACTGTGTATTCTGCGACAGCAGACAGCGATATCTATGAGGTGAAAAATGAAAGCTAAAACTGTTTTCTTCTGCTCCGAGTGCGGTTTTGAGACGCCCAAATGGGCGGGACGCTGTGCCGGCTGCGGTGCTTGGAATACTCTTGTCGAGGCTCCGTCTGAGACAAAATCCTCGGCTTCAGCCGCAAAGGTCAAAAGAACATCTCTTAGCCGCCCGGAAAAGCTCTCTGAGCTTGATTCCCGCGATGAGCTGCGTTTTTCGACGGGCATGAAGGAGTTTGACCGCGTACTGGGAGGAGGCGCTGTGCGCGGCTCTCTCGTCCTTGTAGGAGGCGCCCCGGGCATCGGAAAGTCGACCCTTTTACTACAAATCTGCGGGCTTATGGGCGACAGCGGAAAAATCCTCTATCTCACCGGAGAAGAGAGCGTCCGCCAGCTCAAGCTGCGGGCGGACAGGCTCGGCGTTGACGCGCAGTCGCTCTATGTCCTCGCGGAGACGGACATCACAGAGGCAGTGCGGGCAGTCGAGGAGCTTATGCCGGATATTTTGATAGTTGACTCCATTCAGACCCTGTATAATCCCGAAATGAGCGGGAGCGCGGGCAGCGTTAGCCAGGTCAAGGACTGCACAATGACCTTGATGCAGCTTTCAAAAAATGAGGGGATCACGACCTTTGTCGTCGGTCACGTCAACAAGGACGGGGCAATTGCCGGACCCAAGGTGCTTGAGCATATGGTGGACTGCGTTTTATATTTTGAGGGCGAACGGAGCATGTCCTACCGCATTCTAAGAGCTGCCAAGAACCGCTTCGGCTCCACCAACGAGATAGGCGTTTTTGAGATGATAGACAGCGGTCTGCGCGAGGTGGAGAACCCCTCGGAGATGCTGCTCTCTGGCAGGCCGGACAACAGTCCGGGCACTTGCGTCACCTGCGTGATAGAGGGTACGCGTCCCATTCTCGCGGAAATACAGGCACTTGTAACGCCCAGCAGCTATAATGTTGCAAGGCGCAACTCCAACGGACTAGACTACAACCGCGCAATGCTTCTGCTCGCCGTAATTGAAAAGCGCGGAGGTATTGCCGTAGGCGGCTGCGACGCTTACATAAACGTCATAGGAGGTCTTGAACTGGACGAGCCGGCTGCCGACCTTGCTGCTGTACTGGCGATTGCGTCCAGCCAACACGATGTACCTATAGGTAATGATTTGGCTGCTGTTGGTGAGGTTGGCCTTACGGGAGAGATACGCAGTGTCAGCGCTCTCAACCAGCGCCTTGCCGAGATTGCACGTCTAGGTTTCAGACGCTGTGTAATTCCCGCCCATGTGCGCGGCGATGTGAGGGCTCCGGACGGGCTCGAACTGATTTCCGTCAGGAATATAAGAGCTGCCATAGCTGCCGTTTTGGGATGAAGCAAATGGGCTTTTTTAAAAATTCAAACCTTCCGGACAGAGCTGTCGGACAAGTCATAATAGGGGAGGACTATGTCTCCGAATTGGGAGGCGCTCTTATGAGCTTGGGCATCGGTGTTATTGCCTGTCCTAATAATGAAAGAGTGGATCCCAGGCTGCGTTCCCATGTCGATCTGAGCGCTCTGCACATGGGCGGGAACAGGCTTGTTGTGTCGGAGGCTGTGGCAACAGAGGGGTTTATCTCTGCTCTGAGCGGTCTGTGCGCAGAAATAACTCTCTCAAAAGCGCCCTTCGGGTGTAAATATCCCGAGGACGCTGGGCTATGCGCCGCCGTCATTGGCGAGAGAATTTTCCACAACAAATCACTGTCCGTACTGCCCAATGAGCCGCGCCTTATAGACGTAAAACAGGGTTACGCAAAATGCACCGTCTGTATCGTCAATGAAAACGCCGCCGTCACTTCCGACAGAGGGATGGCAAGAGCAATGGCGGCCGCAGGTCTTGACGTGCTGACTGTCCGTGACGGCTATATCTCACTTGAGGGCTATGATAAAGGTTTTATCGGCGGCGCGTCATTTAAGATAGCGCCGGATTTACTTGCACTTACCGGAACGCTTGACGGGCACCCGGACAGGACTCAGATCGAACTGTTCCTTCTTTCTCATGGTGTGAAGCCGGTGTACCTGACCGGAAAGCGCATTTTTGATATAGGTTCAGCAGTCCCAATAATGTTATAATAAGCCCATGCCGAAGAACCGGTATGGGCTTATATATTATTAATAGCTATTGAGCTTATTACAGAGCCCTCTTCTTGGAGAAGAAAGCGCCGATCAGCATGATGATAAGAAAAATGACAAGATAGTAGAGTACTGTTGTCTTGTGGGCTATACAGGCAGCGTAGACCATAAACACACAGCTTAGAACGGACAGTGCCGGCATTACAAAACGCTTTATGGGGTTGAGGTCCTTCTCCTTCTTCATCATCATGATAAACATTGGGATATATAGAGCGTACAGAGTTACAATAGGCAGCTCTGAGGAGTCAAAGCAGAATTTTCCGAACCAGGGGTTCTCTCCGCCGATCTGAAGAATGATAGCACCATAGAAGTAAAACAGCCACAGGACTACAAAAAATAGACCTAGAACAGAGGAGTTAGTGGGCATATTAGTGGCTTTGTCAACCTGAGAAAAAGTCTTGGGGCTGGGGCCTCTGCCGCGAACTGCAAGGGTGTAGAACCCGCGGGTACAGCCCAGCATAAGACCGTTCAAAGTGCCCAGACATGAGATGATGACGAAAACGAAGATGAGGCTGCCGCCGACATTGCCGAAGATGGTCTGAAAGGCGGTCTTGGCTCCCGCTTCGCCGCTCTCCATCAAGGTTTCGGTGGATACCGCTCCCGCGAGGCCTATATAGTAGAGAATATAGACCGCGACGACGATAATCGAGCCGAATACCAGAGCTTTTGGAAGGTTCTTTTTTGAATCCTTAAGCTCAGCATTTATAGAAGTTGCTATAATCCAGCCCTCGTATGCAAAGGCGACGGCGACAATAGAAGCGTACAGTCCGCTGCCGGTGCTCAGGCTGTTGTCGACTACATGTGTGAAGTTTGCGACTGTCATGCCGTTTGTGAGACCGACTATAGTTCCGACAATTGCCATCAAAAGCAGCGGGATCAGCTTGATTACGGTGGTGGAGACCTGGAATCTGCCGGCCAGAACAGGGGACAGAGCGTTGACGGCATAGCTGCCGATCATGTAAAGGCAGGCAATAGTCATGCATGAGCCGCCGGTTATATCCCAGCCCAGAAGTACACAGGTGTATCGGGCCGAGACCCATGCCAGCACGGAGGTAATGGTGGGATAGTAGATGGTTGCCATGAACCAGCCCACATAGTAGCCGTATTTGCTGCCCATCATGACCTCGGAATAGTCGACGACTCCGTTGACCTTCTCATAGCGGGTAGCCATGATGGAGAACGAGTAGGAGCAGATTATCATAATCAGGCCGACAACAGCCCAGGCTATAATGCCGATTGGTATGCTGCCACCCGTAGCTTTCAGAACAGCTTCGGCCTTGAAGAAGACACCGCTGCCGATAACAATTCCCACGACCATTGCAATGGCGGTCGAGAGGCCGTACTTCTTTTTAAGATTGTTTTCCAATATAAAAACACCCTTTTCAATTCTTTTTCGCTTTCTTTCTATAAAGAACTAAACACTCAGCAAGTATACTACGTAATCAAATGCTGTGCAATAGCCGCTTTTACAAGGGGTAATTTTCTAAATATTGTGCAATATTTTAGCCCTGAAACAACGAAAGAACGAAGATTTCAGGGCTAATAAGCATGGTACGCCCGACGTGATTCGAACACGCGACCTTCAGAGTCGGAGTCTGACACTCTATCCAGCTGAGCTACGGGCGCATATACGGTTTTATTCGCCCCGCTATATGCGGGGCGATTGTTTCAGGCGTTTGCTTCGGCTATGTGCATATACTCGTCGTAAGTGCATTTGCGGTCGATGCAGCCGTCCTCGGTGAGTTCAATTATACGGTTGGCAACGGTCTGTGTCAACTGGTGATCGTGGCTATAGAAAACAATGTTGTGCTCAAAGGCGTCCATACCGTTGTTCAGTGCTGCAATGCTCTCAAGATCGAGGTGGTTTGTGGGCTGGTCAAAAAGAAGGACGTTAGCGCCGGACAGCATCATCTTACTGATCATGCAGCGGACTTTTTCGCCGCCGGAGAGTACGCTGACCTTCTTGTAGACATCATCGCCGGAGAAGAGCATGCGACCCAAAAATGTGCGGAGATAGCTCTCGCGTTTATCCGCCGAAAACTGGCGCATCCAGTCCATAATGTCCAGGTCGCAGCCTTCAAAGTATGGGCTGTTGTCCTTTGGAAAGTATGCCTGGGTGGTTGAAACGCCCCATTTTACCTCGCCCTCATCGGGCTCCAGCTCGCCGGCAAGGATCTTAAACAGTGTGGTTATGGCGATCTCGTTTTTACCGATCACGGCGATCTTGTCGTCCTTGCCCATAATGAAGCTGACCTTGTTAAGAACCCTGACTCCATCAACGGTCTTGGAGAGATTGGTGACAAAAAGCCTGTCCTTACCGGGCTCGCGCTCCGCCTTGAAACCGACCCAGGGGTAGCGGCGGCTGGAGGCCGGCAGTTCCTCGACGGAGAGCTTATCCAGCAGCTTGCGGCGGCTGGTGGCCTGACGGGATTTGGACTTGTTGGCAGAAAAGCGTGCAATGAAGTTCTGCAGCTCCTGGATCTTCTGCTCGGCCTTCTTGTTCTGGTCTTTTATGAGCTTCTGCATGAGCTGGCTGGACTCATACCAGAAGTCGTAGTTGCCGACGTACATTTTGATTTTGCCATAGTCTATATCTACAATATGCGTACAGACGGTGTTCAGGAAATAGCGGTCATGTGAGACGACCAGAACGGTACCGTCGTACTCAAGCAGAAAGTCCTCAAGCCAGACGACGGATGCAAGGTCCAGGTTGTTGGTGGGCTCGTCCAGAAGAACGATGTCCGGATGCCCGAACAGCGCCTGCGCGAGCAGGACTTTGACCTTTTGTCTGCCCTCCAGCTCGGACATCTGAACATAGTGCAGTTCGGTGGAGATGCCCAGACCCTGGAGTATGCGTGAGGCGTCGCTCTCTGATTCCCAGCCGCCCAGTTCGGCATATTCCTCTTCGAGCTCGGCCGCGCGGATGCCGTCCTGATCCGAGAAATCGGGCTTTTCGTAGATAGCGTCCTTTTCCTTGCCGCACTCATAGAGCCTCATGTTGCCCATGATGACCGTATCCATGACACTGTAATCGTCGTACATGTTCTGGTCCTGTTTGAGGACGGACATGCGGCGTTTCTTGTCAATATTGACAGAGCCTTCATAATCGGTCAGTTCGCCTGAGAGGATGCGCAGAAAGGTTGATTTGCCTGCGCCGTTGGCGCCGATGATGCCGTAGCAGTTGCCGGCGGTAAATTGCAGGTCTACACGGTCAAAGAGCTTTTGACCGCCAAATTGAAGGAATAGGTTTTCAACTGTAATCATTTTTAACTCCTGTTGTGGGACTGGAAATTATCGCGTATATAGGGAATACGTATAAGTGCTAAATACAGCGCTGTGCCGACCACGGCGCCGAAGACGGCCTGTACTGCATTGCCGAAAAGGGAACCCAGCGCTCCCGCAAAGCTGTAAAGGACAGTTTCATATCCGAAGTATCCCGCAAGCATTATAAGCTCGGCGACTATACTTGCGAGGATAGCTGACAGGAGCAGATGCTTCTTACCTAGATTATGGAGCACAGCTCCGGCGGCAAGGGCCATCAGCCCCTTGATAATAAAAGTTGCCGGAATATAAATATAGTAACCGTAAATAAGGTCTGTCAGCGCAGAGCCCAGAGCGGCCGCAAGCGCGCCCCAGCCGGGACCTAGAAGAAACGCGCTGAGTATGACAAGAGCGTCTCCCGCGTTCACATAGCCGTTTGTCATGGACGGCACAGGTATCATTATGAGTGTCGCAACAGCCGTCAGTGCGGCAAAGAGTCCCGACATGACTGTCTTATCGGTTTTTTTATTCCTCATTGTCCACCTCGCTTTCCGAAGGTGCGGAGACCCTTAACGTCTCCTGCTGTGAAATTCTTATGGCTGCGCAGGAGATGCCTGCCAGAATAAAGTATGCAAAAAAGGTGCGGGGATAGTACCAGACATACTCCACCCAGAATGTGAAAGCGATGCCTACGAGACTTGCTATGCAGGCGATCTGAAAAAGCTGGACCTTTCTGTCTGGGCAGCGCAGCAGACTGCGGGTGGTATCTATCCAGAGCCTGAGCATATACCACATGAAGGTGATGAAGCCGAGAACTCCAAGCTCAACGATCAGCTCCAGATAGACCATATGGCTGTGCGGGGCACCGACCTCCGCCAGGGGATTTGCATAGTCAGGATAGACATAAGCGAAGCTCTCAGGGCCGAGACCTATACCGGTGTACCAGTAGTCCCTCACTATCCTCAGTGCGCCCTCCCATATATAGGTGCGGTAGAGGTTGGAGGTGTCCTCCGGATTGAACAGGCTTGCAATACGTACCATTACGCTGTCCGGCAGGAAGGGGAAGGCGATTACGCAGAGCAGGAAGAACGCGGGTATAAGCTTCTTGTTGGCGTAATAGACGAAGACGACGCACGCTATGACGACAGAGATCCAACCGGAGCGCGAATAGGTCATGAGAAGAGCGACGGCGGGAAAGACAATGCCCATACAGAGCGGGACACGCAGCCGTATTTTATTGACGTTTACAGCAAACACGGCCGCAAGAGGGGTCATGATAACGAGAAACTCCGCATAGTTGTTGGGGTTGTCCAGAGTAGAATACACCCTGCCGGGAACTCCCTTGTTGGTAGCGAGGTCGGTGAGACTCTCGCTGACCGCAACACCGACAAAGCGCTGGTATATCGCATAGAGCGAGGTTATTATGACTGCCAGATAGATAAAGCCGCAGAGCTTCATCAGCCGCTCTTTTGAGGTTATATCCGCGGTTATGATATAGACGAACAGAAACGCTGTAAAATAGAACAGAAGCACACGCAGACTGTCGCTCTTATCGTATGAGAACGCGAGGCTGAAAACGCAGACGATGGCAAATACCGTCAGGGGAAAGCCCATCTCGTAAAGGTGGAACTTTTGCCTCGTACCGACGCCCATCATTATGATAAGGAGCACGAAAAGCCCCACAGCCGCAATCAGAGCGTAAGAGTTTGACCAGTAGCTGTGGGGGATAATGAACATCAGACAAAGGAAACCGCCGAGAAAAGTCTCATAGTTTATAAAAAATGATGTTCTCAGATAGCGCCTGGCAAACTCTGCGAAAAAACCGCCGTGCGCAGCTCTGGCTATTGCCATGGAAATACGGTGGATTATCTCCACGATAAAGTTGAGGACTGCCTTGAATATAAGCGCAAACAGGGAGTCTGCATATGATCTTTCAACGTGGCTGTCCCTGACAAAGAAGTGAACTATCGTGCTGTTTGTAAATGAGCGGCTGAATGTGCGGTAAATTGTCTGCAGTATTGAGAATATTCCGCTCTCAAGCCAGATATTGTAAACCTTGCCCAGAATGCTGGTTTGAAGCACAAGGCCACCTCGCTTTCTTCTAATTAGTATTGCGTCGGTTAAGCCTTATGCTTATGCAGCTTCAATGCTGCTTATGCGCAGATAGAGCTTTGCCTGTCCGGCATATACGGTCATGGTGTGGCCGACACCGTAGAGTACGTCGTCTACGGTAACGCCGTTTTCGCCTATAGCGCCTTTGGCCTCCACTTCAATGGTAACTGAGTTGTAATTTGAGCGGGTAACTTCATACATGAGACCGTTTTCACCGGTCGCAAAGCCGATCGGTTCTCCGATCTCAAAGCTTTCTACAGTGCCGATGGTGATGTCCTCCTTGGGGTCAAGGACAGGAGCGCCTTTTTTCAGATAATCGACTACATAGCTGGGCGTCTCTTCACAGAATAGAGTTATTTTAACCTGAGTGTCCATGCTGTCGTCTTCACTGGGGACGGCAAATTTGAAAACTGCAAATATAACAAGCGCTGCAAGTATAAGGATAATTATGAGGTCTATCAGGTTAATTTTACCGAAGAGCTTTCCGTTTTTATCTATCATGTGTTTACCTTCCTTTTTCACTTATATGAATTATAGACGTCTTGAGAAAGTTTATATAAATTAAAGTATTTTTCAACCTTTTCTGTCGCCGCGGAGGAGAGCTTGTCCAGGGTTTCAGGCTCTTCCATCAGCTCTCTGACGGCCCCTGCAAAGCCCTCGACATCGCCGTAGGGGAGAACATAGCCGCAGCGGAGCTTTGCCTCTGCCAGGTCGCGGTTACCGCCAACATCCGTTACGACGAGGGGCAGGCCCGCGTTCATAGCTTCAAGGATTGCGAAACTCATCGCCTCATTGCACATAGAAGAGCAAAGATATATGTCAGATCCGCGGAGTATCTCGGAGGTGTCCTTGCGGTAGCCGAGCAGCCGGCAGTTTTCACTTATATCAAGCGAATCAATTTTTGAACTGATTTTGCCGAAGAGCTCACCATCGCCGCAGATAATACAGCAGAAGGGGCGTGAGACTTCGGCCTTCAGCTTTGCGAGGACGTCGACCAAAAAGCCGAGACCCTTTTCAGGCGCAAAACGGGCGAAAATGGTCATAATGAAGCAGTCCGGGGAAAGACCGAGCTCGTCGCGGATCGCAGCGCTTTTTTGAGGTTCGCCTGAGGGTTCGATGCCGTTGAATATGACTTTTATCCTGTCGGGCGCAACGCCGTTCTCGATCATTATCTCGCGGCCCTCGTTGCAAACTGCAATTATACAGTGGTTCTTAGGCGTAAAGTGTTTGTTTAACTGCCGCCATAATAATGAGGAAAAGCCGTTCAAACGAAGGGTGAGGTGATTTGTTAAAACGATTTTCGGCTTATCGTAATATCGCCTGGACAAAAGCGCAATTATATTCTCACGGGGGTACTGGGCGTGAATGACCTCGATTTCGTTTTCTCGGCAATATCCGGCGAGCTTTTTTGCCGCCTTGAACACGGACTTTTTATCCATGTTTACCTGCAGAGAGGGTACGCCCGCCGCGGCCATCTTTTCTGACAGCTCGCCCGCGGTATTATAGGCAAAAAAAGGCTCTATTTTGTCGGGGGAGAGAATGCGGACGAGGTTCTCGACATATTTCTCCGTTCCCGCCTTCCCGGCGTAGTTGATGAGGTAGAGTACTTTCATGACTGTCCTCCTTCAATCTCAGCTAGTATACAACATTTGTTAGTGTCAAGTCAATGTAAAGCGCAAAAAAAGCCCTCCGTTCAAAATGAGCGGAGGGCCGGGGTATAAATGAGGGAGTGGCCTGTCATCCGCCTAGATAGGCCTTCTTTACGGCGTCGTTTTCTAGGAGCTCGGCGCTTGTGGCTGAAAGGACGACTTTCCCGGTTTCAAGGACATAACCTCTGTCGGCTATCGACAGAGCCATCTGAGCATTCTGCTCAACTAGGAGAATGGTAGTACCCGCACTGTTTAGCTCTTTTACTATGTCGAATATCTGTTCAACAAGGATTGGCGCAAGACCCATTGAGGGCTCGTCAAGCATTAGAAGTTTTGGCTTGGACATCATTGCCCTGCCCATAGCGAGCATCTGCTGCTCTCCGCCGGACAACGTACCGCTGACCTGCTTGCGGCGCTCGTAGAGACGGGGAAAGCGCTGGAATACGTCTTGGAGGGAGTCCTTTACCTCTGAGGTTCTGCGTGTATATGCACCCATTTCGAGGTTTTCCTGAACGGTCATGTTCTGGAAAACACGGCGGCCTTCGGGGACCTGGGCAAGACCCATGCCAACGATTTTGTGCGGAGCGATGCCTTTGAGGGATTTTCCCATAAATTCTATATCTCCTGTGGTGCTGTCGAGAAGACCGGAGACGGTGTTCAGCGTTGTGGACTTGCCGGCCCCGTTGGCGCCTATTAGAGTGACGATCTCGCCCTCTTTGACCTCGAAGGAGACGCCCTTGATAGCGTGTATACTGCCGTAGTAAACGTTTATGTCATTGACTTTAAGCATACGTCAGTTCTCTCCCTTCTTCTTGCCGAGATAAGCCTCTATGACCTGAGGGTTCGCCTGAATTTCTTCGGGCGTACCCTTGGCGATGATTTTGCCGTAGTTTAGGACGCAAATGCCCTCGCAGATGCCCATGACAAGATTCATATCGTGCTCTATGAGCAGAATTGCAATCTGGAATGTGTCGCGGATCTTACAGATATTGTCCATAAGCTCGCTGGTCTCGGAGGGGTTCATACCTGCCGCGGGCTCGTCCAGCAAGAGCAGGGACGGGTTGGATGCAAGGGCACGGACTATCTCCAGACGGCGCTGTGCTCCGTAGGGGAGAGCGCCCGCTTTATGATCTGCCAGATCCTGCATGTCGAAGATGCTGAGAAGCTCAAGCGCACGCTCATGGGCAATACGCTCCTGCTTCCAGTATTTGGGCATACGAAGCACTCCGGAGAACATTGAGTAGGACATCTGGTTGTGCAGGCCGACTTTGACATTGTCCTCGACAGTCAGGTTGTCAAAAAGGCGGATGTTCTGAAATGTTCTTGCGATACCCAGTTTGTTTACCTGTATGGTGTTCATTCCGTGGGTATCCTTGCCCTCGAGCAGGATGGTGCCGCGTGTGGGCTGGTATACCTTTGTCAGCAGGTTGAAGACCGTGGTCTTTCCCGCGCCGTTTGGTCCTATCAGCCCGGCGATTTCTGTACGCCCGATGGTAAGGTTAAAGTCGTCGACAGCGGTAAGGCCTCCAAAATCGATACCGAGATGGCTTGCCTCCAGTATCGGGGTCTTATCAAGGTCGCGCTCGGGTATGATGGCCTTACTGGGAACGGGAACCATCTTTGTCCTGTGTTCTCTGTCGTTAGCCATTTACCGCACCTCCTCCGTCGCTTTTTTTCTTAATAAAACGAAGTGAGCCCTTAATTCTCTCAAGGAACTGCCTTGCCTTTGCTCCGTTAGTGAGTATCATAACCAAAATTAGGACGATTGCATAGGTGAGCATGCGGTATTCGCTGAACTGTCTGAGCAGCTCGGGCAGTATGGTCAGTATGACTGCCGCAATGATGCCGCCGCGAATATTTCCTATCCCGCCGAGAACGACAAATACAAGAACGAGTATTGAGGTGTTGAAGTCAAATTTCTTTGCGGCGACCGTGGAGTAATTCATGGCGTACAGTGTGCCTGCCATTCCTGCGAGGATGGCGGAAGTGACAAAGGCCATGAGCTTGTATTTTGAGGGGCTGATGCCGACGGATTCTGCTGCGATACGGTTGTCGCGCAGCGCCATTATCGCACGTCCGGAGCGGCTTTTTATAAGGTTAAGTACGACAAACAGGCTGAAGAGAATCAACAGAAAGCCGGCCAGCAGCGTAGAGAGCTTTGTGATGCCGACGGCGCCCATAGGCCCGTTTATTATGGTGGTTGCGCCATCTTCCATCTGGAGAGCTTCAATGCTGACAGTGCCTATATGGAGTCCGTTGCTGTCCATACCGACATATAGACAGTATACGATGTTTTTTATGATCTCGCCGAAAGCCAGGGTGACAATCGCAAGATAGTCTCCGCGCAGCCGCAGAACGGGGACTGCGACAATAAGACTGAAGATGCCCGCCATAATACCGCCGATGACAATGGCAATGAGCAGTCGCAGAGGACCGGAGGTGACAGAGTCCTGGAGGGATATTGCTGTAATAACGCCGGTAAAGGCGCCGACGCTCATGAAGCCCGCGTGACCGAGACTGAGTTCACCCATGATGCCTACAGTCAGGTTCAGCGAGATAGCCATAACGACATATGCGCAGATGGGGACGAGTTGACCCCTCAGTGAGTTGGACATGATGCCGGCTGAAGAAAAAATTTGTGATAATATATAAGCAATAATGACAATGGCGTAGGTAATAAAATTGCTGCGTGTTGTCTTGTTAAGTTTTTTGATCTTACTCATTTTGACCACCTCAGACTTTCTCGTTGATGGGCTTGCCGAGCAGACCCGTAGGCTTGACAAGAAGAACCACTATCAGAACCGCAAAAACTATTGCGTCGGAGAGCTGGGTGGAAATGTATGCCTTACCGAAAATTTCGATTATTCCCAGCAGTATACCGCCGACCATTGCACCGGGTATGGAGCCGATGCCGCCGAAGACGGCTGCCGTAAATGCCTTGATACCGGGCATTGAACCTGTGGTTGGCATGAGAGTGGGGTAGGCAGAGCAGAGAAGTACGCCGGCTAAGGCGGCAAGCCCGCTACCTATAGCAAATGTAACGGAAATAGTACTGTTTACATTTATACCCATAAGCTGTGCGGCTCCCTTGTCCTCGGATACGGCGCGCATAGCTTTGCCGATTTTTGTCTTACTTGTAAACAGGACGAGAGCTGTCATTATTATGACGCAGCTTATGACCGTCACCTGAGTGACGCCGGAAATTGAAAGCTGTCCGTCAAAGAGCTTAAGAGAGGGAAGTGAGACAACGGACGAAAAGACCTTAGGGTCGGAACCCCAGATAAGCAAGGCCGTGTTTTGCAGAAAATAGCTGACGCCGATAGCGGTGATGAGGACTGCAAGCGAGGGAGCAGAGCGCAGTGGCTTGTAGGCGAGTTTTTCTACGACGACACCGAGGACAGTGCAGATGATAACGGCAAGCAGAATACCGGGGAGCACGCCCCAACCGAGATAGGTCATGGCGCAGAATGCCATATAGCCGCCCACCATGATCACGTCGCCGTGCGCAAAGTTTAGCATCTTGGCAATACCGTAGACCATGGTGTAGCCAAGAGCGATAATCGCATAGATACTGCCAAGGCTTATTCCATTGATCAGGTTGGACAGAACAGTCATGACTGATACACCTCAAATAATAATCAATTAAAACAAATACAGAAACTAGGTTAATGGCAAAGAGGGTTGCCGAAACTCGGCAACCCTCTTTGCCTCAATAAAAAAAGGGCAATGTAGCAAATTTACATACCAACGTATACGCCGTCTTTGATAACAACGGCCATAGGAGCCTTAAATACCTCTCCGGTCTTGGCCCATTTCATGCTGGAGCCAGCACCGGTGAGACCTTCGAATACGAGGCCTTCCTTGGTAACGTTGCCGTCTTCATCGGTCTCGGTGGCAAAAGCTTCGATGAGCTTGTCGCAGATAGTCTCGGTGTCCATGTCGGCTGTGATGCCTGCAGCGGTGCAAGCTTCATAGAGAGCGTAGATGCAGTCGTAGCCGTCTGCTGCGAACTGGTTGGGAGTTTCGCTGAACTTCTCGTTGTATTTTGTGACAAAGGAGACGGTGGCGTCGTCTGTGGCGTCAGCCGCAAACGGAGTCAGAAGCATTACGCCCTCGGCGAGAGAGGTGTCAAAGCCCTCAATTGTGAGGATGCCGTCCATACCGTCAACTCCGAAAAACAGAGGCTCAAAGCCCATGGACTCGGCCTGGTTGAGAATTAGAGATGCCGGGGTGTAGTAGATGGGCAGGAATATAAGCTCTGCGCCGGCGCTCTTAGCGTCTGCTAGCTGTACTGAGAAGTCATTCTGGGAGTCATCTGTGAAGGTGGTGACAGAGACAATGTCGAGACCATGGGTCGCAGCTTCCGCTGAAAACTTCTCATAGATGCCGGTGGAGTATGCGTCGCCGTTGTTGTAGATGACAGCGACCTTGGTTGCGAGCTTGTTTTCAGCTATGTACTGAGCGGAGGCAATGCCCTGGTTGGGGTCGGAAAAGCACATTTGGAAGACGTTGTCCTTACCCTTAATTACTTCGGGGGATGAAGCAGACGGAGTCAGAGTAAAAATACGGTCAGAAAAGCTGTTGGGGGCTACTGCGATGCAGGGGGTGGTGGTGACGGTACCGCAGAGGATCTGCATACCCCAGTCCTTCAGGTTGTTGTAAGCGTTGACTGACTTTTCGGGGTCATGCTCGTCATCCTGGAAGTTGAGCTCAAACTGGATACCGCCGAGGGCGTTGATCTCCTCAACCGCGATCTCCGCGCCATGCTTTGCGGCGTTGCCATAAACAGCTGCTCCGCCGGTGAGGGGGCCGATGCCTCCGATTTTGATGGGGTTTCCGGTTGCCTTGCCTGCGCTGTCGGCAGGATTGGCAGAATCAGCGGGGGTTGCCTTACCACAAGCAGCAAAGCAGCCGAGCATCATAACGAGTGCAAGAGCGATGCAAAAGAACTTTTTCATTTTCATTCCTCCAAAACAGTTTATAATGGATATATATACATAAAATGGCCGGATACGAGCAGCAGCCATTTCGCATATAAATGTGCACGGCCTGACCGAGTATCAGCAGCTGAATTCTATGACCGTAGTTTTGTAATAATTAAATCATATAATAAATCTTTATCACGATAAAGTCAATAGTTTAGTTGAGCAAACTGGGCGCATAATAACCAAAATACCAGCCTATAAACATAAAAAATCCCGATGTTTTTAACTATTTTATAAAAAAACGGTTAAAGTTGTTTATTATTGCCGCAACACATGTTAATATCATAGCAAATGTTTTTTGGAGTTCTTTATGGATACGGTTCGTTTAAAAGAAAATGAATTATTCTTTCACTTTAGCTTTACCGGATTTTTCAGAGGTAAGGCTTAATCGGGTTTGTCTGAGTATCGGGTAATAGGTCCCGCAGCAAACTCGCTGCGGGACTTTTTGAAGGCTATTGCCAGCTTGTAATAGTTGGAATATAGAGGATGAGAAAATGAAATATTCATTGCTTTTGAGAGAGGTTTTCCGATTTATGGCGCCGCTTGCCGCGGCTTAATGGGGAGGGCGCATTTTATGAGCAGCTCTTCAATTGGGCGAAAAGCTTCAAATATAGTTCTTATCGGAATGCCGGGCTGCGGAAAGAGTACGGTCGGCAAGCTGCTGTCGGAAATGAGCGGTATGCTTTTTATTGATGTGGACAGCGAGATCGAGAAGTCCGCCGGGATGTCGATTCCGGATATATTTTTAAAGTTCGGAGAGGAGTATTTCCGCAGGCTTGAAGCTATTGAGATATACAGTGCGGGTGCAAAAAGCGGCGCTGTAATCGCCACCGGCGGGGGAGCTGTAAAGCTCCGTGAAAACTACAGGCCCCTAGCCGAGAACGGCCGAATCTACTTTATCCAAAGACCGATCCTTGAGCTTTCAATCGATGGCAGACCGCTCTCTGAGGGAGCGGACTCCCTATGGGAAATATATGCCGACCGCGAACCGCTCTACCGCGAGTTTTCAGACTGTATTCTCGAAGAGGGCATGAGCCCGGAGGCCGCCGCGGAATATATTTTTAACGATTTTCGCTCGTTTACTGATGAACAATAAACTGACAAAAACCATGGGAAAGAAGGTATTATGATTGTCTTATCATATGTATAATATAGAGGCGGAGACCATGCCGCGCGAGGAGCTTATAAAGCTGCAGAGCGAGAGACTCTGTGCAATGGTAAAACGCATATACGAAAAGGTGCCGTTTTATAAAGAGAAGTTCGATGAGCTGGGGCTTAAGCCCGAGGACATCAGATCCATAGACGATATCGCGAAGCTCCCGTTCACCAACAAACAGGATCTGCGCGACAACTATCCTTTCGGGCTGTTTGCCGTACCAATGGACGAGGTTGTCCGTATTCACGCCTCCTCCGGCACCACAGGCAAGCAGACCGTCGTTGGCTATACCCGAAACGATTTAGCCCTTTGGGGCGAGGTCATGGCGCGTACTCTCGGCGCGGGCGGTGTCACCAGCTCCGATATAGGTCATATCAGCTATGGCTACGGTCTTTTTACCGGCGGCATGGGCGGCAACCTCGGTTCCGAGACCGTCGGCTGCGCTACTATCCCGGCCTCCACAGGAAATACCCGCCGGCAGGTGACGATCCTCCAGGATTTTAAGCCCACCTTTATACTGATGACCCCCTCCTATGCGCTCACGATTGCCGAATATCTTGAGCAGAACGGCATCCCCGCTGAAACTCTCAGCCTTAAGTGCGGATTTTTCGGTGCGGAGCCTTGGACCGAAGAAATGCGGGGAGAAATCCAGCAAAGGCTGGGTATAAAAGCCTACGACATATACGGACTGTCCGAGGTCATAGGCCCAGGTGTCGCATATGAGTGTGAGTGTCAGAACGGGCTGCATGTCAACGAGGATCATTTTTACATCGAAATAATAGACCCGGAAACGCTGCAGCCAGTTCCCGACGGGACGGAAGGCGAGATCGTTTTTACCTGCATGACCAAGGAGGCTCTTCCGCTGCTTCGTTACCGCACACATGACATAGGCATGCGCATGCAGGGCGCCTGCAGTTGCGGCAGGACGTTTGTGCGTCTTGCTAAGCCCTCCGGCCGTACCGACGATATGCTTATTATCCGCGGCGTCAATGTTTTCCCGTCCCAAATAGAATCCGTGCTTATGAACATGGAGGGGATAGCGCCCTTCTTCCAGATGATTGTTGAAAGGGAGGGCAATCTGGATAAGCTCACTGTTCTTGTTGAGCTGACTGAAGAGGCATTCACAGATGAAGTCAGAAAGCTGGAGAGCATAACAAAGTGTGTCACCGAAAATATCCATTCCGTGCTTGGTATATCGGCAAAAGTCAAGCTTGTCGAGCCGAGGAGCATAGAGCGCTTTGAGGGCAAGGCAAAGCGCGTCATCGACAAACGTAAGCAGATAAGTTTTTAGGAGGGATAGTATGATATTAAAGCAGATATCGGTATTTGTGGAAAACCGCTATGGAGCGATAAGAGACATAACCAAAATACTTGCTGATGCCGGCATAAACATCAGAGCGCTCTCCGTTGCGGACACTACCGATTTCGGTGTTGTCCGTATGATCGTGGATAAGCGCAAGCCCGCACTGAAAGCGCTCCGTGAAAACGGAATGACGGTCAAGGAGACGGACGTCATAGCGCTTGTCTCCGACGACAGGCCCGGATCCCTTTATAAAGCTCTCTGCCTGCTCGCAGAAAATGAGATACTTGTTGAGTACAGCTATGGGTTCGTTTCCCCGATGGGAGACGACGCAATTATTATTCTCAAGTGCGACGATATGCAAAAAGCTCTGAGCTGTCTGACAGAGAGCGGGTTTAAGCTCTTGACCGCTGAGGACGTAAAATTCTGAGAGAAAAAAATCCCGAAGGTACGACCTTCGGGATTTTTATTATTTGTTTCATATTATGATATTTTATAGGTTTGGCCTACAGCACTGTATGAATATGCTGAACCTATTTCAGCCTCAACGGGGGAACTGTCGTTCCGGAGCATAAACACGCAAGATGCCCTGACAGTCTCTCCCGGGCCGGTCTCTTCATAATAATTGTCGTCGGTTTCGGAGTTGACCATAGTGTATGTACTGTCCAGTGAAACGCCGTCCTGATAGGCAAATAAACAGAGCGCGTCTGCCAGCGCAATCTCATCGCTGCTGTTATTTGTGAACTCGTAGTACACTCTTATAGCCGCATTGCCATAGTAATCATATACAAGCTCGGCATCTGTGACCGACACGTAGTAGTCCTCGTCGAGGTATCCTTCGCCCGGCAGCGAAGCGGTCCATATTGGTTCGCTGACTGTTTTAATGGAAAAAATGGCGGGGCGGCCCGGCAGTTCGCCGGGTGTATAGGTGGCGGTGACAGTTCCGCCGTCGGTGCCGAGATTATAATCAAACAAGATAAAATCCACGCTACCGCCCTTGGAGTTGCACTTAAACTCATAGCAGCACTGGATCTTTACTCCCGGACGAATGTAACGGTCGGTGTTTCCGTATATCTCTACGTCGTCCCAGGTATAGGTTTCCGTGAGCTTTTTTCCGTCCTGCCTTGCATAGCATTCAAGCGCCGACCGCACGCTGGCGTTATGGCCGCTGTTGTTGGTGAACTCGAAATAGACCCGCATTGCCGCACTCCCGTCAATGTCGGAAAAATGCTCCGCGCCTGTAACGGAAATGTAGTAGCTGTCATCACCGACCGAGCCGCTGCCGGATATTCTGTCTGCCTTATCACCAGAATTTGTTGACAGATCTTTTCTTGTACCGGCGCCGTAGATGCTGCCATCCGAACGCTCGAAGACTATTTGAAACCCTTCGTCGCCTATGAGGGTGAGCGTGTTATCCTTTTTGCTGTATATAAAGTCCAGCTCGTCGTCGTTGATTTCAGCCTCAAAGCCTTTACGGCTCGCCTCCCAGGTGCCCGACATCACATCATCCTCAAAGGCTGAAACGAGGTATACGCTGTGGTCTTTTTCAACCTGCAGCGCTATGAGGCTTTGGGAGCCCTCTCCGTATATATCGGGGAGGTAGAAGCCGTTCCCGGGGATGACCTCAACGCTCTCCCAATAGCCAATGTATTCGGAGTCGCTGCCGATAAGGGATACTGTCAGAACTGCTGCAATGATCAGCAGTGCAAGGACTGTACATATCACGATGACAGCGGTCTTAGAGCCGCTTTTTTCGGCAGACTGCGTCTGCGAGGAACTTTTGTATATGTTTGGATCAAGGCCGTATGCGGGAGCGGAACAGCCCTGTGAAGAGGAGTTGCGCTCATATGAACTGCTGTCTTCAGCAGTGTGTTGCTCCCGGGGGTCTTCGGTGTCCGGAGCATGCTGATCTATATTATATTGCTGCTGAGTGCCGTAGCCATCCTTGTCGCTGTCGTCGGGCGTTTTTGGCACCGGTGCAGATCGGTGTCCGCAGTTTGGGCAGAATACCGCGTTGTCAGGAAGTTTCTTTCCGCAATCGGTGCAAAAAGGCATATCGGGACCTCCCATGCTTATAAAAAATCGAATAAAACCGAGTAATGACTGTTCCTGTATATTTTAACAAAAAATAGAGTGTTGTCAAGAATATCTTATGCTTTATTGACAACGGACACTTTTACAAGTTTTAAGCCGACATTTTTATTTAAAATACTCTAACATTATTGGTAAATTCCCATTGCATTTGATATTTTGTTGCTGTATAATGAAACAAGGTATTGACAAATGTTTAACATAGTTGACTGTGATGTATCATACATGTTGATATGCTTATAGTTAGTAAAACTGTTGTTAAACAGGCAAACCGTACATCCCTGATTTACAGCAGATAATTGCAGCTTCTCTATGTATATCAGGAAACAAAACAACAAAAAAGGAGACTCAGTAATGAACAACACAGTTTTGGACTTCGGCTTTACTCCTGACCAGAAGGACCTGCAGATGATGGTTCGCGAATTCGGCGAAAAAGAACTGACATGGGAAAAGATGAGAGAGTTCGATGACCGCGGCGAGATCCCCATGGAGGCCTATAAAAAGGCTGCTGAAATGGGTCTTACCGCAATCACCATTCCTGAAGAGTTCGGCGGCGCCGGTATGGGGCAGGTTGAGAACGCGATTCTTTCCGAAGAACTCGGATACTGGAATGGCGGCTTTGCAACCACTGTTCTTGCAAACGGGCTCGCTTTTGACCCCGTACTTCTTTTCGGAAACGATGAACAAAAGGCTTATTACGCAAAGTACATCGTAGACGGCGGCTTTGCAGCATTTGCTCTGACCGAGGCAAACGCAGGTTCGGACGCGGGCGCTCTGCGCACCACCGCTGTCAAGGAAGGCGACGAGTATGTCATCAACGGCTGCAAGTGCTTCATCACCAACGGCGGTGTTGCAGATGTCTACACTGTATTTGCTCTGACCGACCCCGATGCCGGCGCACGCGGCCTGTCCTGCTTCATCGTTGAGCGCGACCGTAAGGGCGTTTCCGTGGGCAAGGAAGAGGATAAGCTCGGTATACGCACCTCCAATACCTGCGAAGTCATTTTCGACAATGTCAGAATTCCCGCTAAAAACCTTGTCGGCCAAGAAGGCAAGGGCTTCAAGATTGCAATGACCACCTTCGACCTGACCCGTCCGGCAGCAGTCGGCGCAGGTACCATAGGCGGTGCGCGCTTCCTCATCGACCAGTGCGTGCAATATGCCATGGTCCGTACCACTTTTGGTCAGCCGATTCTTACAAACCAGGCTATCCAGTTCAAAATCGCCGACATGGAGATTGGAACACAGGCAGCCCGCGCTCTCGTCTACAGAGCCGCTGAGATGCTTGACGCAGGCGTGGTTGATACCACAATCGCAGCTTCCGCAAAGGTTGCAGGCAGCGACAACCTCTTGAAGGTCTCAGCTGAGGCTATCCAGATCTTTGGCGGCAACGGCTACAGCCGTGAGTATCCCATCGCAACTATCTATCGTGACGCAAAGATCTATCAGATCTATGAGGGCACCAACGAGATACAGCGCATGGTCATCATCAAGAGCATGCTGAAGGCTTACATGTAAAATCAATTAGTTTCCGCACATATACATTCATTTGCACAATATTTGTTACCACACAGTCTATATGTATATGATATGTGAGGTCCGCGTTAACAGTGTTTTGCGCGGACCTCATAAAAAGCAAGGTGCAAACACCGAATGTTTGCATTGGTATAGAAATAACAAAGGAAAGAAGGATTACCTATTATGAACATGCTTGTTTGCATCAAACAGGTACCTGACACTACCGAGATCAGGATTGATCCCGTTAAGCACACACTGATTCGTGATGGAGTACCCAGCATCGTCAATCCTTTTGACGCATATGCCCTTGAGTGCGCCGCCCGAATCAAAGATAAAAACCCCGATGCGAAGATTACCCTAGTCTGCATGGGACCTCCTCAGGCTATGGATGCTCTCAAGACCTGCCTCGCAGTGGGCGGCGATAAGGCATACCTCGTCAGCGGACGCGAGTTCGGCGGCTCCGACACCCTTGCGACCAGCTATATTCTCGCAACCGCAATTAAGAAAATTGAAGAAACTGAGGGAAAATTTGATATTATCTTCTGCGGCAAGCAGGCTATAGACGGCGATACCGCTCAGGTCGGACCCGAAATCGCAGAACACCTTGACTACCCTCAGGTTACTTATGCCCATGAAGCATTTGCCGAAGGCGACCTTGTAAAGGTCAAAAAAGAAGTCGATGAGGGTTTTGAGATGATCGGCGTCAAGACTCCCTGCGTCATCACCGTTACAAAGCCCAACTTTGAGCCCCGCTATCCTTCCATCAAGTCTAAGATGGCGGCCAACCGCAAGGAAATCCCCACCATTGCTTTCGCAGACCTTGAGAGCATTATAGACTCCGGCAGAATAGGTCTCAAAGGTTCCCCTACAAAGGTCAAGAAGACCTTCACACCGGAAGTGAAGACCGGCGGCATAATTATCAAGGAAGACACCAACGAAGCATCGGCTAAAGTTCTCTTTGAGAGGCTCGTCGCCGATAAGGTCATGTAAGGGGGTAACAGGCAATGGAAGCAAAGACTAAAGATTTGTGGGTATTTATTGAAACCACCGACGAAGGCAATGCCAAGAACGTCGGTCTTGAGCTCCTTGGCGCAGGACGCGGCCTTGCTGATAAGCAGGGCGGCAAGCTCGTCGCTATTGTCATTGGCAACAATGTGGACGCAGCCGTCAAAGCGTCAACTACTTACGGCGCAGACAAGGTTATTGTTGTCGAAGGATCCGAGTACCAGCACTACACCACGGACGCCTATACAAACGCTATGTATGCGCTTGTCGAAAAATATGCTCCTACCAGCATTCTCATCGGCGCGACCAACAACGGCCGCGATATGGGGCCCCGTCTCTCCTGCCGCCTCAAGACAGGTCTGACTGCAGACTGCACTCAGTTGGCGATCGACGAGGAATCCGGTAATGTTGCATGGACCCGTCCCGCTTTCGGCGGAAACCTGATGGCTACCATACTCTGCCCCGACAACCGTCCCCAGATCGGTACAGTTCGTCCCGGCGTTTTCAAGAAGGGCGAGCCTGACGAGTCCCGCTCCGCAGAGATCATTAAGGAAGATTTTCATGTTGCCCCCGAAGCTATCCGCACCCAACTCCTTGAGGTTATAAAGGAAGTTGCCGGTGAGCTCGTCGACCTGGAGGGTGCCGAGATCATCGTCTCCGGCGGTCGTGGCGTTGGCGGTCCCGAGGGCTTCAAGCCCATCAAGGAACTGGCTGACGCTCTCGGCGGGGTTGTCGGTGCGTCCCGTGCCGCTGTCGACAGCGGCTGGATCGCCCATGCCCATCAGGTCGGTCAGACCGGTAAAACTGTCGGCCCCAAGGTCTATATCGCCTGCGGTATTTCCGGCGCTATACAGCACCTTGCCGGAATCACAGGTTCCAAAACCATTATCGCCATCAACAAGGACGAGACCGCTGCCATATTCAACGTAGCGGACTACGGCGTTGTGGGTGACCTGTTTGAGATAGTCCCCGCCTTGACCGCACAGATCAAGAAGCTCAAGGGCATCGAATAATTTACTGAAACAGCTTAAAGGGCGCAGCCGAAAATACTGCGCCCTTTTTTGTCATATCCCTTGCCCATAACGTTATAGAAGCAGGGGAAATATGTCTGTAATCGAGATGTGCACATAATAAAGCCCCTGTCGTATTTTATCTACGGCAGGAGACTTTATTTTTTTCTGAATGTTTATTTGGCTGTAACGATGTCCTTGGTGTCGCGCGCAATGACCAGCTCTTCGTTTGTGGGGATGACAAGCAGCTTAACCTTGCTGTCGGGAGTTGAAATAAAGAGGTCTTCACCGCGCTTGCTGTTCTGTTCCGGGTCGACCGTGCAGCCGAGGTAGCCAAAATATTCGCAGATGGCAGCGCGAGTTCCCTTGCTGTTTTCACCTATGCCCGCTGTGAAAATAATAGCGTCAACGCCGTTCATGGCTGCAACATAGCCGCCGACAGTTTTGGCAACCCAATAGTGGAAAACATCCAGTGCCAGAGCAGCGCGTTCGTTTCCTTTGGAAGCGGCCTCATCCAGATCGCGGAAGTCGCTGGATACGCCGGAGATACCCAGAACACCTGACTTTTTGTTCAGGATATTGAGCATTTCATCGATACTGTAGCCGTATTTATTCATGAGGAACTGCACTGCGCCCATATCCATCTGACCGCAGCGCGTACCCATGGGAAGACCGACCAGCGGAGTAAAGCCCATGGAGGTGTCTACGCTCTTTCCACCATCTATAGCGCAGACGGAACTGCCGTTGCCCATGTGGCATGAGACAAGCTTTAAACTCTCAATGGGTTTTCCAAGCATCTCGGCAGCGCGCGAAGAGACATAGCGGTGGCTGGTGCCATGGAAGCCGTAACGGCGTATCTTGTCGTTCTCATAGAATTCATAAGGTAATGCATACATGAATGCTTTGCCGGGTATGGTCTGATGAAACGCCGTGTCAAACACTGCGACCTGAGGTACTCCGCCCATGACCTTTTTGCAGGCTTCGATTCCGGTGATGTTGGCAGGGTTGTGCAGCGGGGCGAAGGGAGTGCAGTTCTCGATACCCTTTATGACCTCATCATCAATCAGGACAGAGGAAGAAAACTCTTCGCCGCCATGGACAACGCGGTGCCCGACGGCGTTGATCTCCGACATGGAAGCTACAACACCGTATTCTTTGCTTGTGAGCTTATCAATAACAGCGGCGATCGCTTCGCTGTGTGTGGGGAGGCTGATATTCTCATCAAAAACAGGTTTACCTTCGACCAGAGGGCTGTGCTTCAGGTGCCCGTCAATACCGATGCGTTCACACAGACCTTTTGCCAGAACCTTTTCGCCCTCCATGTCGATGAGCTGATACTTGAGAGAGGAGCTTCCGGCGTTGATAACCAAAATTTTCATGCTATGATCCCTTTCTTGTTGTAATCGTAGTTAGAAAAATGTAAAATGTATCTGTGAAGTGCACAGATACATAGAATACACATTCTTTCTCATTCTAATACCAATTAAGACTAAATTCAAGGTTTTTTGACATTTTTCTCAAATAATGTGAGGCGATATAAGATGAAAATGATTGGTATCGTTGCAGAATATAATCCCTTTCACAACGGACACGGACACCACATAGTCAAAAGCCGCGAGTCGGCGGGAGGTGACAGCGCTGTAATCTGCGTGATGTCGGGCGATTTTGTCCAGAGGGGAGAGGCGTCAATCTTTTCAAAGCACGCCCGTGCCGAGGCGGCTGTGATAGGCGGTGCAGACCTCGTTATCGAGCTGCCGCCGCCGTGGTCGCTCTCGTCGGCTGAAGGTTTTGCCCGCGGCGCAGTAGGACTTCTGGGGCAGCTCGGTTGTATAGACTATCTCAGCTTTGGCAGCGAGTGTGGCGACATGAAGACGCTGAATGCTCTGGCCACGGCCATAATGGATCCCGCCTTGAACGCCGTCATAAAGCGGGAGCTTGAGACGGGCGTTTCCTACGCCTCCGCCCGCCAGAGGGCCGTAGAGTCGGAGTATGGCAGCATCGGCGGCTATCTCAGCTATCCAAACAATATTCTCGCCGTAGAGTATCTCAAGGCGATTTATGAACTTCGCCTTCGTATAGAACCGCTGACGGTACAGCGCGAGGGAACAGACCACGACGGGCCTGAGGGAAGCGCCTCCGATATCCGTGCACGTATAAAAAACAGATCGTCATACTCGACTTTAATGCCCAGAAGTGTGCGCGCTGTGTATAAGCGCGAAATGAAATGCGGAAGAGGCCCAGTGGATATGCTAAAGCTGGAGGAGGCATTGATCTCCCGCTTCCGTATGCTGGACAGGGACGCTTTCAACAGCCTTCCGGACGCAGGAGAGGGGCTGGGCAACCGTCTGTATGCGGCTGCCCGGGAGGAATACACGCTGGACGGCATACTATCTGCCGCCAAAACTAAGCGCTACGCCCTTTCACGGATCAGAAGGATGTGCGTCTGCGCCGCTCTGGGTATAGCCGCCGAGGACTCGGCAGAGCTTCCGCCTTATGCGCGAGTGCTTGCCGCCAATGAAAAGGGCTGCAAGGCGCTCCGCATAATTAGCGAAAAGTCCTCTATCCCCGTGATAACAAAGCCGGCCTCGGTTAACGGCCTGTCCGCTGAGTGCCGTAGGCTGTTTGAACAGACCAGCGGGGCCCATGATCTGTATGTTCTGGGCTACGGGGTCAGAGCCGAGCGCAGAGGTGGGGCGGACTATCGGACAAGTCCGATTATAATATGAGGGCACTTGATTTTGCCACAGCTTTGTTATATTATTATATCCCATGTTGTGTGTTTCCAAAAAAATTGGGTTGTGATAATAATGAAAAAATACATCTTTCTCATAATCGCCATCGTGCTTGCAATCGTCTTGTTTACTCTGTTTTTCCAGACAACCGGAGGAGACAGCCTGTCATATAAGCCTGTGGACGAAAATGAAAATAAAATATATATAGGCGTTTTCGAACCCTTCACGGGAATAAACTCTCTGGGTGGATATCAGGAAAAGCTGGGCATAATGTATGCCAACGAGAAGTGCCCCACTGTGGACATAGGCGGAGTTACTTATGATGTAAAGCTTATATATTCGGACAACGAGTCGGAGCAGCAGGCCGCTGCAAAAGCGGCTCGGGGTCTTGTTGACAAGAAGGTCAGCGCGATACTCGGTTCATACGGCTCGGCCGTTACACTCTCGGGTGCGGAGATCTTTCAGGACGCGAAAATACCCGCAGTCGGTATATCCTGTACAAGCCCCGAAATAACGGACGATTACAGCTGCTATTACCGCGTCTGTTTTTTGGATTCGTTCCAGGGAGAGGTAATGGCAAACTATGCGTACACTCAGGATCTTCGCAAAGCGGCTGTTTTGACGCAGGTGGGCGACCCCTACTCCAAGGGACTCGGAGATTATTTTGCATCTGGCTTTGAGGCCCTCGGCGGGCAGGTTGAGTTTTACAACTTCAACACCGTCACTATGAGTTTTGCAAGCCTAATCAAAGAGATAGAGGCGAGCGGCGCGGACTTTGTCTATATGCCTTCACCCACCGAGTCGGCTGTAATGTTTATAAATCAGATGAGGGAAAAGCTGAATATGATTCCCATTTTCGGCGGCGACACCTGGGATACCGCAAAGCTCATAAGGGATACGGGCAATAATGGGCAAGGCGTCTATTTCACCTCGGAATTTGACGAATATTCCGATATAGACAGTTCCGGCGCCGATTTTGTCTCCAAATTCTCCACTTGGCTTTCAGAAGAGGAGTCGCGTATTATTCTGAACGGTGATACCGAAGATGTCGCGCCTGTTTCCGCATTGGCCTACGATGCCTATATGGTCCTTATAAAGGCCATTGAGACGGCTGGCTCAACCGCCCCTCAGGATATTATGCAGGCTCTGAAAACCGTTACTCACGAGGGAGTATGCGGCGACATAGCTTTTGACAAAAACGGCGACTGCGGCAGGAACACCGCATTTATAAAGACAATCAATGTACATAAGAAGAGATTTGAGACACTCCAGGTCAGCAATGCTTAAACTGTTAAATACAAGGGGCAGCCTACAGGCTGCCCCTTGTATTTTTTGTGTTAATATTCAAGCTGCGTGACCGCTATGCCCGCTCATGCGACATATTCCGGCAGAACCGGGTCGTTTGAAAAGCCAGGGACTTTTTCACTGTGGAAGCGCCTGACCCCGCTGTGGCGGATTTCCTGCCAGGAGGTAGTGCGCCTGAAGAGGGAGACCGTCTGCAGGGGGATGAATGAAAAGACAAAAACTGGATACATCAGGATCCCGGGAATCATGGCTGCTGTGAGCCGCTTTTGAAGCAGCAGGGCCAGTAATGCGTTGGCGGCGCTGCCTATGTATGCTGTCATGAGCGAAAGGGGAATAGCTAAGGTGAATTCTGCGGGATCAGCTATAAAGACCAATAAAACCATAAATGGGAGAACAGCCTGAATATAGCTGAAGCAAAATTGCATCAGGACATCAAAGGAGTAAATAAAGCTGCGTCTGTGCAGAAGTCCAGAGCAGAGCTCAGCGAATTTCAGGCGGGTCACCTGCATAATACCGCTCATCCACCGACGGCGCTGTATAAGCGAGGTTTTAAATGAGAGCGGCTCTTCATCATAGGTCAGCGCGTCCTCGCAGAAAGCAATTTTTTCACCTCTCGCCGCACAGACAGCAAAAAACTCTGCATCCTCAGTTATGGTCTCGGTATTAAAACCATCAAGCTCCTCAAGAAAATCACGCCTTACGGCAAACCCCGTGCCAATAAGCCTCGCTGACAGCCCGATTACCGACCGCGCCCTGTTCAGGAAAAGATTTGCGGAGCAGAAATATATATCATAGCAGGCGCAGACCCAGGACTGGTCTCTGTTTTTTGAGACAATACGGCTTTTTGCGACCCTCGCACCGGAACATAGGGCTTTGTTCATAGCCGAAAGGAAGTTGGGGTCAGCCTCGTTGTCTGCGTCGAAGACGCAGAAGGCGTCGTAATTCTTGTCGGAAGCAAGCAGCAGTTCACATGCCTCGTGAAGCGCCTCACCCTTACTGTGTACCTCAGGTGAAACGCGAAGAATGTTTGCGCCCGATCTTTTTGCAGCCCCTTCCGTGCCGTCTGTGCAGTTGTTCGGTATAACATATATATCAGCCAGATTTGCAGGATAGTTTTGTGTAAGCAGACTTTCGACAATGGCTGAAATACAGCTCTCCTCGTTTCTGGCGGGTACTAGGACGGCAAATCTAAGCCGTTTTTCCGTTTCGGGTATTGTTTTTGGCCTAAAAAATGCGAATATTGAAATTACTGTGAAATATACAGCGAAAACCTTCATCAAAGTAAAAAACGCATCGGAAATATTTTCGAGCATTTTAACCCCTCCTTGTACTGTTAAAGAGCATAGCAAGGAATTAATTAAAAATAAAGAGAGTATATTCTTAAGATTTCTTTAAAGAGGGGAATTTGGACCGGATAAATCCGTTTGTGATACGGACGGCGTTATGACATAGGTGGAAACAGTATATCCACCTTGAACAGATCGCCGTCTATCGAAAGCTCCAGCTTGCCCTTTTGCAGCTCCGTCAAGCTCCTTGCTATGGAAAGGCCCAGCCCGCTGCCCTCTGTATGGCGGGAGCTGTCGCCCCGCACAAAGCGCTCCATAAGCTCATCTGCGCTGATATTCAGCGGGTATTTGGAGACATTTTTGAAAGAGACATGGACCTTTCCGTCTGTCATTTTCAGTCCTAGATATACCCGCGTATCCGGTTGGGCGTATTTGCATATATTGTTCATCAGGTTGTCGAACACTCTCCAGAGCAGTCTGCCGTCGGCCATTACCATTACAGGAGTGTCGGGCTTTGTAATGATGAGTTCAAGCGATGAGTCGTGCAGTTTTGTTTCGTATTCACCGGCGGTTTGAGCCAACATTACGACGATATCACAGGGGCGGAGCGATACGTCAATGCTGCCTGTGGACGCCTTGGAGGCCTCCACCAGATCATCAATCAGCTTTTTGAGCCGCACCGACTGTCGGGAGAGCACCTCGACATATTCTGAGATTTTCTCGTTGCAGCTCTTCTCCTTGGATATAAGATCAACGTAGTTGATTATGGAGGTCAGGGGCGTTTTTATGTCGTGGCTTACGTTGGTTATAAGCTCTGTTTTCATGCGCTCGCTTTTCATACGCTCGTCCACTGCCCGTGTCATGCCAAGACCTATGCTGTTGAGGTTTTCACCGTGTTGTTTGAAGTCTCTGAACATATGCTCCGTGTTGACTCTATAGCTCATGTCGCCATTAGCGATTTTACGTCCACCTTCCTGCAGTTTACGGAGTGAAATTGCTATGTTGGACACCACTGTGAGCACTATAACCGTGGCAATCAGCCAGCATGATACTCTCGTGTCTGTGTTAGGGTAAAGTATAATTATCAGGCTGAAAGCTGAAAGTATCATCAATGTTAATACAGTCTTCCATATGAGCGGCAGATTTCGGAAGAAATTGGCTATGCCATAAAAGAACTTTTTTATGAGACCGAAAAGCCAGTGCAAAATAATGTAAATGACAGTGTTTTGCCACCACTTTCCAAGCTTTACCCGTATTGCGAAGCTTATACAGTAGCCCGTTACAACGGAGAGGGTGATAATGGCCGCCGCTATGATTATCTCGGCGTAAAGAGCCACAGCACTGTAATTATTCCTAAAAGCGGCCACAAAATACCACAGTAGTATTATTATACCGGCAGATGCCGCCGAAAAGATATCAAAGGGTATCTTCGTCATGGGGCCAGGTACTATATTCTCAGAGCCTGCTCTGTGACCGGCGGCACACATGAGAAAAATCAGGAGCACCAGAGACGCTACGCCGCATATTACCGTAAGCAAAACGCCCCAGTAGCGCAGACCATACAAAATATCAGACATTCTGTCCAAAAAAGAAAAGATGTCTGTCTCGTTCATCTGTCTATTTACATAAGTATATACGGTGTACACCTGACGTTGATCGACGCCCGTCTCTGTCTGAGACTCCGGCTGCTGAGAAGCAATTATCTCAGTGCTGTAGATATATGCGCCGTCACTGCCTACGGGGACTCCGCAGAGCAAATTCATGTTTTGGTCGCATATCGCAAAAGAAATGTTTGTATCCATACAGAGCTCTAAAGCTTCGCTTTCACCATCCGAAAGGTAGGTGTAAAGGGCATCATGGGCAGTATTAATTGCAGAATTTCTAAAGATTTTTTCTTTAAGTTCGCCTTTTGTTATATTGTAGGACTCAAATTCACAGTTTACTGCGACCAAAAGCGCCGATGCAGCTGAAACGCACATAAGGATTATCAGCAGAATAAAGGCGGCGGTTTTTGCAACAAAGCTCTCTGTGAGCTTTATTTTCTCCATGCCCATTTTATTTACCTCTTTCAATTTTATAGCCCTGACCCCAGACGACTTTCAGGAAATTTGGATTTGCGGGATCAATCTCAATTTTTTCGCGGAGGTGGCGGATATGTACGGCAACGGTGTTCTCACTGCCGAGTGGTGTATCCTGCCATACAAGGCTGTAAATCTCCTTTGGTGAGAAGACGCGGTTCGGGTTTTCCATAAGAAGCTTGAGTATATCATATTCTGTGGGAGTCAATGAGACGGGGTCGCCGTCAAGCGTTACTGTTTTCGCTCTGTCGTCCATTTCTATCCCGCCAATGATTATGGCCTCCTGTTTTGTCTGACCGCCGCCCAGCTGCATATAGCGCCTCAGATGGGATCTCACTCGCGCCTGAACCTCCACAGGGTTGAACGGTTTTGTGATATAGTCGTCGGCGCCCAGATCAAGCCCCAGCACTTTGTCGGTCTCTTCACCCTTGGCGGTTAGAAGTATAACGGGTATGTTACATTTTTCGCGCAGTCTAACTAAGGCGGAGATGCCGTCCATAACGGGCATCATGATATCCATAAGCACAAGATGAATGTCGTTTTCAGAGACAAGCTCAAGCGCTTCTTTACCGGTGTAGGCTTCGAACAGACGGTAATTGCTGTCCTGCAGATAAATTTTCAGGGCAGACACAATGTCGCGCTCATCATCACATATTAAAATGTTGTACATAGCTTCACCCTCCAAAAGCATTATAAACACAGACTATATTAAGATATAAGAAGTAAACAGTTTAAGAAATCTTTAAGTTGTAGAAATAATTATATCATGTTTTTAATATAATACCAGAATTTGCGGACCGCAGAATTCACTGCAACTTATATAGCAAGGTATAGAACATGCCGCAAAACTCTGGTTTTGCGGCATGTTTGGCATCCCCGGCGCGACTCAAACGCGCGATTTTACGCCCGCGTTATTTTTTTGTGGGCTATGCCAAGAAAATCTTGTTATTTCAGTCCTCTCAATCTTCCGAATCCTCTGTTGTATAACCGGATCCTTCTTTTAAGCTAAACTGTTTTATATATTTTTTAAGCATCTGTGCTTGGCTGTTTAGCTCTTCACTTGCAGCAGCGCTTTCCTCCGCTGTGGCACTATTATTCTGTACGACCTCTGAAATTTGTTCAACGCCAATATTAACTTGCTCGATGGACTGGGCCTGTCTATTACTTGCATTGGAAATATCCTCAATTGCAGCATTAGCTTTTTGAGAACTCTCGACAACATCTGACAATGACTTGGCTGTTTCTACTACAATTTGGGCCCCTTCATTTATAGCAGTAAGCGTGTTATCAATAAGTGTAGCTGTACTCTTTGCACTGTCTGCCGATTTGACTGCAAGATTTCTCACCTCGTCAGCCACAACAGCAAATCCTTTTCCAGCCGACCCCGCCCTTGCCGCCTCAACAGCGGCGTTTAATGCCAAAATATTTGTTTGGAACGCAATATCGTCTATGCTCTTTATGATATTTCCAATTTCGTTAGCCGTTTTACTAATGGTATCCATCGCTATAACCATTTCTTCCATTTGTTCTTGGCTGTGTCCGGTAGCTTCACTGGCTTGATGCGAGAAGAGCTTAGCCTGTTTTGCGTTTTCAGCTGTATGATTTATCTGCTGAGTTATTTCATTAATAGTCGCTGACAGCTCCTGAATAGAACTTGCCTGCTCCGTAGAGCCTTGAGAAAGAGCCTGTGCCCCTAGAGACACCTGATTTGAGCCGCTTGCCACTTGGTCCGCAGCAGAGTTACATTCAAGAAGTATGTTATTTAGTTTATTCGTTGCTTGAACTAATGCGTTTTTAATCTTTTCAAATTCTCCATCATATGATTGTTTGAAATTTAAATTAAGATCGCCGTTACCTATCTGTGTTAACAATAGTGAAATTTCATTGATATAAGAGATATAGTTTTTTAATTTACTTACAAGCGTATTCATTGAATTTGCAAGCTGCCCGACTTCACTTTTAGACTTAATATTAATTTCAGCATCCATATTGCCGTTTGAGAGATCATCCACAATATATGTGAGTTTTTTTAACGGAACAACAAACTTTGTGCCCACTGGGCAGGAAGTTAAATCCGTACGTTGTCCTTGCCGATTCATGGCGTCAAGCTTCATTTTGTAGGCAAACGCCTTTGTGGACAGATAGCTTGGCTGTGTGGGGATGATTACGCTGTTCGCCGCCGTGAGTGCATTGACCGTCATGATTCCAAGCGACGGCATACAGTCGATCAGCACATAGTCGTAGTTCTGCTTGACCTTACTCAAACAATCTTTCAGGACAAACTCCCGGCTCATGGTGTTGATGAGACTGACCTCTAAACCGGATAGCTCAATGTTTGACGGAAGAAGGTCTACGCCTTCGCTGTGGTGAATGATTCCACAGTTTTTCGGCATTGGTTTCTCCTCCAGCACGCTCTGCATAACAGTGGTGATGGATACCGGAAGCTCGTCCTGGTTCTCGATGCCAAGACTGGTGGTTAGGCTGCTCTGCGGATCGGCATCGACAAGCAAAACGCGCTTCCCGGCCATTGCCAGACCGACACCCAGGTTGACTGCCGTAGTCGTTTTACCTACTCCGCCTTTCTGGTTCGTGATGGCGATAATCTTACAGTTACTCATATGGGTTTCCTCCTTTCAAATAATTTTAGCCGCCCATTTCGGATGAAATGAACGGCTATGTAAATTGGTTTTTATTCCGTTGAGGATGGTTGTACTCGTACCTTCCACTTTTTCAATTAGCAAGATTTTGAGCTCACTTTTTTCTCAAATTAGCAGGAAGGGCATTTTCGTTAGCAACTTTTCGAAAAATCTTGCTAATCGTTAGCAAGATTTATTGCTCACACACCCCATTTGGTGCCGACGGATCTCGAACTAAAATTTAGCAAAACCCGCTTTTGCTAATTAAAGTTTTGTCATGTGCTTACATTTTCTTGGTTCCTGCGAAAAAAGCACCAAGGCCGAAAACCTTGATATATCAAAGGTTTCCGGCCTTGGTGCTGGCACGCCTGGCGCGATTCGAACGCGCGGCCTTTCGCTTAGGAGGCGAACGCTCTATCCTGCTGAGCTACAGGCGCATGTATGAAATTGTTGTGTTTGAACCTTTTGCCTTTTTCGCCAAGGTGGAAGGTTGTTCGTGACCTTAGGAGGCGGGCCCTCTATCCTGGTGAGGTACGGGGGCGTATTAAATTTTTGATTCCCGCGGTGCTTGAAAAGCTGTCGGACCGTTTACCGCTTAGGAGGCGTATGCTCTATCCTGCTGAGCTACGGAAGCAAATTGATTTCTGCCAAAGCATTCTAACTCAAACGGCCCCTCATGTCAAGCGCGCGTTATATCAGCCCCGGACAGTCATCGGGACGCCATAGGTAGAAAAACGTACCGGCTGATTTATATCGAAATTGTCTATAGCTTTTATGAGCCCTATACAGCCCACTTGAAACAGGTCGTCGACGTTTTCTCCGCGTGAGGAAAACTTTTGGATGACGGAGAGCACCAGTCTCAGATTGCCTGATATCAGTTTTTCCCGCGCAGCTTTGTCGCCCTCCTTTGTTTGCCTAAGAAGCTCCATAGTCTCCTCGTTTTTTAGTACTTTCAGTTTCGCGGTGTTTATACCGCAGATCTCAACCTTGTTCAGCAATGTCTATTACCTCCCCGGTGTGATAATTTCTAGTATTCCCCAAAGAATAGGCTTCATTCGGAAAAACTCAGTGTCAACCGAACATTTAATACTGGTTGACACTTACAATATTAGGGTCTAAAATGTACTATTGAGGTGGTAAAATGTCCACAAAGAAAGACGTGCTGGCTGTTCTGGAAAAGCACCGCTCAAAATATATTTCGGGGCAGGAGCTCGCCGACATGCTTGGTATCTCGCGGACCTCTGTATGGAAAGCAGTCAAGACGCTGGAAAAAGACGGATATGACATATCCGCCGCGCCCAATAAGGGCTACCGTCTGTCGGACGACAGCGACGTGCTGTCACAGGAAGGGATACTCTCTGCTTTATCGGGCGCTGTGAAGCCACCTGTAATCAGGATTCTCAAAACCGTAGACTCAACCAATAATTACGCCAAAAAACTTGCGTTGGAGGGGACCCCGCACGGTACTCTCATCCTCGCTGAGGAACAGATTGCCGGCCGGGGGCGCTATGGAAAGAGCTTTTTTTCTCCGCGCGGTACGGGCCTTTATATGAGCATTATTCTGCGTCCGGAAATAAACACTGAGAATGTCCAGATGATCACCATAGCCGCGGCGGTGGATGTCTGTATGGCCGTCGAGGATCTCATGGGGCTTGCCCCTCAGATAAAGTGGGTGAACGACATCTATTTAGGCGGGAAAAAGGTATGCGGCATTCTCTCCGAGGCGGAGGCGGACCTTGAAAGCGGCAGCATCGACTACATCATAGTCGGTATAGGAATCAATTGCACTACAGATGGCGACGAATACCCGCAGGAATTGCGGGGTACAGCCGGCAGCCTGGGTAAGACGGGCGTCTCACGCAATGAGCTTGCCGCACATATCTATCGGGGCATCATGCGGGACTTCCCGCGGCTGGCTGAAAAGGGCCTCATTGAGGAATACCGTGCCAGATCGATGATGTCCGGCAAGAATATCGGATTCATATATAACGGCGAGAGCCGCCGCGCCGTTGTTTTGGACATTACAGACAGCGGAAATCTACTTGTACGCTGTGAGAACGGCGAGGAGCTTACGCTGCAGGGCGGAGACGTCTCAATCGGCAGCAATTTTTGCTGAGTATTTTTGCCTATAAAAGCGTCGTATTATTTAGAATAGAGGTAACTATGTGAAAAAAGACAGCTTCAAAACAATACTACAGTATTATAGACCTCATAAAGTTATACTTATAAAGGATTTGTTTTTTGCATTACTCGGCGCGGCTATTGCGATAGTTATACCTCTGCTGATCCGTCATATACAGATCAATATCTCCGTCTGGGACTCAGCGACCGCTCTCAGAATGATACTTATTATCGTTGCGGCCATGCTGCTTCTCTTGCTACTGGAGATGTACTGTACATATTTTGTCGCCTACTACGGCCACATTATGGGCGCAAGGATAGAATACGACATGCGGAACAAGCTGTTCATGCACTATCAGCAGCTCTCGTTCAGCTTCTTTGACAATCAAAAGGTCGGTCAGCTCATGTCGCGTGTTACAAACGACCTTTTTGACATCAGCGAACTGATGCACCACGGTCCCGAAGAAATAGTCATCTCCGTTATAAAGCTCTTCGGCACACTGGCCGTTCTTTTGTCTATAAACTGGCAGCTTGCGTTGGTGGCGTTTCTGCCGGTGCCGTTCATGCTCTGCTTTGCGGTCTCCTACAACGCCAAGATGAGAAAGGCTTTTGTCCGCAATCGCGCTCGTATAGCAGACATAAACGCGACCATAGAGGAGAACCTCTCCGGCATACGCGTTGTCCAGTCATTTGCCAACGAGCAGATAGAGGTCGATAAGTTCGTCCACGAGAACACACGCTTTGTGCAGAGCAAAAAAAACAGCTACTACTATATGGCGACCTATTTTACTGTTCTCGGCGCCATGACGACCTTCATCACAATACTTGTTGCGGGCGCCGGCGCTCTGCTGATGCTGTATAACAAAGTGGACATCAACGAGTTCGTTGTATTTGTCCTGTATATCGGCAACTTTACGGACCCGATAAAAAGGCTGGTCGCGTTTGCTGAGCAGCTTCAGAGCGGTCTGTCCGGCTACCAGCGCTATACTGAAATGATGGATATTGAGCCCGAGATACAGAACTTGCCGGATGCGGTGGAGATCACGGATGTACGCGGGAATATACGTTTCGAGGATGTCTCCTTCTCCTATAATGAGAACGAGGAGGTATTCCGAAATCTCAATCTGGTTGTACCCGCCGGCGAATACGTTGCCCTTGTCGGCTCCTCAGGCGTTGGAAAGACAACTCTTTGCAGCCTCATTCCGCGGTTTTACGATGTCTCCGGGGGAAGAATAACCCTTGACGGCAGGGATATAAGAGGCATCACTCTTGAGAGTCTGCGGGGCAATATCGGAATTGTCCAGCAGGACGTCTATCTGTTTTCGGGTACAATTAAGGAGAATATACGCTACGGCAAGCCCGGTGCCACCGACGAGGAAGTTGTCGCCGCCGCGAAGAGCGCCAATGCCTATGACTTTATTATGGAGCTTTCCGATGGCTTCGATACGGATATAGGACAGAGGGGGATCCGTTTGTCAGGCGGACAGAAGCAGCGTATCGCCATAGCCAGGGTCTTTCTGAAAGACCCGAAAATCCTCATATTCGACGAGGCAACAAGCGCTCTCGACAATGAGAGCGAGCGAATGGTTCAGGAGTCGCTTGAAAATCTTGCCAGGGAGCGCACAACTTTTGTTATTGCGCACAGGCTCTCCACAGTGCTAAATGCGCACAGGATACTCGTGCTCACACATGATGGTATCGCCGAGCAGGGAACACACGCACAGCTTATGGAGAAGGGCGGTATCTACGCCTCTCTGTACCGCTCGGCGGCAATATAGAATTAGAAGCAAAGGAAGACTGGATATGCAGAACGCTGAAAAGGTTATTGAATTTTTCAAAGAGATATGCGATATACCCCACGCCAGCTATGACGAAAAGCGCATAGGCGACTACCTTGTGGATTTTGCTGAAAAGCGCGGCCTTAGCTACCGCCGAGACGGGATAGGCAACGTGCTAATAAAAAAGCCTGCTTCTATCAAAGGCTGCAATGCCCCCGCTGTTATAATCCAGGGACATATGGACATGGTCTATGTCCGTGAATCAGACTGCCCCTATACCTATGAGGAGGGCATAAAGCTGATAGAGGAGGACGGTTTCCTCAGAGCGGACGGGACCAGCCTCGGAGCGGACGACGGCATTGCCCTGGCGTATGGGCTTGCGCTTCTGGACAGCGAGGACATTGCCCACCCCGATCTGGAAGTCGTTTTTACCGTTCAGGAGGAAGTCGGTCTCTACGGAGCGGAGCATTTTGACTGCTCCGACCTGAAGGGCAAATATCTCATAAATATTGACACGGAGCAGGAGGGAGTCTTCTTTACAAGCTGCGCCGGGGCTGTGCGGGCCGACCTTGTCCTGCCGGTAGAGCGGGTAAGGCTCGAAAACATGCGTAGGCTTACCGTCGAGCTGTACGGACTCGCAGGCGGGCACTCCGGTATGGAAATCCATCTGGGCCGGCCCAACGCGATTGTTATCATGATGCGCCTATTGCTCTCTATGGGCGGACTTGCAAACATCTGTTCCATTGAATGCGACGGCAAGACCAACGCCATTGCAGACCACTGCAAGGCTCTGCTCTATGTCTCACCTGAAAAGGCGGACAATATCGCTGCAAGGCTGAGCAAAACAGTTGCCGAGTTCAACGCGGAGTTTGAAGGCGTTGACGAGATAAAGCTCCGCACGACCCTCGGTGATGTCGAGAGCGCCATGTGCTGGACTAAAGACTGCCACAGATCTGTTTTGGGTGCGCTTATCATGATACCGAACGGCGTGATCGGCATGAGCGGGGATATACCAGGTCTTGTTGAGACGAGCGCAAATCCCGGAATACTCGTTTCCGAAGACAATAAGGTGACCGTTTCTTTTTGCATACGCAGCAGTGTGCGCGACAAGAAGGAGTTCGTCCTTGATAAGCTTGAGTCTGTTGCGGCTATGAGCATGGGCGATCTGATACGCTTTAGCGACTATCCGCAGTGGGAATACAGGGAAAATTCAATGCTGCGCGATATGGCAATGGACTCTTACCGCGAGCTGTTCGGCAGAGAGCCAAAGGCATCCGCTATCCATGCGGGACTTGAGTGCGGCTATTTTGCCGAACGGATCACTGATGTGGACATCATATCCATAGGACCCGATCAGTTTGACGTACACACCACCCGGGAGAGGGTCAGCCTCGATTCGCTAGGGAGAGTTTGGCAGCTCATTCAGAAGCTGCTTGAGCTGCTTTCCAGATAGTTTTTTTGGAGGGAATAATGAAAAGAAAGATTTTAGCTTTGGCTGCTGTATTCTCACTTCTAATTGCACTCTGCGCCTGTTCGTCGCAGAAGAACGCTCCGGATTCCTCAGGTAAGCCCATTGTCGCCGTGAGCATTGTACCAGAGCAGACCTTTGTCGAGGCCGTGTGCGGAGATCTGGCCGAAACCGTGGTCATGGTGCCGCCCGGATACAGTCCGGAGAACTATGAGCCTACTCCGCAGGAGATGGCCAAGTTCTCCAAAGCGTCCATATACTTTACGATTGGCGTTCCCGCCGAGGATACAAGTATTCTGCCGTCCGTCGCTGAGAGCACGAAGGTCGTACCGCTGGCGGACGCCTGTGCGGAAGTCTATGACGAGCTAAAGATTGACGGCGGGCGGGATCCTCACATTTGGCTCTCTCCCAAAAGAGCTGTTGTAATGGTCAGGACTATTGCTGTGGAGATGAGCGCTCTTGACCCGGAAAATGCCTCGATATACTCAGCCAACGCAGAGGCATACATCAGCGAAATAGATCAGGCTGACGCGGAGATAGACCGGCTGCTCTCTGGACTTGAAAACCGCAGCTTTATTGTTTTCCACCCCGCCTTCGGTTACTTTGCCGACGACTATGGTCTCAAAATGTACGCACTTGAGCAGGACGGCAAAGAAGCTACAGCGGCAGAGCTTGCCAAAATGATCGACTTCGCAAAAGAAAACGGTATTAAGGTGATTTTTTATCAGGCCGAGATAGACAGCAGCCAGTCCAGAGCCTTTGCGGAGGAATTAGGCGGCGTCACGGTACAGCTCGACCCTCTTTCCGCTGAATATACGGAAAATCTTAAGACCATGGCGCGGACACTTGCGGAAGGAATGAGCTGATGGACCAAAGCGCTAAAAACGCGATACAAATTGAAAACCTGTCGGTAAACTACAGGCACACGCGTGCTTTACAGAACGTTTGCCTCAATGTGCCGGAAGGCGAATTTCTCGGTATAATAGGCCCCAACGGCGGCGGGAAATCAACCCTGCTGAAGGCTATACTAGGTCTTGTACCGCCGGCGAGCGGAAAAATAGAGATCTTTGGTGAGGAACGAAAAAAGAACCAAGCTGTAATAGGCTATGTTCCGCAGTTTTCAACGGTTGACCGTACGTTTCCGATTTCCGCGCAGGAGGTCGTCCTGACCGCGTTTTTAAAGGGACCGCTTCACCCTTTTTTCCGCTATAAAGAAGAACACCGGAGGGCCGCTTCTGCTGCTCTTGAGCGTGTGGGTATTGAAAACCTTGCCTCAAGACAGATATCTGAGCTCTCCGGCGGGGAGTTCCAACGTCTGCTGATTGTCCGCGCGCTTGCCACCGAGCCCAAAATTCTCCTTCTCGACGAGCCGACGGCCAGCGTTGACCCGGCATCCCGCGAGCATATCTATGAACTGCTCACAGAAATAAACAAGTCTGTCACAATTGTGATGGTGACGCATGACCTCATGGCAATCGCCTCAGAGGTCACGTCCATTGCCTGTCTCAATCAGACCCTCGTCTATCACGGCGGCCCGCAGCTGGACGAGAAGACCGTCAACGCGATGTACGGCTGCCCGGTAGACCTGATTGCGCACGGCGTACCGCACAGGGTCCTGGGCAGGCACGACCACGACTGCCGTGGGGGAAGAGAGGATGAGGAATGCTGAGCGGCGTACTGGAATATCAATTTATGCGCAATGCGGTCGCCGCATGCTTTCTCGCCAGTATAGTCTGCGGCCTGATAGGAGTCATAGTCGTAGAGAGAAAGCTAATTATGATGAGCGGCGGCATTGCCCACACCGCCTATGGAGGAGTTGGCCTCGGTTATCTCTGCGGTTTCGAACCCATGATAGGCGCTGTGCTGTTCTCGGTTGGCGCCGCTTTCGGCATCGGCTCTATCAAACGCAGGGGAGGCGCCAATACGGACGTTATAATCGCGCTCCTCTGGTCAACGGGCATGGCGCTCGGAACAGCTTTTATCAGCTTTATGGATGGATACCCGCCGGATATGAGTTCCTATCTGTTCGGAAATATTCTGACGGTCACAAAAAGCGACCTCATAATGATGGCGGTGCTGACCGTAGTGGTATGTCTGACCATACTGATTTTTTTCAACGATTGGAAGGCCTTCCTGTTTGACGACAGCTTTTCGTCTATACTGGGGCAGAAGACCGTGCTGCTTGAATACCTTCTGCTCGTTCTCGTAGCGATGACAGTTGTGGTTCTCATCCGCGTTGCGGGCATTATCCTTGTCATCGCGCTTTTGACAGCGCCAGCGGCCACCGCTTCACTTTTATCCGACAAATTCAAGACACGTATGATAATAGCCATAGCTCTCGGACTGTTCTTTTGCTTTGCCGGGCTTTTCATATCCTATTCTCTAGGTATAGCAAGCGGAGCAACAATAATTGTTTTTTCTGTTGTCTGCTACTCAGCGGTATATCTCATAAGGAGTACGGCGGATAAACGGTCTCTGAAAACCCCCGTCCGTTAAAATTTTTATGTAAACACTTTTCATAATCTAAATCCTATGGTACAATAACAAAATGTGAGATTTTTCAATTTCGCACTTTGTTATTGTATCGCATTTTCATAAATGCGTTTGAAGGGAATGTTAATTTAATGGGCTATATTGTTATGGACATGGAGTGGAACCAAGCCATGTCCTCACAATCTGCCGTGTTCAACAAGCTCCCAATTCATTTGCGGGGTGAAATAATACAGATCGGCGCTGTCAGACTGACTGATGATTTTTTGCCGGGCGACGAGTTCCAGATAGACGTCAGGCCTGTGTTTTTCAAAAAGATGCACTATAAGGTGGAAAAGCTCACCGGCATAGACAAATACCGGCTTGAGCACGGTCTGGGCTTTAAGGAGGCATTTGCCAAATTTCGTGAATGGTGCGGGGAAGGGACGACTTTCCTGACATGGGGCTGCGACGACAGAAACATTATGGAGCAGAACATCATTGTACACGACCTCGATTGGGACTGGATAGACAGGTGGATAAACCTTCAGGTAATCTACAATGTTCAGACCGAAGCAGGCAGAAATCAGACCGGACTGTCTATAGCCATGGAACACTTTGGTATCGAGCAGACCCGTGTTGCACATGACGCATTGGGCGACGCATACAACACCTCGCTTGTCTGCTCCAAGCTCGATCTTTTGTCCGGCATCGAGCAGTATGATAACGCTTCAAAAGTTCTTTCGATCAAGAACTGCAAGGTTCAAAACGGCGGAGATAACGCGCAGGAAGCTATAGAGCACAATGCCTTTACAGGCTATCCCACAAGGGAAGAGGCTTTTTCATCAAAAGCTGTGTCTGCGCCGGAGTGCCCTGTGTGCGGCGGCACTCTAAGCTGTTCGCGCTGGATCAATCAGGGGGACAGACGATATATGGCTCTCTGCAGCTGCAAAGATGACGGCCAATTTCTTGTCCGCATAAAGTTACGCCTGACTGCTGATGATACATGGACTGTAAACCGCATAATCTATAGAGCAGACGAAAAACAGATACAGTACTACAAGTCGAAGGCCCATCCTGAGGGCAGACGGCGTAAACGAAGAAGCAAAAAAGCAACTGCGGCACACTCACACAGTTGACCGCCGTTCCCGTATTTGGAGGTTAAAATGAAAATTTGGTTTGCCGCTTTAATAGGCTTTGTTCAGGGAGTTACGGAATTTCTTCCTGTTTCCAGTTCTGGCCATCTATCTGTTCTTCAGAATCTATTTGGAATGGAAAATGTGGAGGAAGGGCATCTTTTCTTTGATGTTTTACTGCACCTTGCAACGCTTGTCTCTGTCTGTGTTGTCTACTGGCAGGATATCAAGGATATGGTAAAGGAGTTCTTCGGATTTTTTCATGACCTGCGCCACCCGAAGCCGGAGGATGGGGATCCCAAGCCCGCACGCAGAATGGTGTTTATGATAATCATAGCGCTTCTGCCCCTCTTCATAGCGCTCCCTTTTCAGAGCCTTATTGAAAAACTCTATTACAACACTCTCTTTATTGGTTTTGCCTTTCTTGTAACTGGAGTCATCCTTTTCGTTACCGATCGGCTTAAAACCGGACGTAAGACCGCCGCAAACATGACGGTCAAGGACGCTTTAATTGTAGGCGCATGCCAGGCGGTCGCTACGATACCCGGAATTTCCCGCTCAGGCTCAACTATTTCCGCGGGAATGGCCACAGGACTTGAACGCTCTTATGCTGTCAAGTTCTCCTTTCTGCTGTCATTGCCCGCAATACTTGGGGCAAATATCCTCCAACTGTTCAAAGCAATAGGCGGCGGCATAGACTTTTCGCTTGTACCTGCATACCTGGTTGGTATGGTCGTGGCGGGCATTACCGGATACTTCGCCATAAATCTTGTAAAAATGCTCTCCAGAAAGGGCAAGTTTGGGAAGTTCTGCTATTACTGCTTTGCGGCAGGTATTGCAACAATCGTACTTTCCTTCATTTTCTGATTTGGAGTGAACTAAATGGCACAAACGAAAAAGAACACAGGAGCAAAAAAGAAGACCGCTTCCGCTAAAACGACGACAAAAGGCAGAAGCTCCGCTTCTGTTTCGCGCAGTGCTCCTCAAAGCAAAAACGACCTTATTGTCAGGCGCAGTATCGCCGCGGTCGTTTGTTTACTGGTAAGCCTGTTTTCATTTATAGGCTATTTTGACGTGGATGCATGGTTTATTACATACTTTTGCGGATTTATCAAGGGGATTTTCGGCGTAGGCTATTATATTTTCCCCGTAGCCCTGCTCGTGTGTACCTGTACTCTGATTTTCAGCAATGAAAAAAATATGAGGTGGATGATCGTTTCCGCTCTCCTGACACCGCTGTTTTTGGGCGCATTCTGTCACCTTTTCCTGGCACCGGACACCATCGAATTCACAAAGGGCGTTGTGAAAGGTCTCTACAAGCAGGGCATCGACATGAAGGGCGGAGGTTTCCTCAGCGGACTTTTCGCCATGGGCCTTAACTCGGCCGTCAGCGTCTATGGAGCTTATCCAGTTTTCTTCTTAGGATTTGTCTTCTTCGCCATGAACGGTGTAGGACTCACAATTCCCAGACTTATCAGGAACTATAAGAAGAACCGTCTGGCGGCAAAGGAGCAGAAGGCGAGTGCGGCAAGGCTTGCTCCGGCGGCAGCCGGGAAAACAGCCCCCGTCGCGGTTGCGGAAACGCCCGGAAAGCCCCTGAGAAGGGGGCGTAAAGCCATTGATATTCCCGTGGACGAGCCCACCGAGCCGGTCACTGAATATGTTGAAGAAAAGGTCGGCTTTTTCAACATAAGGCCCCGCGTTAAGACACCCGATCAGGTTCTCGCCGGAGCTGAGGACAGCGCGCCCCAACCCGCTGTGAAGGACTCCCCGCCGACGGATAAGGTCACTCCCATGAGCGTTGAGGAGGCCGCGGCTGTCGCAGGCGTTGCGGAGTCTGTCTCTCAGGTCTCCAGCAATACAGTAAAGCAGTCTGCCGCAAGCAAGAAAATAAGCCATGAGGAAGTTGACGCCCAGACCGAGGAGATTGCAAAATCCATTGTCGAGAAGGACAAGGAGCTCGACGGCGACCAGTATCGTTTCCCCCCCTTGTCCCTGCTGAAAACCGATGCTGCAGGCAAAACAAACATCGACGGCAGGGAGGAGATAGCTCTAAACCGCGAACGTCTTGAGAGTACAATACGCAGCTTTGGCGTCAGCGCATCCATTACAGGCGTCACCCGCGGCCCCACCGTCACCCGCTACGACCTTGAGCTGGAGCAGGGCGTAAAGCTTGCTAAGCTGACGAATCTCGCCGGCGACCTTGCGCTCTCACTCGGCGTGACAAGCGTTCGAATCGCCCCCATACCGGATAAGATATCCACTGTTGGCGTGGAGGTTCCGAATAAGCTGGTCAGCACAGTATACCTTCACGATATAATTGATTCTCCCGCCTTTAAAACAGCCAAATCCAAGCTTACTTTCGCCATTGGCGAGGACATCGGGGGCAACGCCGTTGTCGGCAACATTGCAAAGCTGCCCCATATGCTCATCGCGGGTACCACCGGCTCGGGCAAATCCGTGTGTATGAACTCTTTGATTCTGAGTATCCTCTACAAGGCCACCCCCGAGGAGGTACGCCTTATAATGATCGACCCAAAGATGGTCGAACTCGGCATCTACAATGGCGTTCCCCACCTCTATGTTCCCGTTGTCACAGACCCGAAAAAGGCGGCCGGAGCACTTCAGTGGGCTGTCGTTGAAATGCTGAAGCGGTACCGCCTGTTCTCAGAGGTCGGTGTGCGCGATCTTGCCAGTTATAACGCCCACCAGAAATCAGTCGGCGAACAGACGCTGCCCAGAGTGGTTATCGTCATTGACGAGCTCGCGGATTTGATGCTTGTCGCCTCCAAGGAGGTCGAAGAGAGCGTCTGCCGCGTTGCTCAGATGGGCCGCGCGTCAGGTATGCACCTTATAATTGCCACTCAGCGTCCCTCCGCGGATGTTATAACGGGTCTTATGAAGGCAAACATCCCCAGCCGCATTGCCTTTGCCGTCTCCTCGGCTATGGAGAGCCGCATAATCCTCGATAATGCCGGAGCTGAGAAGCTCATAGGCGCCGGAGATATGCTCTATTTCCCGCTGGGATCAGGCAAACCCATGCGAATTCAGGGCTCTTTCGTTTCCGACGAGGAGCGGGAGAATGTCATTAACTTTGTCAAGGAGAGCGCGGAAGTCAATTACAGTGATGATATCCTTGCCCAGATTGAAAAGGCGGCGGAGGATGGGACCCCCGCCGGCGGAGATGACAAAAAGCAGGAAAATCCCAGCGGCCTCGGCCCCGATTATGACGAGCTTCTGCCTCAGGCGGTGGACGTTATCTTTGAGACGAAGCAGGCCTCCGTCTCAATGCTCCAGCGCCGTCTTAAGCTGGGCTATGCGCGGGCCGCGCGTATCGTAGACCAGATGGAGGAGCTTGGCATAGTCGGACCCTTTGAGGGCTCCAAGCCGCGCCAGCTCCTGATCAACAAGCAGCAGTGGCAGGAGATGCAAAATCTGGGAACTGCACCCAATGAGCAGATAAACGAACAGGTGAGCTTCTCCGATTATGAGGACGAACCTGCCAGTGACTGGAAGGATTAGTATTTTGTCGGTCGAAGCTCGAACAGAGCTTCGACTGTTTTATACGGAGGCAGAATGAGAGACTTTTTTCATATACAGATGACCGACGCCGAACTGTCCACTATAAGCGTTCTGGGACTTGCTCATATCGGCGACGCGGTTTACGAACTTCTCACCCGCACAGCACTCTGTGCCCGCGGTAAATGTACTTCCAAAACGCTCCACCGCGACACTGTGAAGCGTGTATGTGCACCCGCGCAGGCGCTGGCGATGCAAAAACTGACAGACATACTCAACGACGAGGAGCAGTCGGTTTTTAAACGCGGACGCAATGCAAAGGTAAACTCTGTCCCTAAAAGTGCAAGCGTGTCTGACTACCACACCGCGACGGGACTGGAGACTCTGTTCGGCTATCTATACCTCAAGGGGCGTTATGATCGCATAAACGAACTGTTTGAAATAATATTGGAGGACTGAAATGCCGCTTGACGCGATATGTATAAACGCTCTAGCGGGAGAACTGCAGTCTCTTGTCGGCTCAAAGATCGACAAGGTCCAGCAGCCCGAAAGAGATCTTATAATTCTCTCTCTGCGAGGTGCGGGAACAGGCAGCCGCCTGCTCATATCGGCGGGAGCAGGTACGGCGCGTATCCACATCTGCAATGAGAGCTATGAAAATCCCCAGCAGCCGCCGATGTTCTGTATGCTACTGCGAAAGCACATTGTCGGCGCGCGTATATCGGCGCTGTATCAGCCCGAGTTTGAGCGTATGCTCGTCTTTGAACTTGACGCCTACGACGAGATGGGTGTAGAGGTCAAAAAAAAGCTGATTGTTGAAATGATGGGGCGAAACTCAAATATTATACTCGTTGGACCAGAGGGACATATTATCGAGTGTATGCGGCGTGTGGACAGCGACATGAGCAGTTATCGTCAGATGCTGCCGGGACTGTTCTACCATATGCCGCCCAAACAGGGCAGGCCGAACTTCCTGCTGGCCGCATGGGACGAGATAGAAAACATCTGGGATAAGGCCCCCCAGGATGCTATTACAGACAAGTGGATACAAGACAGCTTTTTCGGCATTTCGCCGCTTGTATGCCGCGAGCTGAGCTATCGCGCACTGGGTGAGGTA
>Ga0209312_1000161_pt1 | contig 73430 bp, 66 predicted proteins | sample BioC13SIPDNA_4_FD_185744 | JGI IMG/M metagenome (GOLD analysis project Ga0209312, IMG submission 185744) | Anaerobic biogas reactor microbial communites from Washington, USA - Biogas_R1_B C13 SIP DNA (SPAdes) (version 2) | ecosystem: Engineered > Bioreactor > Anaerobic > Unclassified | place... | reverse complement strand
GATGCCGTAAATCGTCGCCAGCCCCAGGCCCGTCCCCTCCCCCGGCTTCTTGGTGGTGAAGAAGGGCTCGAAGGCGTTGGCGAGGGTCTCCCGGTCCATCCCGTGGCCGTCGTCGCTGACGGCCAGGGACACGAACTCCCCGGGGATGAACCCCGGGTGCTCGGCGCAGTAGGCGTCATCGAGGGTGACGTTGTCCGTTTCCAGGGTGATCTTACCCACGTCGGCGATGGCGTCGCGGGCGTTGACGCAGAGGTTGGCCAGGATCTGCCCGAGCTGGGAGGGGTCCATGAAGACGCTCCAGAGCCCCGGCCCGGGGTGCCACCGGAGGTCGATCGCCTCCCCGATGAGGCGCCGGAGCATCTTGAGCATGCTCTCGACCGACGCGTTCAGGTCGAGGGCCTCCGGCTGGATGGTCTGGCGCCGGGCGAAGGCCAGGAGCTGCCGGGTGATGTCGGCCGAGCGGCGGGCGGCGGCGAGGATCTCCTCGAGGTCCCCGCGGCGCGGGTCCTCCGGGGGGGTGTTTTCCAGCGCCAGCTCGGCGAACCCGATGATGACGTTGAGCATGTTGTTATAGTCGTGCGCCACCCCCCCCGCCAGCCGTCCCACCGATTCCATCTTCTGGGACTGGATCAGTTCTGCCTGGAGTTTCTGCTTTTCCCGCTCGGCCCTGCGTCGCTCGCTGACGTCCACGAAGATGATGATGTCGAACTTGCCCGCCGGGGCCGCGCGAAACTCGATCTGGAGTTCCCGGCCGTCGGCCGCGCGCACCGGGAACTCCACGGGCGGGATTTCGGCCCCCGTGCGCCTCAGCTCGGCCATCGTCGCCGTCCAGTGCTCGCGCACGCGCCGGCGCCGCTCCTCGTCCGGGTAGGCGCGACGCCACCACTCGTCCAGGCGGGGGAGGTCCTCGGCCGTGTAGCCGAACAGCTCGGTGAATTTCCGGCTCAGGTGGATCACCTTCCCCTCGTCGTCCGAGATGGCCACGGCCACGGGGGCCAGCCGGGCGAAGGTTTCGAACTTCTCCAGGCTTTCCCGGAGCTCCCGGGTCCGGTCGGCCACCTGGCGCCGCAGGGCCCAGGTCCAGGCGAGGGCCGTCGCCAGCAGGAGGAGGAGCGGGACCACGACGACGGCCGAATAGCGCAGCACGGTCAGCAGGGAAGAGCCGGGGGAATAGACGCCGAGCCACTTGTCGTGGATGCGGCGGTACTCGCCGCTGCGCTCGAGCGCCTTGAGCCCCTCGCTGAACTGCGCGATCAACGCCTTTCGCCCCTTCTTGGCGGCGTAGCCGTACTCGAACCCGACGATCGGCTTTTTCCCCAGGACCAGGTTCGACCAGCCGTGCTTTTCGATCAGGTGGAGCGCCGTGACGCGCATGACCACGGCGCAGTCGTGGCGCCCCCCGGCCAGTTCCCGGAGGGCCGTCTCCTGGTCCGCCACCGCGACGAGGCTGCGCCCGAGCCCCTGCTCCAGGGCGAAATCGTGCAGGATGTCCCCCTCCTCGACCACGATCCTTCTGCCCCGCAGCTCCGCGATCGATGCGGGCGGGGTCCGCTCCCCCTCGCGCACGACCGCGACGTAGTGCCCCACGGTGTGCGCCTGGGTGAAGTCCAGCTCCAGGTTGCGGGCGGGGGAGTAGAAAGCCCCCTGCAGCAGGTCGATGTAGCCGTCCTTGAGCGACTGCACCCTTTCGGGCCAGTGGCCGAGCCGGATCTCCACATCCAGCCCGATCTCGCGGGCGATGGCGCGGGTCAGGTCGACGTTGTACCCCGCCGGCTGCCCGCGCTCGTCCAGGAACTCGTAGGGGGGGAAGTTGCGGTCGCCGCCGATGACGAGGGGACGATCGGAGGCGAGCTCCATCGCGGCGAACCATTTGGCGTGCAGGTGGCGGTAGGTCCCGTCGGCCATGACGATGGCCAGCCCCTCGTTGAGAAGCGCCAGGGTGTCGCGGTCCCCCTCCCGGACGGCGAAGCAGAAGTCCTGGCGGAACCCCTCGACCGGCTCGTCGAGGACGCGGAGGCCCGTCAGCCCGGTTTTCTGGATCAAGCGTAGCGCCACCAGCCGCTGCACCACGACGGCGTCATGCCGTCCCGCGGCCAGCTCCTCCAGGGCGATCTCGAAGGTCGGCAGGGGCCGGATCTCGATCCCGAGGCCCGTGCGGCGCAAAAACTCCTCGGCGTTGTCCCCCTGCATGACGGCCACGCGGCGGCCGACGAGGTCCTCGAGGCGGGCGATGCCGGTTTCGGCGCCGCGGACGACGATGGCCCCGTGCAGCGTCATGTAGGGGACGGTGAAATCGTAGAGTTCCTCGCGCTCCGGGGTGCGCCCCACCAGAGGGAGCGCCCGGACCCCCCCCTCTTCGAGCCACCCGCGGGCCTCGGCCCAGGTGCCGGTCCGGAAGGTGACCTCCCGCCCCATCGCGCCCAGCGCCGCCCGCAGCAGCTCCACCGAAAACCCGTCGGCGTTCCCCTCGGGGTCGACGAAACTGAAGGGGGGGTAGTCGATCTCCGCGGCCGAGCGGATGGCGGGGCGCGCGGGAGGTTCCTCCCGGGCCGACGGGGCGGCGGGGAAGACTCCCAACGCGAGAAGAATCCACGGTATCAGCGCGTGTCGCGAAAATGCACGAATAGTCATGAACACTCGGCCAGGCGGGTTTGACATCTGCGGACCGGGCTTGTCCGCTCTTCCTCCCTCAGGGACCAAATCTGTCCCCGGGAACGCGAACCCCGGAGACCTCTGCTTCCAGATTACACACTGAGGGCGCGGGGCGCCACACGATTCTTTCGGCGGGGGGTCAGAACAGGTACTCCTCCTCGAGCCGGCCGAGCAGGGCGTGAAACGCTTCGTGCCGCCCGGCGCCGATGCGCTCCCGCTCGAGCTTCTCGAACGCGGCGACGAGTTCGCCGTCCCGGTCGGAATCGAGCCGGGCGTCGGCCATGACGAAGAGGACCTCGTTTTCCTTGGCCATGTGCCCGAACAGCAGCGTCACGTAGGCCTCGAGGAGGCGCCGGGCGCTTTCGGCGCCTGCCGCGTTTCCGGGCCCGAGGCCGGCGAACGCCTCCCGGAGCCGGGCGACCAGGCGGCGCCCCTCCTCGTGCTCGACGAGCATCACCCCGATCGGGCCGTTCTCCCGCGCCACCCCGGCCTGCTCGAGCGCGGGGAAGAGGAAGTCCTCCTCCTTGCCGTGGTGGCAGCGGTCGACGAAGACCGTCAGGAATTCCAGCATCCCCTCGAGGTCGCCGCCGTCCACCGCCTCCCCCTCCCCCAGCCGTTCGGCCACGGCCTCGAGCACCCGCAGCATGACGCCTATCCCTTCGTGTTCCGCCTTGAGCTCGTCGGTCGCTTTCATGTCCCTTGTCTTCCTTTCGCCCGCGACACCAGGTATTCCCCAAGGGCGACGGCCTGGTTGCACCCCTCGTCGCGGGCCGAGTAGAGAAGGGTGATCCGTCCATGCGCCGCAAGTTCCAGGAGCGCCCGCACCGTTTCCGGTTTCGCGTCGAGTTCGCCGTGGTAGCGGCGCCTGAACTCCTCCCAGCGGGAGGGGGCGTGGCCGAACCATTTCCGGAGCGCCGCCGTGGGCGCCGCCTCCCGGAGCCACAGCTCCGCGCCCAGTTTTTCTTTGGATACGCCCCGGGGCCACACCCGGTCGACCAGCACACGGGTCCCGTCGGTTTTTTCGATGGGGGCGTACACGCGCTTCGCACGAATATCCAGGGATGCCATGCGTCGTTCCTTGAGACCATTATGCCCCGGACGGGGGACCAAGGGAAGGGGTTCAGTCCCGCGCGCGCCGCAGCGAGAGGAACCCGCGGAAGCGCGGTGCGCGTGCCGCGGTGCATGGGCCGCGGTGCATGGGCTGCGGTGCATGGGCTGCGGTGCATGGGCTGCGGTGCATGGGCTGCGGTGCATGGGGATTGACTGATGTATATACAATAGCATACAGTAGAAGAATGAAATTCGAGTGGAACGAGAATAGGAACCGGTCCAATTTCAGGAAACACGGAATCTGGTTCGAGGAAGCCCAGACTGTTTGGGCCGATGCGGCATCCATCGAATTCTATGATCCGGAACATGGCTCCAATGAAGATCGTTTCATTCGAATCGGTCATTCGACAGGGAGTCGATTGCTTCTGGTCGTGTTCTGCGAACGCTCCGAAGGATCCACCATTCGCATGATTTCGGCTCGAAAGGCGACCCCTGGTGAGAGGAGGGAGTATGAAAAGGGAATATGACCTGCAAAAACTGAAACGACGTCCGGGAAGGGTGAAAGTGGATCCCGACGCGGCCAGAACCCCTATCAGCATCCGGCTGGATGGAAAGGTGCTTGCGGATCTGCGATCCGAGGCGGATCGGCTGGGAGTGCCCTATCAAACACTGATCGGCAGTATCCTCCACCGCTATGTTACGGGGGAATTGGTGGATCCGAAGGCCTTGGATCTGGCCCGGCTCATCGCAGAAGCCTCATGATATTGATGGGCACCTATGCCGGCTGCATCACGCTCCCGCCCCTTCCTTTTCCGGTGATGATGCGTCCCTCTCGGGCGAGACGGGTCTTGACCGCGGCGTAACGCTCCCCGGTCCAGCCCAGCCGTTCGCAGAGCGCCTGGTTGCCCGATTTCCCCCCCAGCCCCTGGAGGGCGGCAAGGAAGGCGTCGCCGTCGGCTTCCGTTGTCTCCGCGGCCGAAGGAGCTTCCTCCATGACGGCGCCCTCCGCGTGCAGCCCCATGTCATCCACTCCCGGCTGAACCGGCTGGCTTGGCTGGCCCGGCTCGACGGGCTGGACCGGGGCAGGGGACAAGAGGGTCTGGCGGGCGCCGAGGGGGGCGTAGTCCGAGGGGTTGCACGTCAGCACGATGACCTGCAGCCCGCGGGCGGCGGCCAGATCCAGCATGCGCTGCAGGTTGCGCACCCGGAGCGGGTCGGAGAAGGCGAAGGAGTCGTCGAAGACCACGGGGAGCGAACCGCCATGGTTCGCGGCCAGCAGCTCGGCCGTGGCCAGCCGCACCGCCGCGGCCAGTTGCTCGCGCGCGCCGCCGCTCAGGGCGTCGAAGGGGAAGGCCTCCGCCGCCCCGGGCCGGACGAGGCGGAGGCCTTTGAAGACGCCGCCGTCGAAGGTGACCACGGCCCGGGCGCCGGGGCCGAGGACCCCCGCGAGGTAGTCCGATATCCGCTCCGCCAGCGGCCGGGTGAACCGCTCGGCCAGGACGCGCCGCTCCTCTTCGAAGAGCCGGCCGAGGAGCCGGACGGCTTCCGCCCGCCGGCGGACGGACTCGTGGTACTCCCGGGCCGCCCGCTCGCGCACGTCGGCCCGGACCAGTTCCGCCAAGGGGTCTTCGCTGCCGTCGAGGGTGAGGGCGGCACGGCTGGCGGCGCGCTGTTCGCGCGCTTTCTGCCGCTGCTCTTCCTGGGTCCGGACAGCCCTTTCGAGCCGGCTGCGGTCCCGCTCCAGCTGCTGGGGCTGCAGCCGGGCCAGCTGCGCGCGAGTCTGTTCGAGAGCCGCACGGGCTTCCGCGGCGGCCTCCCCGGCCGCGCGCAGGGCCTCGAGGCGGGATGCGTCCTCTCCGTGGTTCGTGAGGAGGAGGCGCAGCTGGGCCTGGATCTCGACAAGGTGCGCCTCCTGCGCGCCGATGGCGGCGGCGAGTTGCACCAGGGCCTGTTCTGCCGCATCGAAGGCTTCCCCGGCGGCCTGCCCGGCGGCCTTTTTTGTGGTCTCCTCCTCCTCGGCCCGTTCCAGGGCCTGCTCTTCGCCCTGGCGCCAGGCCGCCGCCCGATCGCGATCCAGAGGTTCCCGGGTGCCGGGGACCAGCCGCGAGCGGCGGTCCACTTCGCCTTCGGCTGCGGCCAGCGCTTCCCGGGCTTCAGCCAGGTCCCCTTCGAGGCTGCCGTCATCGAAATCCCCGAGCCTGGATTGTTCCCGCTCGAGTTTCGACTGCAGGCCTTCGCGTACATTCAGGATTTCGGCCGCCCTGGCGACCGAATCCACCCCGAGCGGGTCGAGCGCCTCCCGGAGCGCGTCGCCCGCCGCACGGAGGGAGTCCCGGGCCTCGGCGAGGCTGTTGCCGCCGCCCGGCCGGACGCGCAGGTGAACGTCCTCCCCGATAAAGATGTCGACGGCATCCGTCACCCTGTGCGCGCTCCCCGCGGGCGCCTCCCGGTCTCCGATCCGCACCGGCCGGCCCGATGAGACGACCTCGATGCCGGCGGCCATGGCTTCGAGCGTGGCCGCGGCCCGGTCCGCGTGCGCCTGGAGCTGGCGCAGGCGGCCCAGGGAGTCCGCGTCCACCCGGGGCAGCGGCGCCAGGTCGTCGCGCAGGGAGCGGATGGAGTCCCGGATCTTTTGAGCGTCCTCCAGCCGGCCGGCCAGGCGCCGGCACCGGGCGTCGCAGTCGAACCGTTCCACCCAGGCGCGGGCGAGGTCGCACCGCTGACGGAGGAGCCGCGCCTCCGCGGCGGCCTCCCCGTGGGCTTTGGCCGCAAGCTGCGCCTGCGCCCGCCGCTCCTCCCGCCGGTCGCGGGCCCGTTCGGCCTCCTCCCGTCCGGGGGCCAGCGCCGCTTCCAGGGCCCGTATCTCCCGGCGCAGCGTGTCGATCTGCCCGTCGGCCTTCAGGAGGTCGGCAAGCCTCTCCTCCGCCCGGGCGGAGGCGAGCGCCTGCTGTTCCTCCCGCGCCTTCAAGGTCTGCGCCGCGGCCAGCTGCTCCTCGACTTTCCGGAGCCCGGCGGCCAGCGATTCCAGGTCGGCCGTGGTGCGCCGGATCGTCTCCTCGGCCTCGTCGAAGGCGGAAGCGGCATCGACCAGCCGCTGCTGCCGCCCGGCCGCGTCCTGCCGGGCCGCCCGGGCGGCCTCGAGCCGGGCCTCCGCCTGCTGCAGTTCGGACCCGGCCTTCGGCCTGCCCGCCTGGGTGAAGAGGGCGGCGGAGCGCTCGGCGAAGCGGCCGGCCACCTCGGCGTCGCGCGGGGACTGCAGGGCGACGGCGCCCCCTTCCTGCTGGAGCCGCGCGAGCAGCGCGTTCTGTTCCGATGCCGCGTCGCCCGAGGGGTCGTGCCCGCTTTTGCCCTGCCACACCCAGAGATGGGCCCATTGCTGCAGGATCCGGTCGGCGAGGTTGCGGCCGCCGCCCACGTCCTCCACCTGCAAAAGCGCGTTGAGGAGCGATTCGGCTTCGTCCCCCTGCCGGGAGGCGCCCCCGGACTCGGAGAGCGTCGTCGTGCCCCCCGCCCCGCTGAAGCGCTTCTGCAGCCGGTATTCCTTCCCGCCGGCGCGGAAAACGATCTCGACCTCCGGGTGGCCGGGGTACAGGCTCGAGACCATCCCCTGCCGCCCCTCCCCCGTGATCCTGGATTTGAGAAAAAGTCCCCGGTGGACCGCTTCGATGAAGGTGCTCTTGCCCGATTCGTTCGGTCCCCCGATCAGGGTGAGGGAGGGGTCGAAGTCCACCCGGGTCTCGCGATGAATCCGGTAGTTGCGCACCGTGGCGGATACGATCTTCATGCCCCCCCCTCCTGCCGGCAGGCGGCGTGCAGTTCGCGCAGCGCCACGGCCGCGATCTCCGCTTCGTCCCCGGCGGAGCGGGCCAGTTCGACCAGGCGGCGCGCCACGGTGGCGATGAGGGGATCGCCCGCCTGCATGGTGAGGGCCTCCACCTCCCGGTCGGTGGGGGCGATCGTGGTGCGGTCGTCGATTTTGAGCCGCAGGAGCCGGGCCCGGAGGGAATCGAGGAGCGCCTCGAGGCGGCTCGAGGCCCCGATGCCCAGACTCCCGCCGAGGGAGAGGCGGAGCAGGTCCTCGTTGGCCCGCTGGCCCAGCAACTCGTCGAGCCGGTCGGCAAGGTGGGCGACCCCTCCGTCATCCGCGAACTCGAACGAGACCTCCGACCACCGCAGCCGGCCCGTGGGGATCATCCGAACCCCGGGCATTGCCCCGCGCCGCGGCTCCACGAGCAGGATGTGGCCCGGCTTCTGCTCCTCCCCCTTCCGGAACCGGTCGCTCTCGGGGGTGCCGGAATACCACGCCTTGGGTCCCACCTGCTTCGCCCCGTGCCAATCCCCCAGGGCGACGTAGTCGATCTCCTCCATCGGGAGGCGCGCAAGGTCCAGACGGTTCGGTTCCGTCCCGTCCGCCTCCTCGTCGTCCCCGCCCCCCGCGAAGCCGTGGACGCTGCCGTGGGCCAGGACGACGCGGGCCTTGGAGGGGGAAAGGCTCTGGAACAGGGCCGGGTCGCGCAGCCAGTCGGTCCGGTCCCCCGCCTCCAGCCGGCGGAGCAGGGGGCAGGGAAGCACGACGACCTCGTCGAGTTCGAGCGGCGCCGTGCCCAGCAGGACCGTCAGGTTCGGGGCGAGGCGGGCGCTTTCGCGCCGGAAGAAATCCTGCTCCCAGACGCTCCCCGGGCCGCCGTGGTCGTGGTTGCCCGGGATCGCGACCACCGGCGCGCCGATCCGGCCGATGGCGCTCGACGCCTCCGCGACCGTGGCCTTGTCCGCGCTCGGCGAATCGAAGAGGTCCCCGGCGACGAGCACGAGCCGTGCGCCTTCCTCGCGTGCGATCTCCGCAATCCGCTCCACGGCGTCGATGCGCGCCCTCTGCACGAGCGCGCGCTTGTAATCGTCCTCGATCCCCGCGAACGGCTTGCCGATCTGCCAGTCGGCGGTGTGGATGATCTTCATGAAGCTCTTTCCCCCCGTGCTGCCAACATTGTCGCGCACCCGCCCCGAAGTGCAATCCCTTTTTGTAAGGGGACAGTCACCAGTGTCCCCAAGCCCGAAACCGCTCCCGCATTCATGGACAGGGTCCGTCAAACCGAACCTGCTCCAAAGTGTGCACGCTATCCGTGATTTCCGGTATACTGGATTCCTGACCTGGGAAGCCCGAAACCGCTCCCGCATTCATGGACAGGGTCCGTCAAACCGAACCTGCTCCAAAGTGTGCACGCTATCCGTGATTTCCGGTATACTGGATTCCTGACCTGGGAGGCGCCGTGATTGTCTCTTTCGGCGGCCGCGCCACCGAGGATTTGTACCATGGTCGACCTGCGAGCCGCGTACGCCGATTCCCTCAGGACATTGTCGAGCCGGCCCTGGTCAAGCTGGATATGCTCAACGGCGCCGCCGCCGCAAAGGACCTGGGATCACCGCCCGGAAACCGGCTCGAAAGGCTCCGAGGTGAACTGAAGGGGTGTTATTCGATCCGCGTGAACGAGCGGTGGCGGATCGTGTTTCGCTGGGATGACAACGGTACCGCAGAGGTCCGGTTGATGGACTATCACAGGCAGGAGGCATTGCCATGATTCCGGAAAATCGCATACCCACTCACCCGGGTGAGATCCTGCAGCGGGAGTTCCTTGCGCCGCTCGGCGTCTCGCAGGTGGCGTTTGCATCGCATCTCGGCGTGCCGGTGCAGCGTATCAATGAACTCGTGCGTGGCAAGCGGGGGGTCACCCCGGAGACGGCATGGATGCTGTCCGAGGCGCTCCATACGACGCCCGAGTTCTGGGCTAATCTGCAGTCGGCCTACGACATCGCCCGCAACCGCCCGGCGGTGCGGGTGGCGCGGCTGACCGCCATCGCCTGACCGGGGGGCCAGTCACCGGTGGCCCCAACCCCGGATCCCCCTCCGCATTCACGGGACGGCCCGGCAGCACCGGGTCTGGTCCCTTGACATGCAAACGGGAAGCCCCTAATACTTTCTCCACCAGATCGGATCCAACCAGATAACGGAGACAACAGCCATGGCGGAAGAAAAGGGACTCAACAAACCGGTGACACTGAAAGCGGAGTTGGCCGCATTCCTGGGCGTTGCCTCGCTTCCTCGCACCGAGATCACCAAAAGGTTGTGGGATTACATCAAGGAAAACGGGCTGCAGACGAAAACGGTGAACGGCAAGCCGGAAAATGCCGGCAAATTCATCGTGGCGGACGCCAACCTGATCAAAATATTCAAAAACACCCGGACTACCGGGAAGAACGGAAAAGTGACCGATCTGACCGGCCTGGAAGCGGGGCAGACGATCGACATGATGCAGATGGCGTCCGTTGTCAGCGCCAATATCGAATAGCCCGGGATTTGCAGGGGGTCTTGGGTCTAAGTCTTAATGGGTGGTGTAATTAAAGGAAGGTACTGGCTCCTCAGGTAGGCGTTTTTATAGCGTCTAAGGAAAACAAGCAACGTAAACAAAACCCAGTATTCATAACCATTTGTAGATTTTCATTGTCAAAGGAAAAGGAAGGGAATATAGTGGCATCAAAATAATTTCGTTGGGTAAATCGTGGGGTAGGAAAGGCTCCTATGAAAGGAATCGAACCTGGGAAACACCCCGACAAGGCGTTATCGGCCGCCGAAATCCGGGGACTTTCGAAGCCCGGAATGTACGCTGACGGCGGCTGTTTATTCCTGGTGGTCGAACCGAGCGGAGGGAAGCACTGGATCCTCCGGACCACCGTCAAGGGCAAGCGCCGGGATATCGGACTGGGAGGCCTGTCCTATGTCTCGCTCAAAGACGCGCGCGAGGAGGCGGCGCGACTTCGAAAGATCGCCAGGGCCGGCGGCGATCCGGTCGAACAGCGGCGGCGGGAGCGAATGACGGTCCCCACTCTCGAGGAGGCGGCCCGGGAATTTCACGCGGTCAATTCCAAGGGCTTCGATCGACGCCACGCAAACCGATGGATCACCACCCTTGAAACGTATGCCTTCCCGGCGATCGGCGCCCTGGCCGTGGATAGTGTCACCTCCGGCGATGTCCTGAAGGTCCTTACCCCGATATGGCTCGAGATCCCCGAAAGCGCCAAGCGCATCAAACAGCGCCTCCGGGCCGTCTTCAGTTACTCCAAGGCGCGGGGGTGGATGTCCGGCGACAATCCGGCGGAGGATGTCACAAAGGTTCTGCCCAAGCAAGTAAGCGGGGCGGATCACCACCCGGCCCTGCCTTACCAGGAGGTGCCCGGATTTATCCTGGCAATGCGCGCAGCGGACGCGGCGCTGTCCGTGAAGCTGGCGTTTGAATTCCTGATCCTCACAGCGATGAGGACCTCCGAGGTCCTGCTCGCGCGCTGGGATCAGATCAACCTGGAGGCGAGGACCTGGACCGTTCCGGCCGAGCAAATGAAGGGCAAGGCAACAGAACGGAGGATCCCCCACCGGGTACCGCTGGCCCCGCGCTGTCTCGAAATACTCCAGGAGGCACGGGAGCTGGGGGAAGGGGACTACGTTTTCCCGGGCCGCACCTATGGCCGCCCCTGTTCGAATATGATTTTCCTGCAATGTCTCAAGCGCATGGGAAGGTCTGAAATCACGGCGCACGGCTTCCGTTCATCGTTCCGGGATTGGGCGGAAGAGCGAAACCGATATGCGCACAACGTGATTGAGAAATGCCTCGCCCACCGACTGCAATCCAAGGTGGAGGAGAGCTATCAGCGTAGCGATCTTCTCGATCTGCGCCGCCCCCTGATGGAAGCCTGGGCGGCCTTCGCCACGGCAAAGCCGGCTGAAAAAGTAGTGAAAATGAGGGGAGCATAATGGCCAGGCCGCAAGCGAAATGGGGCGCAAGGTCCGGATATTGGATCCCGGAATTTTCGCTCGATGAAGCGACCCGGAAGCAGATTAACGAGAATTTGCTTAAAAAACCGACGGCTGATTTTTATAATGCGCTGGAGTTTGTCACCGCGCGGTTTATCGCATGGAGCCGATATGCCGGCACTGCGATCCCCTCCATCGGGAACATAAGGGGCGCACTATCCGAGCTCGAGGTGAGAACCCGGGAGCTCATGGAGAGGATCGAGCGCCTCGATCCTCTGACCGGTTCGATGATTGGCCAGGTGGCCGCGCTACAGGGGGAGAACCCGGCAATAATCCGTGACAGCCCGGATGCGCTGCGCGAGTTGTGGGCCGCAATTCGAAGGGCACAGTACGCGATATCCGGCAAATGCCCAAAGGGCCGCCGCGCCGACCCAAAAGGGCAATACGTCCTCCAGGTGTTCGAGATATTCAATGAGCACGGATGCGATCCAAAGGCCACCCGTGATGGATCATTCGAAAACTGCATCCTTATCCTGCTCGCCGCCGCCGGAGAAATGGTATCAGGTGACAGCGCCCACAAACTCACCCTAACGGCGGCAAAGGCCTACAGGGTAAACAAAGGTACAAAAAAGGCCCCTTTGATTACCTTGTAGGCAGTATCCGGAAATCGTTATACCTCAGCGCATGGAGGTATAGCGATGCGAGAAAGCACTCAAAACAAAACACGGAAGGCAACAAGCGGATATCCCCGGCGGCTGGCAACGGCAGGGATCCCCGCGCAGGGATTCGTGCGCTTGCCGCAGATCCTGGCCGTCCTCCCGATCTGCGGCGCGACCTGGTGGAATATGGTTCGAGACGGCCGCGCGCCGAAGCCTGTTAAGCTGGGACCGCGTATCACCGCCTGGCGTGCGTCCGAGATTCGCGCACTGATCGGCGAGTAGGCTATGCTGCCCCACCCGTCAACGAATATTCGGATCCCCGACGGCCAGCCGGCGCCCTGGCGCTGCCCGAAATGCGGCGCCGTGGTCTATGGTCCGCGCGATCATCACGCGATGCTTTGCCCTCTTTACCGGGCCGAAAAACAGGATGGCATCTACAAGGCACAGGCGAAGGAGCGGATGCGGGAAGGGGGCGGGGATCATTGCTCCGATGAGTACAAAAAAGCGGGTCAGCAAATCGTTGCAGACCCGCTTTCCAAGGGCAAGCCCCATGGAGGTGCCGCGCCCGGAAGACCGAAAGAAACACTTCTCCAACACGCTGGAGAAGTGATTTCCAAGGGCAAGCCCCATGGAGGTGCCGCATGGCAAGCCTGAATGATGGCGACCTCCAAGCCCTGGGCGCGCGATGGATCCCGCCCGAGCTGGCGGAGGCGGCCGGAATCTACCGGGTGGAATCGGCCGACGGCGCGGCCATCATCGGCCGGAAGGGATCCGGCGATTACGCGGGGCTGGCGATCCCCTACACCTGGCCAGGCGCCGGCACCCGGGAAACCCAGCTGCGATTGGATCACCCGGAGCTTGAGATAAAGCGGGACGGCACCACAAAGCCGAAGGCAAAGTATCTTCTCCCGCCGGGCCGGAGCAATATTCTCTATGTTCCGGACATGGCCACGGCTGGCAACCTGGATGATTCCCAGCTGCCGATCATCATCACCGAGGGGGCCTTCAAGGTTCTGGCGCTCTGGCGCATGGCCACCAGCGACCAGGAGACCCCGAGGTATCTTCCCCTGGGCCTTACGGGCGTGTGGTCGTGGCGCGGGACCGTTGGCAAGCAGGCCGGAGCTGACGGCAGCCGCCAGGCGGTAAAGGGCCCGATCCCCGACCTGGCCCGGATCACCTGGCAGGGCCGCCGCGCATATATCCTGTTCGATTCTGACGCCGCGCGAAATAAATCCGTCCAGGCGGCCGCCCGGGGCCTGGCAGGCGAACTGAAATCCCGGGGAGCGGAGGTCTACCTGGTGGACCTTCCCGACCTTGCCGACCTGGAAAAGACCGGAGCCGATGACTACCTGGCGCACCCTGACGGCGGCCCGGAGCGCCTCCTCGAGCGCATATCCGCCGCCCGAGAATATGAGCCCGACCTCCTGCGGTATGGAATGCACGACGTAGGCAATTCCGAGCGCCTCCTGGCGCACCTCAAGCAGGAGATCCGATACTGCTACCCCGCCCGAAAATGGCTCTATTACGCCGGCACGCACTGGGAATGGGATACCTCCGGGTATCTGCGCCGGCGCGCAAAGCTGGTGATGACCGAGTATCACCGCCAGGCGCTGATCGCGCACAATGAGGCGCACGAGACCTTCAGCCGCCGGAGCTTGGATTCCAAGCGGATCGAGAATGCGCTCTCGCTGGCGCAATGCGAGCTCCCGATTGAAATGGACGAACTGGACCGCGATCCCTACAGCCTGAACGTGCTCAATGGAACAGTGGACTGCCGGAGCGGCGCGCTCCGGCCGCACCTCCCGGAGGATTACATCACCCGCGTGATTCCCTTCCGCTACGACCCCCAGGCGAAGTGCGCGGCCTTCCTGGTGGCGCTCTATCGCATGATGGGCCTCGAGCAATCCGAGGAGCGATCCACCCGGCTTGTGCACTTCATGCAAACGGCGCTGGGATATTCCCTGGTGGGCGTCACCAGCGAGAAGGTGGTGTTCCTTTGCCATGGCGCCGGCGACAACGGCAAAACGACGTTATTGGAGCTGATCCGGGAGATCATCGGCCCCTACAGCGCCTCGATCTCTACTGAAAGCCTCATGAGCAAAAACTTATCAAACAATGAGCTGGCCGACCTGGCCAACTTGCGCGGCGCCCGGTTTGTGCGGAGCTCCGAGACGGAGCAGGGGCAACGCCTGAATGAGGCCCGGCTGAAGCGCATCACCCAGGGGATGGGAATTATCCGGGCCTGCAAAAAATATGAGGACTGGTTCGAGTTTCCCGAATCGCACACGCTCTGGATCGACGCGAACCACCGCCCGGTTGTACGCGGCCAGGATCCGGCGATCTGGAACCGGCTGGCCCTGATCCCTTTCGAGGTCACCATCCCAAAAGCAGAGCAGGACCCCAACCTCCGACAGAAGCTCCTGGCCGAGGCGGAGGGCGTCCTGGCATGGATGATCCAGGGCGCCGTGCGATGGTGCGCTGAGGGGCTGCACAGGCCGGAGGAGGTAACGTCTGCGGTTGATGCCTGGCGCACTGATTCGGATCCCCTGGCCGACTACCTCGCCGAGTGCTGCGAGCTCGATCCTACAGCCTGGGTTTCAAGCGGCGCACTCTGGGATTCCTATGCTGCATGGGCGGAGCACAGCGGTATTGACCCTCTTACCCGAACGGTCTTTGGACTCCGAATAACGGGCCTTGGATGTCACCCCGGACGGAGAAAGGTTCATGGCTCCGCGATCCGCTCCATGGAAGGAATCCGGATCCGAGGAGGTGAACGGTGAACGCGGGTGAACAGCAATTTACCAAAACTTTTCTCATATGCGCATATATAAATACTTTTCCAATATTCACGTTCACCCCCGTTCACCGTTCACCTCTACCACCCCGTGCCCCCTTGTCACTACCGTGCGAGTCTATGCCTGCTCTCAGCATTATCTATAGTCCTCTATCTTATAGATATATAAAGAGATATAGGGTTATAGGTAAGGGGTGGGGGGGTAGTCAAATCTCCGAGTCGATTTACCAGAGACCGGGCGCGCGCCTTCGCGTGAACGAAATGGAGTTCTCCGGATGAAAAATTCTGAAAAGACGCCAAAACCCCCTCAGAACTTGTCACTTTCCGCGCGAAAGGCTTGGAAAACCCTAATTCTCGAATACCAGATCGAGGATGCGGCCGGCCTTCGGCTGCTTGGCGAGTTCTGCCATGCCCTCGACCGCGCCGAGGAGGCCCGGGCAAAAATCAGAGATGAGGGGACAACCTTCAAAGACCGATTTGGTCAGCTCCGCGAGAACCCGAGCGTTGCGGTCGAGAGAGGCAGCGTGCAGACCATGTTGGCGTGCTTGAAAAGTCTGAATTTAGACCTTGAACCGCTCCAGCCCCGTCCGGGGCGCCCCCCTGGAAAGTGAGGATCGTCTCATGCCGACAAAACGCATACGCCGCACCCGGAATTTCCGGCTATCTGCCACCTGGGCTCTTGAGACCCTGTGCCCCGTCCTGGATACCTTGACGCTACACTCTGGACTTCTCCACGATCCTGCGCCGCCCGCGCGAGTCCGGATCCGGACGCTCGAGGACGCCCGGGCCGCCTGGGAGGCGAACCGCCACCTGTTCATGCGGCTGTGCGAGTGTCACAAGGTGCGCGGCCGCTGCGAAGAACACGCCCTCCGCCACCAGGCCGGCCGCCGGCCCTGGGCATTCTGGGTTTTCGACCAGGGCCTGGATGGTTTCCCCGACGCCCAGGTCGCGGAGCTCGAGCGGCTGGGATTATTGACCGACGAGGAGCGGGAGCTGCTCGAGGACTGACCGCGGCCCGGCGGCTCCGGGCAGAAACAGTGAGGTAATAATGGAAAGATCGTCCACCGAATACAACGTTAACGTCTTGCAGCGGCAGCTGTCTACCGTCAGGTCCGACAGCGCGAACCTCAGCTCGGCCATTTCCGCAAAATTCCGACTGATGGAGCACCGTATTGTGGCCCTTGAGCAGCGCCTCCAAGCGCTGGAAACCAAGCCCGGTTTGTGGGACCGCGTTATCGCGGCTGTCTCCCCGACACACCAAGCCGGGCAGCCCGACGCGCCCGCAGCGCCACAACCCGCACACCCGACGCCGGCCAAAGTGGCGGCCGCGCCGCAACCCGACAGGCAGCCCGCTCTGTGTACGCACACCACGTACCCCGCGGGAGCGGATGCAATCCAAATTTTCGAGAAAGGCAGCATATGAATATCAGGGACCCTGAGTTGAGCGGATTCGATTCGCTCGATTTTTACAATAGGTGGGGCCGATGGCCAGAGAAAGGCGAGGCCCTTACAGCCGTGCCCTGGGAGCACCGCGCCGACCTGGCGAAAATCCGAAGGGCGCCGGTCGGATGCCTCTATGGATACGTCGCCACCTGGCACACCGCAGCTCTGGACCGCGAGATCCAGATTGCACCGTGCGCCTTTTCGGCGTGGCTCGAGCGAGACGTTGACTGTGCGGTGCTTTTGGACCACGACTCCGAGCAGTTAATCGGCCGCAAATCCGACGGCGCTTTGTTTCTGGCTGAGGATCGACGCGGCCTGTATTTCGAGTACCGGCTGCCCGATTCTAGCCGCGGCGACCGAATTAAGCGCGCTTTTGAGCTCAACCGCGTGCTCGGCGTCTCTTTTCGTCCGATTGTCCGCCAAAAGGACTTTTCTGCCGGCATAGAGACCTACCGACGTCTGGACCTGGCGGAGATTTCGATTCTGACCTCCGATCGCTCCGGCGCGAGCCCCGGCGCGTGGGCACGATTCAACGCGGGGCACAAAGGCGCCGTCTATCTCTGATTTTGACCGCCCGCGCCCGAGGCGGACACAAATATCGGCGGTTCTGCGATCACCGCGAGGCCCGGCGCGGGAGAAAAATACCGGGCAATGGGGGAGTCATGGACGACAAAAGGTTTGCTGACTTAGAGAAACAGGTGCTCCAGATTGCAGCAGTTCAGGTGGCCGTGATTATTGCGATCGAGGCGATAAAAAAGGACCTGGAGGGGCTGCGGAAAATGATCGCCGCGGCCCCTGCTGATGCGGAAACAGTTGTTCACTGAAATTTTGTCCATACTATCCGGGGCACGAGTCGGGACTCGAGTGAGGCAAAGATATGGCAATCTCAAGACTATTCGTCGAAATTGGGAAGGACGTCGACCGGATGAACCAGTCGATGCGCGAGAGCATGAAGGCGGCCGAGGAGGCAGGAATCAAGGTGACGGCCTCCGGGCAGCGGATGCTGAGCGCTTTCGATCGGGCGCTGAATCCCACGAAGGAGTTGGGGGAGCAGATCCAGCTGCTGGAAAAGGCCGGGAAGTCATCGTCCGAAATCTGGAAGGTGTACGAGGACCGCGTGAAGCAGGCGTCCGAGGCCCAGCAGAAAATGGGCAGCGCTATCGACCCGACGGTCCAGCGGCTGATGGAGCAGAATAAACAAGTCGCCGGAGGAATGCGCGATTTCGAGAACCTTGGCAAGTCCATTCAGGAGTTTGCCGGGAATCCGATGGCCGCGGCGAAGGCAGGACTGGCCTCGATATTGGAGGGCCTGGGCCCTGTGGCTATCGGGATGGGAGCCGTGGCCGCGGCTGCTGGTTTGGCCGGCAAGGCGCTGTTCGATATGGGCGCCGATATGGCCAACCAGGCCGAGGCGCTCTACAACCTGTCAATATCTACCGGGCTGACCACCCAGACGATTCAGGCCCTCGGGCAGATCAGCAAGGAGGCGGGCCTCGAAGGGATCGACCTGGCAGGAACAATAGGGGAGCTCAACAAGCAGCTCGGAAGCCGGGAGGGGGGCCACTTCACCCGCTCTCTCGTGGCGAACAACATCGCCCTGATCGATGCGAATGGAAACGCTAGGGATGCTGTAGCCCTGCTCGATGAGTTGCGGGGGAAGTTCGCTGGCATCGTCGATCCGATCGAGCGGGCCCAGGCCATGAACGCCGCATTGGGCGGCGAGCTGCGCACCCTGATTCCACTTCTCATGTCCAGCAATGATAGCCTGGCGGAGCAGATCAAAATCATGGAGTCGAGCGGACCGGTATGGGATGAGATTACCCAGCAGAAGCTGATGCAGTTCGACGAGGCGCTGGATAAAGTCGACAGGGCCTGGGCTAGATGGGTGACAAACAAAAAAGTAGGGATCGGAGAAACACTCAGTTATATGGCGAAGCTCGGCGAAGCGGCCAATAACAACCCTTTCTTTAAATTCATCATTGAAGGCAGCAAGGATTACACCCTTTGGGATGCACCCGGACTTAGAGCCCCAGAGGATGAGCAGGGTGCGTGGCAATACCTGCAACGTGATAAAAACTTCCAGAATGTGGTGAGTCCTCCGACTCCCCCATTGGATCGGAAGCAATATGATCCGGCGGAACAGGCGAGGGCAATATTCGTCGAGCAGCAACGGCTGATCGCCCAGAACGCGGACAATCTAGAATTGCGGATGAGGATCACGGAGGCACAGAAGACGTTCGATAACCTCATCCAGAAGGGGACCAACGAGCAGCTGGCGGCCCAGGCGCAAGTGCTCCGCGGTCTGAACGAGCAGCTGAAAGTAGTCAATGAATTGTCAAAGTCGCAGGATAAACAGGCAGCCCAGGCAAAGGAAATGATGGATCTCTTCAATGAGTCCTACTGGGGCAGCTTCGGAGGCGTCAACAGTCTCCCCCAGCCTTTCGACCTCAACCCCCAGGAAACCTCCCGCCGCCTAGGCGCCCAGAACCTGAACTCATTCAACGCCGAACTGCAAAACGCTCTCGACAAATACCAGGAGCTCTCCATAAGCACCGAACAGTTCCGGGCATCCTGGGATGCAATCGGGAAGGCGACCATCGAGGCGACCGAGATCGACGCCGCAATATTGGGAGAAGCCGAGGATCGCATCACGCAGATGATGGAACGATCCATGGATTTCACGACGACGGCCCAGGAAGAACAGCTGGAGACGATCCGCCAATACTATGCGGAGATCGAGGAGCTCAGGGAGAGGGACCTGATCAGCGAGGAGGAATACTCCGCCGCCAAGAAACGCATCGCCGCTGAGGAAGCGAGCGTCAAGCTGGCGAACGCGAAGACCTTCTTCGGAAATCTGGCGGAAATCCAGAGCTCTCATATCAGGGTGATCGCCGCCATCGGCAAGGCAGCCGCCATCGCCGAGGCTACCATTAACACCTACGTCGGCGCGACCAAGGCGCTGGCGCAGGGCGGAATCTGGGGTGCCCTCAATATGGCAGCCGTGATGGCGGCAGGGTTCGCCCAGGTGGCCGCGATCAGCTCCCAGGGGTTCAAGGAGGGCGGCTTCACCGGTTTCGGTTCCCCGGATGAGGTGGCGGGGTTCGTCCACGGCCAGGAATTCGTCATGGACGCCGATGTGACGCGGCGCTACCGCCCCCTCCTCGAGGCGCTCAACGCCGGCCAGGTCCCGGAGGAGAGGCAGATTGGCAGCAGCGGGACATTCGACCTGGGGGAGATGTCCCGCCCGCCGCTGCAGGTCAGTGTCTACAATTACGGCACCTCAAAGACCTTCGATATCGAGATGGCGGACGCGGCGACGATGCGGATTATTGCCCGGGACGAAGCGCTCAGCGTGCTGACCCAGCGGGGCCCGGAGGTGATCGCCGCCGACCTGGCCTACGCCAACAGCCGAACATCCAAAGCGATCTCCCGGCATACTACCGCACGGAGGGGGGATAGATGACCTGGGCGTGATACTGGGCGAAAATATTGTTGACACCTAGGCGCCTAGGTATATACTGCCATGCATGGAAAAGAAAAAGTCGTTCAACCTGAGGGTGGAGCCCGAATTGATTTCGGCCATGAAGATTCAGGCTATAAAGGAGAATCGGACGATAACCGAAATCGCAGCGGAGCTCTTCCGCGAATACCTCAGGAAGGCAAAGAAAAAATAAACTGCAAGGAGCGGAACCGGATCGGGCGCCAACCCGGGCCGGTTCCTGACCCTGCATTCCTGATTGGAGGAACGCATGGCTGGACGTAAGAATACCATTTCGCGCACTGCCCCACAAAACGCGGGAATCACGATCACAACCGAACAATACGAGACCATCCTCGCGCTGACTATGGTCTTCAATGACTTGGCCGAAATGGACGCCGAGCATTTCCCCAAAGCGCTCCTGGAGATGGTAGCGCAACAGGGCAGCGACCTGATCGAGGAGCTCGACGAGATCGGGTCCGCCGCCCCGGAAGGGGGTGATGAATGAGCAATATCTGGCTCGCTTCTGAGTGGCTTCCCGGGAGGTCCGACCGTGAATGATATGCCTGAGATCCCGAACAAGCGGTTTTTCCGACCCGATGAGGTCGCCCGGTATCTGGAATACGTCTCCAAGCGGATGGTGTATCGCTGGTGCCAGGAGGAAAAGATTCGATTTATTCGATATGGGCGGAGGACCGTCATACCCCGGGAGGAGCTGCTCCGCATCATGAAAGAGGGCGTAAACCTTGAGTAGGGGGGACAGACGACCGCTGAACCAGGGCCCGGGAAACCGGGCCTTTTTTGTGGTTCACGGCTTTGGAATCGTGGGGTAGATCGTTGGGTGCCAGATTTTTGGATTTTGTAAGTTGTTGTGTTTATTGGCTTTGCGGGGGTGTTCTGGCTCCTCAGGTAGGACTCGAACCTACAACCCTTCGGTTAACAGCCGAATGCTCTACCATTGAGCTACTGAGGAGCAAAATGGCACGGGCAATAAACTAGCAATAACCCCGGGCGAAGTCAATGGAACATGTGGGCGCCGGGCGAAATTATCGCCGCCGGGCGAAAATTATCGCCAGTGGAGGAGGACCTTCCCCGAGCGGCCGGTGCGCATCGCTTCGAACCCCCGCTCGAACTCCGCGGCGGGGAAGCGGTGGGTGATCACCGGCCGGATGTCCAGGCCGCTTTCGAGCATGACCGTCATCTTGTACCAGGTCTCGTACATCTCGCGGCCGTAGATGCCGCGGATGGTGAGCATGTTGAAGATGACGGTGTTCCAGTCGATCTCGATCGGCTCCGAGGGGATGCCGAGCAGGGCGATCTTGCCGCCGTGGCACATGTTGGCGATCATGGAGCGGAAGGCCTCCGGGTTGCCCGACATCTCGAGCCCCACGTCGAACCCCTCGCGCATCCCCAGGCGGCGCTGCGTCTCCTCCAGGGTTGCCGTGCGGATGTCGAGCGCCTCGGTCACCCCCAGCCGGCGCGCCAGCTCCAGGCGGTACTCGTTCAGGTCGGTGATCACGACGTAGCGGGCGCCCGCGTGGCGCGCCACGGCCGCGGCCATGATCCCGATCGGGCCGGCCCCGGTGACGAGCACGTCCTCACCCAGCACGTTGAAAGCCAGCGCCGTGTGCACCGCGTTGCCGAACGGGTCGAAGATGGCGGCCACGTCGCGGTCGACGGTGTCCTGGTGGTGCCAGACGTTGGTCATCGGGACGGAGATGTACTCGGCGAAGGCGCCGGGGCGGTTGACGCCGATGCCGCAGGTGGCCTTGCACAGGTGCCGCCGCCCGGCGAGGCAGTTGCGGCAGCGGCCGCAGACCACGTGCCCCTCGGCGCTGACCATGTCCCCGGGGCGGAAGTCGGAGACGTTGGAGCCGACCTCGACCACGTCCCCCACGAACTCGTGCCCCACGACCAGGGGCACGGGGATGGTGCGCCGGGCCCAGGCGTCCCACTCGTAGACGTGCAGGTCGGTGCCGCAGATGCCGGTGCGGTCGACCCGGATCAGCACGTCGTTGATCCCGATCTCGGGTTCGGGCACGTCCAGGAGCCACAACCCCGGCCGCGCTTCCTTCTTCACCAGTGCTTTCATGGCTCCCCCCCTTGCCCGCGGATCCTCGGATACGGCGGTATGCCCTGATTCTACTCCAGCGGCGGCCCGCCCGACACATCTTTCGCGGGGCGGGGGAAAGGGGGTTCGGCCTTCTCAAACCCCGTCCGGTCGCCTATGATATGGGGTGCCGCCTGGATCCGGGACGGACCGGGACGGCGCTGCCTGTCCGCTCCTGGTTGCGGCATATACAGGCATCTTACTCGGAAGGAGAAGATAGCCATGGCCTCAAGCGATTCCGCATCCGCGGTAAAGAAAGTCACCACCCTCACGCTGCAATCCAAGAAAGCGCGGCGGGAGCCGATCACCTTCCTGACCGGTTACGATTACTCCACCGCGGTGGCGCTCGACCGCTCGGGCATCGACGGCATCCTGGTCGGGGACTCGCTCGGGATGGTGGTCCTGGGATACGACAACACCCTGCCGGTGACCCTCGAGGACATGATCCACCACTGCCGCGCGGTCGCCCGCGGCGCGCGCCGGGCGCAGCTGGTGGCCGACCTCCCCTTCATGACCTACCAGGGCTCCCCGATGGAGGCGCTGCGCAACGCGGGCAGCCTGATGAAAAAGGGGAGGATGGACGCGGTCAAGCTCGAGGGGGGGCGCGAGCGGGCGGCCGCCGTCAAGGCCATCGTCTCGGCCGGGATCCCCGTCATGGGCCACCTCGGCCTCACCCCTCAGAGCGTGCACCAGCTGGGGGGGTGGCGGGTGCAGGGGAAAACGGCCGCCGCGGCCCGGCGCCTGATCGAGGACGCCCTGATCCTGGAGGACGCCGGCTGCTACGCGGTGGTGCTCGAGGCGGTCCCCGCGGAACTCGCGGGGCTCGTCACCCGGCGGCTGGCGATCCCCACGATCGGTATCGGCGCGGGCGCCGCCTGCGACGGCCAGGTGCTGGTGGTGCACGACCTGCTCGGACTCTTCGACCGCTTCACGCCCGGTTTCGTCAAGAGGTACGCCGATCTTTTCTCCGAGATGCAGCGGGCCTTCACGGAATATATCGGGGACGTGAAGGAGCGCCGGTTCCCGGCGCCGGAGCATTCCCACACGATGGACCCCCAGGAATTCCGCGACCTGGTGCGGGAGATCGAGATGCTGGAATCGGAGACGGGACCGGACGGCGGCGCGCCCGGCCGGTTTCACTGACGCGGCCGCGGTCGAGGAGCCGGGATGCATGTCACCATATTCGGCACCGGGGCGCTCGGATGCCTCTTCGGCGCCAGGCTGGCCCCGGTGGCCGAGGTCACCCTGGTAGGGAGCTGGACGGAAGCGCTCGATGCCATCGGCCGGCGGGGCATCCTCCTCGAGGAGGGCGCCGGCAGCCGCAGCGTCCGGGTCGGCACGGCCCGGCTCGGGGAGGGAACGCCGGCGGCCGATCTCGTGCTCGTGCTGGTGAAGTCGTGGCGGACCGGAACGATCGCCCCCCACCTCGGCCCCGCGCTCGGGGAGGGGGGGGTGGCCCTCACGCTGCAGAACGGGCTGGGGAACCTGGAGCGGCTCGGCCCGGGAGCCTTCGGCGGCAGCACCACGGAGGGGGCCGCGCTCCTGGGGCCCGGACACGTGCGGGCGGCCGGCGGCGGGCCCACGGTCGTGGCGGCGCCGGGATGGGTGGCGCGGCTCCTCGGGCGGGCGGGGTTCGATGCGCGCGCGTGCGACCCGGGCGAGGTCGAGGCGCTGCTGTGGGCAAAGCTCACGGCCAGTTGCGGCATCAACGCGCTCACGGCGCTGCTGGGGGTGCCGAACGGGGAACTGCTGGCGCGGCCCGCGGCCCTGGAGCTGGTGGCCCGCGCGGCGCGCGAATGCGCCCGGGTAGCCGAAGCCGCCGGCATCCGGCTGCCGTTCGAGGACGCGGCGGAGGAGGCGCGGGCGGTGGCCGCGCGCACCGCTTCGAACCGGTCCTCGATGCTCCAGGACCTCGAGCGCGGCGCGCCGACGGAGTGCGACGCGATCCAGGGGGCGGTGGCGGCCGAAGGGGCGCGCCGCGGGGTGCCGGCCCCCGTCAACGGGCTGCTCTGGCTCCTGGTGCGGGCCGCGACCGAAGGGAAGGGGAATCGATGCGCGTGACGGAAAGCCTGGAGGAGCTGAGGGACTCCCGCCGGTCGCTGCGGGGGAGCTTCGGCCTGGTCCCGACGATGGGGGCGCTGCACGAGGGGCACGCGTCGCTCGTCCGGCGGGCGCGGGAGGAGTGCGACGCCGTGGGGGTGAGCATCTTCGTCAACCCGGCCCAGTTCGGCCCCGGGGAGGACCTCGCCGCCTACCCGCGCCCCATCGGCCGGGACCTCGAATTGCTCGAGGGGCTGGGGGCCGACCTGGTCTGGACCCCGGCGGCCGCGAGCCTCTACGGGCCGGGCTACCAGACCTGGGTGACGGTCGAGGAGATCACGCGCCCGCTCGAGGGCGGGTGCCGCCCCGGACATTTCCGGGGGGTGGCCACGGTCGTGGCCAAGCTCCTCAACGCCTTCACCCCCGACCGGGCCTATTTCGGCCAGAAGGACGCGCAGCAGGTGGCCGTCATCCGGCGCATGGTGCGCGACCTCGATTTTGCCATCGAAGTCGTCGTCTGCCCCACGGTCCGGGAACCGGACGGGCTGGCGCTGAGCAGCCGCAACGCCTACCTCGGCGCCGCAGAGCGGCGGGCGGCGGCGGTGCTCTACCGGGCGCTTGCCGCCGCCCGCGCCCGGTACGACGCGGGGGAGAGGGCGGGGGAGGCGCTGCGCGCGGCGATGCGGGAGGAGCTCCGCTCCGAGCCGCTCGCGCGGGAGGAATACGTCTCCGTCGCCGACCCGGAGACGCTTCTCGAACTCGACCGGGTGGAGGGCGGGGGGCTCCTGTCTCTGGCCGTGCGGATCGGCCGGACGCGCCTGATCGACAACCTGACGCTCGAGCGGCGCGGGAGGTAGCCATGTTTCTTGCGGTGGATATCGGGAACACCAGCATCACCCTGGGGCTTTTCCAGGCCGAAACGCTGGGCGCGCGCTGGCGCCTGGCTTCCGACAACGAACGCACCTCGGACGAGTACGGCCTCCTCGTGGCGCAGCTGCTCGAGCGCGCGGGGGTCTCCGCGGGCGGGGTGGCGCGGATCGCGATCGCGTCGGTGGTGCCGCCGCTGACGGGGACCTTCCTGCGCGCCTGCCGTGACTACCTGCACGCCGAGCCCCTGGTCGTGGACGCCGGGACGCGGACGGGGATCCCGCTGCGCTACGAGGACCCCAAGCAGGTGGGGGCCGACCGGGTGGTCAACGCCGTGGCCGTCCGCCGGATCTACCGGGGCGCGGCCTGCATCGTCGATTTCGGCACGGCGACCATTTTCGACGCCCTCTCGGCCGAGGGGGAATACCTGGGGGGCGCCATCGCCCCGGGGATCGGCATCGCGTCCGACGCCCTCTTCCGGAGGGCGGCCAAGCTCCCCAGGGTGGAGATCACGCGCCCTCCCTCCGCCATCGGCCGCAACACCGTCCACTCCCTGCAGTCCGGGCTCCTCTTCGGTTACGTGGGGCTGGTGGAGGGGATGGTCGCGCGCTTCCGCGCCGAACTGGGGGCGGGCATGAAGACCTTCGGCACCGGGGCGCTGGTGGAGACCATCGCCAGGGAAACGAGCGTGATCGATATCGTGGAGCCCTGGCTGGCCCTGGAGGGCCTGCGGATCCTCTACGACCTGAACCGCGCCTCGAGGGGCTGAATCAGCGGGCGGCCTTGGGAGGGCTCATGCGGTTGAGCTCGTCCAGAAAGATTTCCGCGTCGCGGGGGACCGGGTCGGTCCGGTACAGGAGCAGGCTGCGCGGCTTCATCTCCCGCCCGTACAGGACGTGGTTGGCGTCCCGGTCGGGGCGCACGGCGCTCCCCTTGATCGTCAGGCCCCCGAACAGCCCGCGCGAACGGGCGTAGGCGAGGATCTCGGCCGACATCCAGGCATCGGTTTCCGCCGAGGCGGTGCGCCCCACGGGACCGGCGGAGACGCTGACGTCGGCCCCCAGGGTGAACTTGCTGTCGAGCAGGCTCGCCATCCCCGAAAGGTTCATGATCACCAGCACCAGGTCCACGCTCTGGGCGCCCAGCTGCAGCCCGAAGCTCCCCCCCTTCAGCGAAAACATGCTGGGGGCGCTCCAGGGGCCGGCGCCGTTGTCGAGGCGGCAGGACATGAGCCCCTTGCCGTAGGCGGCGCCGAAGATGAAGCCCCCCTTTTTCAGCCCCGGAATGACGGCGACGCACGCGCTCCTGTCGAGCAGGTCCTGGGGGATCCCGTTGTCGGGGGCCGCGGAGATCTCCCGGAGCACGATGGCCCCGCGCACCACGCGGTCGTGGACTTCGGTCGCGGCGTCGAGCGGCGGGACGCAGAACAATCCGGCGAGGGCGAACAGCACGATTCTTTTCACGGCGCCTCCTTCATGGGTGTACCGGAAAGGGTAGCACACGCGCGCGGCGGATCGAAGGGGGACAAAAAAGGCGCGGAATCCACCCCCTCGGGGGATGGACGTCCGCGCCCGGTTTTCCGGTGTCTACGCCCGGGACTTGAAGGAGAAAAACTCCGACACGTTCTCCCTGAGGAGCTGCGGGAACGACTTGTCCAGGTAGGAGCGGATCGAGACGTAGCACTCGTCGCAGGTGTTGTTGCGGGTGAACTCCCGGACCATGCGCGCCTGTTCGTGGAGGGCGTAGCGCTGAAACTGCATCGAGCAGGGCTGCAGCCAACCGTCGCTCGTGACGACGAGCCAGCGGAGCCCCGCCTTGCACGAGGGCATGCCGCCGCGGTGGAAGTATTCGCTCGTGGCGTCGAGGGTCGACTCGTTGTTCGTGATCCAGTGGGAGGCGTCCATGCGCTCCTTGATTTTCCTGAGGCCCCGGTCCAGGACCGCCAGCTGGTCGGCCGAGGTGAGGAAATGGTCGCGGCACCCGGTGCGGCGCGGGGAGTAGGCGCTGTAGTTGACGTTGACGCCCCACTCGGCCACCCGGTCGGCGATCGCCTGGAGCTCGCCGACGTTGGCGGCGGTGATGCAGTTGTTCATGACGATGTCGTCGAAACCGTGGGCCGCCGCCCTGGGGACGACCTCCGCGAGGTGGCGGTACAGCCCCGGCAGCCCGCGGAACTCGTCGTGACGCTCGTCGGGGAAGTCGAGGCTGACGCAGAATTCGTCCACTCCCACGCGGCGCAGGCCCAGGTAGCGCTCCTCGGTCATGTGGGACCAGTTGGAGACGAGGATGATGTAGGGAAGGCCCGAATCGGACTTGATGTTGCGGACCACGTCCTCGAGGTCCTCCCGCATGAGCGGTTCCCCTCCGGAGATCTGCACCACGCAGGGGCGGAGCACCTTCATGTATTTACGGTATTCGGCGGGCTGGAGATCCCGCGACATGTCCCGGGGGCCTCCGTGATCGCAGTGCTTGCAGTAGCAGGTGCATGCGTCCGTCACTTCGAAGGACACCACGATCGGCCGCTGCGCCATCCAGTTCAGTGATCCCCTCCCGATGATGCGCAACGACTCCCCCAAAGGGACTTTTCGCATAATTTATGCCTCCGGATATATGGGCCGACCCAATCAACCCGATATCCTAGCAGAAGCGCCCGGCAGATTGCAAGCGCCTGTGGCCTTGGAATTTACCCGTTCGGAAAAGATGCGTGCACGCCCGTTTTCCGGCCCCGGGGGCCCGGGGCCGGGGGTCAGGAGCGGGCGTCCGCGCCCTTTTTCGCCGTACGCTCCCGGTTTTCGCAGAAATCCTTCAGCTCCAGCAGCACCGAATTCCATCCGTCGGTCAGGAACTCCAGCGTCTCCTCGTCGGTGGGCGCGTCGTCGCGGTCGGTCATGACCAGTTCCGTCATTCCCGACTTGGACCGGATCTCGTAGCTCAGGGTGTGGCGCGACGGGGGATCGGCCCCCTGCCCGTCGTCGATCCAGGCGAGGTCCATCGCCCGCCCCGGCTGGAGGCGGGTGATGACGGCGCGCCCCCTGCGCCGGTCTTTCCCGTGGTGCCACTCGGCGAGCAGCTCCCCGCCCTCGCGGGGGTCGCACGACGCTTTGTCGCAGAACCAGTGAGCCAGCAGGCCCGGTTCGGTCAGGGCCCGGTAGACGGTTTCGGCCGAAGCCTGGATCCATACCTTTTTCGTAATCCCGTTTCCGGGAGCCCCCTCTCTGCGCGTCACTGGCATTCCCTTCTGTGGCGGCCCGGATCACGCGGGATCCGGGCCGGGATTCCGGTCCGACCACGGGCAAAATTTCACAATACCCGATGCGCCTTCCGCGCACAAGCCCGGCGCGGTTTTGCGCCCGGGCTGTTTCGGTGGAACCGGTGCGCCGAAGCGTGTATGATGGACCGCATCGACAATCGATAAACCGGGATAGGAGAGTTATGCACAAAAGAATCACCTGGATGGTCGTTCTCATCGCGCTTTTTGTGCTTTTCGGCGGGCTGTCGTTCGGCGTGGGCCTGTACTTCGATTACCTCTGGTTTGCGGAACTGGGCAAGACCGCGGTGTTCACCACGGTTCTGTACGCCAAGAGCCTGCTCGGGTCCACAACGCTGCTGGCCGCATTCCTCTTCCTCTATCTCAACCTCCTGTTCGCCAACCGCGGCCCCGGCCAGATCGAGATCGGGATACCGACGCCCAACGGGCAGATCACGGCCTACCGGGTCGAACCCGAAACCGTGCGGCGGTTCGCCGGGCTGGCCTCGCTCGCGATAGGATTTCTGATCGGGGTCGGGTACGCGGCCAACTGGGAGAGGGTCTGGCGGTGGCTCCACCGGGTCGATTTCGGCTCGTCCGACCCGGTCTTCGGGCGCGACGTCTCCTTCTTCTTCTTCACGCTGCCGTTTCTGCGCGACGTGGTGCGCTTCGGCCTCATGCTCTCCTTCCTCGCCCTGATCGGGGTGGCGGTGCTCTACTACTTCAAGGGGGCGCTCAGCTGGGGCCAGCTGAAGGGGGACGCGGGGCGCAGCCGCCCGAGCGTCCACATTTCGCTCCTGGCCGCGCTGGTCTTCGCGCTGCTCGGCGCGAGCGCGTACCTCGACCGGTTCGAGCTTCTTTACGGCACCCACGACGTGTTTTCCGGGGCCGGGTACGCCGACCTGCACGCGCGCCTGCCCATGCTCAGCCTGCTCGCGCTGGCGGCCCTGGCCGGGGCCCTCCTGTGGATAGCCAACGCGTTCCTCAGGGGCAGCCGCCCCGCCGTCATCGCCATCCTCCTCTACCTCGTGGTGATGTTCGGGGGGAACCTCTACCCCGCCTTCATCCAGAAGTTCTTCGTCGATCCCAACGAACTCGACAAGGAGAGCCCGCAGATCGCCCATAACATCCGGGCGACGCTCGAGGCCTACAAGCTCGAGGCGGTCGAGGAGCGCGACCTGTCGGGCGACACCGCGCTCACGGCGCGCGACATCGAGGACAACTCCGCCACCATCCAGAGCATCCGGCTGTGGGACCACGAGCCGCTGCTGGACGCCCTGAAGCAGATCCAGGAGATCCGGACCTATTACGATTTCGTCTCGGTCGACAACGACCGCTACCTGATCGACGGGCAGCTCAAGCAGCTGATGCTCTCGGCGCGCGAACTGAACAGCGCGAGCCTCCCGGAGCGGAACTGGATCAACGAGCACCTGAGCTACACCCACGGCTACGGGATCGCGGTGGGGCCGGTCAACCGGATGACGTCGGAGGGGCTGCCGGTGCTCCACGTGCAGAACATCCCGCCGGAGTCCTCCTACCCGCTTCTGGAGGTGGACCGCCCCGAAATCTATTACGGGGAGTTGACGCAGAGCTACGCGCTGGTCCACACGGGGCAGGAGGAGTTCGATTACCCCTCCGGCGAGGAGAACGTCTACGCCCGCTACCAGGGGGAGGGGGGCGTGCGCGTCCACTCCCTGCTGCGAAAGCTCCTGTTCGCCTTCTACTTCCGCGACCCCAACATCCTCCTGTCGCCGCTGGTGACGCGCGACAGCCGTTTCCTCTACTTCCGGGACATCCGGCAGCGCATCAACCGGCTGGCGCCCTTTCTGATGCTGGACCAGGACCCCTACATGGTGATCTCCGACGGGAAGCTCTTCTGGATCCAGGACGCCTACACGGTGTCGGACCGCTACCCCTATTCCACCCGCACGCCGGGGGTGGGCAACTACATCCGCAACTCGGTCAAGGTGGTGGTCGACGCCTATAACGGCGGCGTGGACCTGTACGTGGCCGACGCGGAAGATCCGGTGATCCGGGTCTACCAGAAGATCTTTCCCGGGGTCTTCCGCCCGCTCTCCGAGATTCCCGAACACCTCCGGCGGCACCTGCGGTACCCGGAGGACATCTTCACGGTGCAGACCTACATGTACTCGGTCTACCACATGGGGGCCCCGCAGATCTTCTACAACAAGGAAGACCTGTGGCAGATTCCGACCCTCGCGACCGGGAGCACGGAAAACCCGATGTCCCCCTACTACACCATCATGCGCCTGCCGCAGGAGAGCCGGGAGGAGTTCATCCTGATGCTCCCGTTCACGCCCGGCCGGAAGGACAACCTGTCGGCCTGGATGGTGGCGCGCAGCGACGGGGAGCACTACGGCAAGCTCGTCGTCTACCGCTTCCCCAAGCAGAAGCTGGTCTACGGGCCGCGCCAGATCGTCGCCCGGGTCAACCAGGACGCCGAGATCGCGCGCCAGATCGCGCTCTGGGACCAGCGCGGGTCCCAGGTGATCCAGGGGAACCTCCTGATCATCCCGATCGAGGAGGCGCTGCTGTACATCCGCCCGCTCTACCTGCGGGCCCAGAACGGCAAGATCCCGGAGCTCAAGCGCGTCATCGTCGCCTACGAGAACCGGATCGTCATGGAGGAGACGCTCGAGGCTTCCATCGCCCGGATCTTCGAGGGGCAGCTCTCCCTCCCGGACAGGGCCGGGGGGGCTGACGGCGAGTCGGCCGCGCCGCGTCCGCCGTCCTCGGCCCTCGGCCTGGTCGAGGAGGCCGGGGAAGCCTACAGCCGCGCCGTCGCGGCGCAGCGCCAGGGGGACTGGGCGAAGTACGGGGAGGAGCTCCGCAGGCTGGGGGCCGCCCTGGAGGAATTGAAACGGACGCGGGACGCGCAGCCGTCCCCCGAACCCTGAGGAGGGTGCCATGGCGGCCACGCAATCGTTCGACGTCACCTCGGGCTGCGATCTCCAGGAGGTGGACAACGCCGTAAACCAGGCGATGAAGGAGATCCGGCAGCGTTACGATTTCAAGGGGCAGAAGGTCGAGATCGAGTTCCGGCGCTCGGAAAACAAGCTGGTGGTGCGCGCTCCGGACGAATACAAGCTCCGGGCGGCCTGGGAGGTGCTCGAGGAGAAGATGGTGCGGCGGCAGGTGCCCCTTCGGAACCTCCAGCACGGCAAGGCGCAGCCCGCGGCCGGGGGGACGGTGGTCGAGGAGGTGAGCCTGCAGCAGGGGATCCCGACCGAGACGGCGCGCGCCATCGTGAAATACCTCAAGGAGCAGAAGATCAAGAAGCTCCAGTCGGAGATCCAGGGGGACCAGGTGCGCATCTCCTCCCCCTCGCGCGACGATCTGCAGACCGTGATGCGCCTGCTCAAGGAGAAGGACTTCTCGATCGAGCTCAAGTTCGGCAACTACCGTTCGCAGTGAGGGGGGGCCGTCGCCGCCCGGTCCGCCCCCCTACCTGAGCCGCGCCAGGATCTCTTCGAACGCGGCGCGGGAGGGGCGCAGCTTTTCCGGTGGGAGGGCCGCCAGGGGTTCGTCGTCGAGGTCGAGGAGTTCCGTGATGTCCGGTTTCCGGCCGTCGATGTAGAAGAGTCCCGTCAGGAACGTCCCCTCTTCCGACGACGCGCGGAGCTTCGCGAGCGCCCCGGCCCGGTCGGTCGGGTCGTACTCCCGTTCGAGCTTGCGCAGCGTGAGCCGGGAGCCGTCGTGGAGCGCGATCTCCCTCGTGGTCCCGTCGGCGTAATCCACCGCGATCTGCTCGAAATAGGGGATGAAGCCCACATCGTGCAGCCACTCCTCCGCCCCCTTCAGGTAGGGGTAGCTCTTGGTCGACCCCTCGTGGTTGTTGAAGGTGACGCAGGGGGAGAGCACGTCGATGAAGGCGGTCCCCCGGTGGCCCAAAGCCCCCTTCAGGAGCGCCGAGAGCTGCTTGGGGTCCCCCGCGAAGGAGCGGGCGACATAGCCGCACCCGAGTTCGATCGCCAGGGCGCAGCAGTCGACGGGGGGGAGTTCGTTGGCCTCCCCCCCCTTCCGGCGCGAGCCCCGGTCGGCCGTAGCCGAAAACTGCCCCTTGGTCAGCCCGTAGACGCCGTTGTTTTCGAGGATGTAGACGAGGGGGATGTTGCGGCGCATGGCGTGCACGAACTGACCGATCCCGATCGAGGCCGTGTCGCCGTCGCCGCTTACGGCCAGCCCCTTCAGGCGGCGGTTGGCCACGAGCGCGCCGGTGGCCACCGAGGGCATCCGGCCGTGGATGGCGTTGAAGCCGAAGGAGCGTCCCAGGAAATAGGCCGGGGTCTTCGAGCTGCACCCGATGCCGGAAAATTTGACCACCTCCGCCGGGTCGATCCCGTACTCGTAGAAGGCGCGGACGAGCTGGTTCGATATGGCGTCGTGGCCGCAGCCGTTGCACAGGGTGGACGGGCGCCCCTTGTAGGCTTCGATCGTCAGGCCGGCGCGGTTCGGCGCCCCGGGGCGCGGTTTGTCAGGCGACATGGTCTTCCCCTTTCCTTTCCCCTTCCAGGATCGATCCGGCGATCGAGGCCGCGTCGGCCGGGACGCCGTCGCAGTGAAGGACGGACCGCAGGCGGGCGGCGGCCGCCGGGAATTCGATCTGCAGGATCGCCCGCATCTGCCCGTCCCGGTTCTGTTCCACCACGTACACCCTCTCGTGGCGCTCGAGAAAGCGGGCTGTGTCCTCCCCGGGCGGCAGGGAGCGCAGGCGCAGGTATCCCGTTTCGACGCCATGCTCCTCCCGCAGCCGGTCGCGCGCCTCCTCCACCGCCGCGTGCGTGGAGCCCCAGGAGACGATGCCGACGGGGCCCCCCGCGCCGTCGGCGATGACCGGGGGGGGGAGGGAGGGGACGGCTCCCCGGATCTTGCGCGCGAGGCGCTCCATGAGCCGGGCGTAGTCCCCGGGCCGTTCGCTGTATTCGGCCTTCGGGTTGTGGCCGCTCCCGCGGGTGAAATAGGGGGCGCCCGGGTGCCGGTTCCCGGGCAGGGTGCGGGGGCAGACCCCGTCCCCGTCGCTGTCGAGGTAGCGGGCGAAGTCGGCCATCGCCTCCAGGTCCGGCTCCCGGAGTACCTTGCCGCGATCCAGCGGGATGTGGTCGGGGTAGGGGAACTCCTCCGCGACCCAGTCGTTCATCCCCAGGTCCAGGTCGCTCATGCAGATGACGGGGGTCTGGAAGCGCTCGGCCAGGTTCAGCGCCTGCTGGGCGAAATCGAAGCACTCCCCCGGGGTGGCCGGCAGGAGGAGGATATGGCGCGTGTCGCCGTGGCCGAGAAAGTAGCAGGAGAGCAGGTCCCCCTGGCTCGTGCGGGTGGGGAGGCCCGTGGAGGGTCCCAGGCGCTGGACGTCCCAGAGGACGGCGGGGATTTCGGCGAAATAGGCCAGGCCGGAAAACTCGGTCATCAGGGAGACGCCGGGACCGGAGGTCGCGGTCATGGCGCGGGCGCCCGCCCACCCCGCTCCCACGACCATGCCGAGGGCCGCCATTTCGTCCTCGGCCTGGATGACGGCGAACGACGCTTTCCCCGTGCGGGGATCGGTCCGGAACTCGCGCAGGAACCCCTGCAGCTGTTCCATCAGGGAGGTGGAGGGGGTGATGGGGTACCACGAGGCCACGGTGCATCCCCCGAACATCGCCCCCAGCGCCGCCGCGCCGTTGCCGTCGATGAGGATCCGGCCCCGGGTGAGGGTGCGCGGCTCGAGGCGGAAGGGGTCTCTCTTTTCCAGGTGGCGCTCGGCATGGGAGCGTCCCGCCTCGAGCGCCCGAAGGTTGAGATCGACGGCCCCGGCCTTGTCCGGGAACTGCCGCCGGATGGCCGCTTCCACCTCGGCGGTGTCGATGGAGAGGAGACGGGTGAGGGCTCCCACGTAAACCATGTTGGCCAGGAGCGCGCGGAGCCGGAAGTTGCCGGTGACCTCCTCCGCCAGCCGGGCGAAGGGGACTTCGTAGCAGTGGATGTCGTCGCGCAGCCTGCCCAGGCCCAGGGCCGATTCCGCGAGCAGCACCCCTCCCGGGCTGACCGCGAGCGCGTCCTCGCGCGCCGAGTGGGGGTTGAGGGCGACGGCGATGTCGATGCCGGCCTTGCGGGCGGCGTAGCCCCGCTCGCTCACCCGGATGGCGTACCAGGTGGGGAGTCCCGAGATGTTGGAGGGGAAGATGTTCTTGCCGCTGACCGGGATCCCCATGCGGAAGATCGCCCGCATCAGGATCGCGTTGGCCGACTGGCTCCCGGAGCCGTTCACCGTGGCGATCTGGAGGCTGAAATCGTTGACGACGGAAGCGGTGTTACGGCTCTTCGATGTCTGTTCCATAGATCCCGACGCAGTAGGGGTAAGGGTCCGCGCAACCGGGAGAAGTCTATCAAAAAAAAGGCGCCGAAACCACGGCGGCCTGGGGCGGCCTAGCCCTCCCCGCCGTCGAGGCCGAACCACCGCATCCACTCCGCCACGTCGACCGCCTCCTCCGGGCGCTTCCGGGTACGGCCGGGGCGGCTTGAACGAAGGCGCATCCTCGCGGCGAACTCCCGCCAGTCGAGGGTCGGGGCGCCGGCGCGGCGGCAGCGGGCGCGAAGCTCCAGGTCGTTGGTGACGACGGTGACTTCGGCGGGGCGGGAGGCTTCGCCGAGGCGCCGGAGGATGGCCGCGTCGGCCGATTCGGGTGCGGCGTAACGCACGGCGACCCCCGGGGGGAGGTCCGACCGCCCGGGGTCGTCCCCGTCGAAGAAGACCAGCAGGCGGCCCCCGCCCGCCCGGCGATAGGCGGCCAGCGCCGCCAGGAACTCCCGCCGCGGGCGCGGGTCGGCGGCCGCCGCCGCCGCCGATTGCCCGATCAGGTTGTTGCCGTCAAACCAGTAAGGCATGAGGACAGGATACAACGCCCAATCCTGGACATCCACCCTTTGCCCCAAAACCGGCGATGAGCCAGTCCTGGACATCCACCTTCTGGCTCAAAGAGTGGGTGTCCAGGATTTGTTCAAAGAGTGGATGTCCATAATTGTGTTCGGGTGGAGGGCGGTTGCGGGTATCCTTCCCCCATGGCTGAAGACTACGTGGAAGTGCGCCTGCGAACCGGTGTGGATGCGGGGGAGATCCTGGCCCTGCTCGACGGGGGGGGGGGGGGGGGGGGGGGGGGGGGGGGGGACGGGGTGGTGCACCTCTTCTGGCCGGCAAAAAGGTGGGACGGTGCGGCCCTCGAAGGACTCGAGCGGGCGCTGGGCGCGCTCGGCATCGACGCGGGAAGCCTGGAGGTGGAGCCGGTGCCGGACCGGGACTGGAACGCGGCCTGGGCGGCGTCCCTGCAGCCGATCCGGCTGGGCGGCCGCATCCGCGTCCGTCAGAGCTGGCACGAGCCCGACCCCGCTTTTGACGGCATCGAGCTGGTCCTCGACCCGAAGCGCGCGTTCGGCACCGGGCACCACGCCACCACGCAGCTGGTCGTCGAGTGGCTCGAGGAGAATATCCGCGGCGGGGAGCGGGTCCTCGACATCGGCACCGGGAGCGGCATCCTGGCCATGGCCGCGCTCCGGCTCGGGGCCCGGAGCGCGCTCGGGGTGGACAACGACCCGATCGCCATCGAGTGCGCGCGCGGGTACGCGGCCGCCAACGGCTTCGGGCCGGAGCTGGAGCTGCGGGCGGGCTCCTTCGAGGAGTGCGCCGGGCAGCGGGGCGACATCCTGGTCGCCAATATCGACGGCCGGACCCTTCCGGCGCTCTGCCCCCTCCTCCCGCGCCTGCTCGGGGACGGCGGCATCGGCTGCCTTTCGGGGCTGCAGGAGCAGGACGAGGACGAAATCCGCGGGGAGCTCGACCGGGCGGGGTTCGCGGTCCGTTCCCGGCGCCGGCGCGGGGAGTGGCTTCTGCTCGGCTTCGCTCCCTCCCGGGCCTGACGGTTTCCCGAAAATGGCCCCGGATTTTTCCTCCGGGCTGTGATAACCTGAAGTGTCGTGAGTTTGGCGTAGGCCCCCCTGAGGACTGGAGGGTTATTTGTCCCGGCGTCGTCTCGAGAATGGTTTGATACCCGTTTTTACGGGCGCGGATCCGCATTCCCCTCTTCTGTTTCGGTCGTCATCCCCTATTATCGCGAGAGGTGGTCGATGAGTGACATCAACTTTGAGAAACTGAAAGCCATCGTCGGGGAGGGCGGCGTCCTCTCCGACCCGGCCGATCTCTACGTCTACGGCTCCGATTCGAGCGTGCACGAGGGAACGCCGCACGCCATCGTCCGCCCGCGGAACACCGAACAGGTGCAGCAGCTGCTGCGCTACGCCGACGAGGAGCGGATCCCGGTGATCCCGCGCGGCTCCGGCTCCGGCATGTGCGGCCAGGCCGTTCCCGTCCGGGGGGGCATCATCCTGGACATGAAGGCGATGAACCGGATCCTGGAGATCAACCCGCAGGACGGCTACTGCCGGGTGGAGCCGGGGGTGGTCGACGACGACCTGAACAAGGCGCTGAAGCCCCACGGGGTCTTCTACCCCCCGACCCCCGCCTCGAGCGTGGTGGCCACGATCGGCGGGGAGATCGCCAACAACGCCTCCGGCACCCGTTCGGTCAAGTACGGGGCGGCGCGCGACGCCATCCTCGCGATGAAGGTGGTCCTGGCCGGCGGGGAGCTGGTTTCGCTCGGGGCGACCACGCGGGTGGCGGCGAGCGGCTACCCGCTCGAACGCCTCATGGTGGGCTCGGAGGGGACCCTGGGCGTCATCGTCGAGGCCACCCTGCGCTTCGTACCCATCCCCAAGCTCCGCTGCCTCGGGATCGCCATGTTCAACGTGCTCGGGGAAGCGGGGGACGCCATCAGTGAAATCATGGGGAGCGGGTGCCAGCCGTCGATGCTCGAGCTGGTGGACAAGGTGGCGATCACGGCCGCCAACAAGGCGGAGAACCTCGGGCTCCCGGAGGTCGAGGCCATCCTGCTGTTCGAGGCCGACGGCATGGCGAAGGAGACGATCGATCCCGAGATCGAAAGATTCCGCACCATCTGCGAGCGCCACAACGGCTTCGGCCTCGAGTTCAGCTACGACGAGAAGGAGCGTGCGCGGATCTTCGCCGCCCGCTCCAAGCTCTTCCCCTCGCTTTCGAAGTACGACGAGCGCCTGGCCTCGACGTCGCTGGCCGACGACATGGCGGTGCCCTTTTCCAAGATGGCCGAGACCGCCAACAAGATCCACGAGATCGCCGAGCGCAACGGCCTGGTCATGACGGCGTACGGCCACTGCGGCGCCGGGTGCATGCACACGAAGATCCTGATGGACACGGAGAAGGGGACGCAGTGGGAGGGCGCCCGGCAGGCGGTCAAGGAGATTTACGAATACGTCCTGTCGGTCGGCGGGACCACTTCGGCCGAACACGGGATCGGGCTCAGCAAGGCCGGGGCCTTCAGGCGCGAGAAGGCGGCGGTGCTCGACCTGATGCGGGGCATCAAGAAGGTGTTCGACCCGAACAACATCATGAACCCGGGCAAGCTGATGGACGGCCCGGACGACTGGGTCGGCGAGACGCATTTGCGCTATCAGAAATCGTAGGCGGGGGCGAACATGGGCGATATGGGCAAACTGGAAAAATGGAAGGGCGCGCTCAACAAGTGCATCCGCTGCGGCTACTGCTACGAGCACTGCCCGATCTACAAATCCACCCGGTGGGAGATCGACAGCCCGCGGGGGAAGCTGATCCTGCTCTACGGCCTGCTGAGCGGGGAGATCGAACCGTCGGAGTACGTGGCGGGCAAGCTGATGGAGTGTTTCCACTGCGGCCGCTGCCAGAAGGCGTGTTCCTCCGGGGTCCCGATCCAGGACGTCTACCAGGACGCCCGGGAACTCCTCGTCGAGGCGGGGTTCGAGGTCCCCGGCACCACTTCCCGGACCGACACCGACGTCTGCGCCCTCTGCCTGAACTGCGTCCGGATGTGCAAGCACGAGGCGCGCAGTTTCGTGGACGGCCGGATCGTGACCGACCTGCTGAAATGCCAGTCCTGCGGCAGCTGCCTCGACATCTGCCCCAAGCAGGGGGTCACGATCGGGCGCGGCTTCGGCACCAACCCCGACGAACTCGACCGGGAGGTGGCGGCGTTTTTCGCCGACGGGCGCAACCCGGAGGCCAAGGCCGTCGTCTTCTCCTGCGGCTGGTCCAACTACCCGGGGATGCAGACGGCCAGCTACGAGCCCGATGCCGCGTCGGCCGAGTACAAGGTGCTGGTGACGGTCTGCAGCGGCCGGATCCGCTCGGAAACCATCCTGTCGACCCTGGACGCCGGCGCCTGGGGGGTGCTGGTCGTCTCCTGCCCGGAGGAGGACTGCGAGCACGGGGGGAGCCCGCGGGTGAAGGCGCGCCTGGAGGCTCTCCTGAAGCCGCTGGCGGCGATCGGGGTCGACCCCGGGCGCGTGCAGGTGGCCGAGGTCGCGCAGGGGAACCCCAAGAAGTTCCTGGAGGCGACCCAGGCTTTCATGAAGGATGTCCGGGCCCTGGGCCCGCTGCTGGTAAGGAGCGAGGCATGAAACTGCGGCTGCCCTACGGGAAGGAGGGATATCTCGAGGCCGCCATCGACGAGGCGCGCATCGAGGGGATCATCGAACCGAACCGCGTCCCGATCGGGGACGAGGGGGAGGTGATCCGCCGGGCGCTCGAGCACCCGGTCGGCTCGGCGGGAGTCCGCGCGTTTCTGGCCGGCGCCCGGGACGTCCTCGTCATCGTCAACGACCCGACCCGGCCGACGCCGACGGCGCGGGTGCTCGATTACCTCGAGCCCGAACTGGCCGGCCTGGAGGTCAGCTTCATCGTGGCCACGGGCGCCCACCGGGCGCCGACGCCCGAGGAGTACGTGCAGATTTTCTCCGAGCGGCACTACGCCCGGTACCGCGACCGCATCTTCGTGCACGACGCCCGCAGGAGCGAGGAGATGGTCCACCTGGGGACCTCGAAGAACGGGACCGAGATGAGGGTCAACCGCCGCGGGGTGGAGGCGGACCGCATCCTCATCATCAGCTCGGTGGAGCCCCACTACTTCGCCGGCTACACCGGGGGGCGCAAATCGTTCCTCCCCGGGATCGCCGCCTTCGACACGATCGAGCAGAACCACAAGCTGGCGCTCAGGCGGGAGGCCTCGGCGCTGCGGCTGGAGGGGAACCCGGTCCACGAGGACATGATCGACGCCCTCTCGACGGTCAAGAAGGAGATCTTCGCCATCAACACGGTGCTCGACCGGGACCACCGGATCTACGCCGCCGTGGCCGGCGACATCTACGGCTCACTCGAACCCGCGGTCGCCCGGGCCAACGAGGTCTTCGTCGCCGAAATCCCCCGCAAGGCCGATATCGTGATCTCGGTGGCGAAGTTCCCCTCCGACATCGACCTGTACCAGGCCCAGAAGGGGATCGACAACGCCAAGTACGCGCTCAAGGAGGGGGGGATCCTGCTCCTGGTGGCCAAGTGCCGCATGGGGATCGGGGACGAATCGTTCGCCCGCCTGCTCGGGTCGGCCAGTTCGCCCGCGGACGCGCTCCGGCGCATCGAGGAAGGCTTCGTCCTGGGCTATCACAAGGCGGCCAAGATGGCCGAGATCGGGCTCTGGGCCCAGGTCTGGGCGGTGACCGACCTGGACCCGGCGTTTTTGGAGAGCGTGTTCATCCGCCCGTTCGCCGGGCTCCAGGAGGCCGTGGACGCCGCCCTCGGGGAGAAGGGGCCGGACGCTTCGGTCCTCGTGCTGATGGACGGGAGCCTGACCATCCCCGTCGTCCGGGACCAGGCAAGGAGGTAGAGACATGATTGTAGGGGATTGGAAACCGATCGAGACCATCCTGGATTACCTGGCCGAGCGCGAACGCATCCTGATCGCCGGCTGCAACGGCTGCGTCACGGTCTGCAACGCGGGGGGGCAGAAGGAGGTCGACATGCTCGCCCGGATCCTGGACCTGGCGGGGAAGAGGCGGGGGCGCCCTTTCCGGATCACGAAGATCACCGTCGAGCGGCAGTGCGACCCGGAATTCCTGCCCGAACTGCTCGCCCTGGCGGGGGAGCACGACGCCGTCCTTTCGATGGCGTGCGGCGCCGGCGTTCAGCTCGTGGCCGAGCATGCCCAGGGCCGTGAGGTGTTCCCGGCGCTCGACACCAACTTCATCGGCGCCGTGGAGCGCAAAGGGGAGTGGGGGGAGCGCTGCCAGGCCTGCGGCGACTGCAAGCTGTTCGTGACGGGCGGGATCTGCCCGGTCACGCGCTGCTCGAAGAGCCTGATGAACGGGCCCTGCGGGGGATCGCGCGACGGCAAGTGCGAAGTCGATCCCGAAATCCCCTGCGCCTGGAACCTCATCGTCGACCGGCTGGAGGCGCTGGGGCGGCTGGACCAGTACGACGTCATCCAGCCCCCGGCCGACTGGTCCAAATCACGGGACGGCGGTCCGCGCAAGCTGATCCGCAAGGATCTCCAATAGAATTGTCGGGGGAAAGCTCATGAGTCCAAGCAGGCTGCAGTCCGTACTGGAAGCAGGGAAATTCGCCGTGACCGCGGAAGCGGGTCCCCCGCGGGGGCCGGACGCCGAGGCGGTGCGGCGGAAGGCGCGCCTCCTCAAGGGGAGCGTCGACGCCTGCAACGTCACCGACAACCAGACGAGCGTGGTGCGGATGGCGAGTATGGCCGCCTGCCGCATCCTCTCCGAGGAGGGGGTGGAGCCCGTCATGCAGATGGTGTGCCGGGACCGCAACCGGATCGCGGCCCAGAGCGACATCCTGGGGGCGGCCGCCCTCGGGATCCCCAACCTCCTCTGCCTGACGGGGGACCACCAGAGCTTCGGCGACCACCCGCAGGCCAAGAACGTGTTCGACCTCGATTCGATCCAGCTGGTGAAGGTCGCCCGGGAGATGCGGGACGCGTCGCTCTTCGCGGGGGGGAAGGCGCTCGAGGGAAAACTCGAACTCTTCATCGGCGCCTCGGCCAACCCCTTCGCCGACCCGGCCAAGATCCAGGTCCCGCGCCTGGCCAAAAAGGTCGCGGCCGGAGCTGAATTTATTCAAACTCAATGTGTATTTAACATTGAAAAGTTTAAGGAATGGATGAATGACGTCCGGGAGCGCGGACTCGACACCGCCACCCACATCCTTGCCGGGATCACCCCGGCCCGGAGCGCCGCCATGCTCGAGTACATGGCCACCCATGTGGCGGGGATGGACGTGCCCGAGGCCGTCATCGCCCGGGTCAAGGGGGTGCCGAGGGACAAGCAGGCCGGGGAGGGGATCCGCATCGCGGTGGAGACCGTGCGGCAGCTCCGGGAAATCCCCGGGGTCCGCGGGGTCCACATCATGGCGATCGAGTGGGAGGAGTCGGTCCCCGAGATCGTGAAAGAGGCCGGGGTGCGCTGACCCCCATCCCTCCTGGTCCCGGCACCGGTCCCCTCCGGCGCCCGAGGGGGGTTACAGCCGGGCGACGGCGTCGATGAAGGCGCGGATGTTTTCGGTCGGCGCGCCGGGGGGCATCCCCCCGCCGCAGGAGGCCACGAGGCGCGACCGGTCGCGGAGCGCGCCGAACATCTCCGTGGCGGCGCGCGCCACCTCCTCCGGGGTCCCCGCGGCGAGGACGTCGCGCGGGGGGAGATTGCCGACCAGCGCCACTTTGCCCCCGGTCCATTCCCTCATCTCCTCCAGGGTGTGCTGCACCCCGAAATTGAGCAGGTTGATCCCCGCGTCTGCGAGCAGGGGGGCCGAGGCCTTCGAAGGGGCGTCGTTGTGGAAGAACTTCACCGCGACGCCGGCGTCGAACGCGCGGGCGAGGCGGGGAAGGGCGAACCGCTCGAAATCGTCCCGGCCGACGAACCCCACGATGTCGTCCAGGAGCAGGATCCCGTCGATCGAGGGGAAGCACTCCCGCTGCCATTCGATCCAGTCCACGAGAAAGCCGGTGACGACATCGAGCAGCCGGTGCATGAGCTCCGGGTCGGTCCGGAGCGCGGTCAGAAACTCGGTCGTCCCCATGAGGAAGCTCGCTATGTTGAGCGGCCCGCGCGCCACCGCGAAGCGGATGCGGTGCCCCGCCTTCACGATTTCGGGTTCGAGGTGCCTGAGGCGCTGGATCACGAAGGGGAGCAGCCCCTCCCGGCGCGCATCGGGCCGCTCCAGGCGCTCGACGTCCCGGGGCGCGGCGAGCGTTCTTCGGGCGAAGGGGAAGGCGTCCTCCTCCCACACCGATACGGCGCCGAAGGCGGACGGCTCGGTGCACATCCCGTACTCGGACCAGAAGCCGGGGAGCATCATCGCCCCGGGAAAGGTCTCGAGCGCCTTCAGGTTGGCGTCGAGAAACGCCCGCTCGTCGGTGAAGTAGTCGAGGATCGCGTGCCCCGCCCAGTTGGGGAGCCAGGGGCTGTCGATGATGAAGCCCACGGGGATCCGCGCCGGCTCCTCACCGCGCACGACCGCGAGCAGCGTGTTCCATTCGGCCTCCTTCATGATGCGCCTCCTCCCGTCCGGTACGGCCGCAAGGGTGCCACAAACACCCGTGGCGCGCAACGAAATCCGCAGCGGCCCGGGGGAGGGGAGGGAGCCGGTTGTGTTCGCTCCGCGGATGGTGTATATTAATCATGTCTGGGTTAAAAACCCCAGAAACCCCGCTTTACGGAGGTGCTTATGCTTATTCTCCGGCCCTCGCGCTTGATCCCCCTGCTCCTTCTCCTGCTTCTGCCCGTCGCGCTCTTTGCCCAGCAGAGTTCAGCGCCGAAAGACACGACGCCGTCGACCCCTTCGGTCCCCGCCGCGCCCGCCGCGCCCAGGGTCGTGCCCCAGCCCGGAATCTTCGCCGTTCCCGATTTCCGCCTCCCGCCGCGCGAAATCCAGCCGATCTTCCTCGCGGGGACCGTCATGCGCGAGGACGGGAGCCCTCCTCCCTTCGGCACCATCATCGAACTGGACTGCGGCAGTTCCAAGACGAGGGAGGCTTCGGTGGGGCCGAACGGGTATTTCGCCTTTCAGTACGGCGGGGCGCAGCGGTTCAGTTCGATCGTCCCCGACGCCAGCGAGGGGACCGGTCATATCAACGACGAGGACGCCATCTACTGGAACCCGCTGAGATCGAGCTCCGACTCCCGGATCGAGACGACCACCCCTCTGTACATCCGGCTTTCGGGCTGCGACCTCAAGGCCCAGATCGCGGGCTACCGCTCGAGTTCGCTCACCCTCAACGCCACCAACCTCACCCGGGTCAACACCCTGGGGACCATCATCGTGTACCCGCTCGAGCGGGTGCGCGGCACCGTGGTCAGCGCCGCCAGCCTGATGGCGCCGAAGAAGGCGAAGGAGAAGATGAAGCGGGCGCGCAAGGCCCTGGAGAAGGGGAAGGACGGGGAGTGCGAAGCGCTGCTCAGGGAGGCGATCGCCGAGTACGGGGACTACGGGGAAGCGTGGCTGGAACTGGGCAAGCTCCAGCAGCAGCGCAAGCGGTACCCCGAGGCGCGCGAGGCCTTCGGGCGCGCCCTCGCCGGAGACGCCCTGTACGTTCCTCCCTACGTGGCGCTGGGGTGGCTCAACGCCCTGGAGCAGAGGTGGGAGGAAGCGGCCGACGTCATCGAAAAGGCGCTGGATCTCGATCCGGTGAGCTTCCCCGAGGCCTATTACCTGAGCGCGCTGGCCCACTACAACCTGGGGGATTACGATCAGGCCGGAAAGCGGGCGGAGCAGACGGTCCTCAGGGACAGTACCCACCAGTTCCCCAAGATACACCTGATCCGGGCGAACCTGTTCTCCCTGCGGCGCGACCCGGCGGCGGCCGACGAGGCGATGCGGCTCTACCTCAGGCACGCGCCGGACGCCCCGGAGGCGGAGCAGGTCCGGGCGCGGCTGGAGAACGGGCGCCCCGGCATCCCCTGAAAGCGCTGACGCCGGATCCGTCGGGCGCTCCTACGCGCCCGGCGCGCCCTTTCCCTCCCGGGCCTGCGCGAGCGCGGCGCGGAATCTGTCGATTTCGACCCGGTAGGCGGTCTTGATCCGGTCGATCCGCTCCGCGGGCCAGGCCGGGTCCCACCCCAGCCCCAGGTCCTCTGCCGCCAGGACGATGGAAAACTGCGCCCCTGGGGGGCGGCGGGAGATGATGGTGGTGACGTTGCAGATCCGCTGGGGCGAACTGCAGTCGCTGCAGGTTTCGGTCCGGGCGCAGGGGGTGTCGACCCCCAGGCACTTCGCGTGGTAGGGGGCGATGACGTGCTGCACGCGGTCGAGCGCCTCGTCGACGTCGGCGACGATCTTGTTGACGCCGATGAGGAGGATGACGCGCCGCATCCCGTAGGCCATGGCCGCCACCCGGTTTCCCATCCCGTCGATGTTGACGATCTTTCCGTCCAGGGTGAGGGCGTTCGCGCTCACCAGCAGCACGTCGCGGCGCCCGCGCGCCGGATCCTCCTCCCCCGGGGCCGGGAAGTCCAGACCCGGGTTGCCGCGCTCGCGCAGCAGGTCCAGGAGCCCCAGCTGACCCACCGACACCGACCCCGCCATCTCGAGCCGGGCGTCCGGCTCGATCCAGTCGAGGATGACGGGGACCGCGCTCTCGGCCTTCTCGACGCAGATGACGGGATCGAAGCCGTTGTGCTTGAGCGCCGCGGCGGCGATGTCCATCTTTTCTCTCTCGGTCATTCCTCTCCTTTCCGGCCCGGGGGCGCGTGCGGCCCGGCCGATCAGTCCTGTTTCGGCGGCGCCCCGAAGAGGCCGTGGACCTCCTTGAGCTCCCGGATGATGTCGATCTGCTGCGGGCACTTGTCCATGCAGTCGCCGCACTCGACGCAGCCGGAAGCGCGCTCCTGGGCTGGCATCAGGTTGCCGTAGAAGAAGCTGCAGAACTCCCGCCCCGGGAACATGAAATAGTCGTTGTAGAGCTGGAAGTTGTGCGGGATGTCGACGCCGCTGGGGCAGGGCATGCAGTAGGCGCAGCCGGTGCAGTCCACCTTGACCATCTCCCGGTAGAGGGCGCGCACCTGGTCGAACCGGGCGAGTTCCTCCCCGGAGAGGGAATCGGGCGCGGCGTCGCGGACGGTGCGCGTGTGCTCCTGCAGCTGCTCGAGGGTGCTCGAGCCGGTCAGCACGGTCGAGACGCCGGGGTGGTTCCAGACCCAGCGCATCGCCCATTCCGCGGGGCTGCGGCGGACCGGGGCTGCGTCCCACTGCGCCTGGACGCGGGCCGGGACCCTGTGGACCAGCTGCCCGCCGCGCAGCGGCTCCATCACCACCACCCCGATATTCCGGGCGGCGGCGTACTGGAGCCCCTCCGCGCCGGCCTGGTAGGCGCGGTCGTAGAAATTGTACTGGATCTGGCACACGTCCCAGTCGTGGGCGTCGATGATCGACTTGAAGACCTTGATTTCGTCGTGAAAGGAAAAGCCCGCCGCCCGGATGCGCTCCTCGGCCTTGAGCCGGTCGAGGAACTCGAGCACCCCCAGCCCCTTCATCTTGTCCCAGAAGGGGCGGTTGAGGCTGTGGATCAGGTAGACGTCGAGGTAGTCGGTCTGGAGCTTGGCGAGCTGCTCCTCGAACACCCGGTCGAAGTCCTCCCGCTTCTCGATGTTCCAGACCGGGAGCTTGGTCGCGATCATCACCTTCGTGCGGACCGGGCGGAGAACCTTCCCTATGTACCTCTCGCTCTGGCCGCCGTGATACCCGTAGGCCGTATCGAAGTAGTTCACCCCCTCGTCCAGGGCGTGGCGGACCATCCGGTCCGCGTGCTCCTCGTCGATCGGGATCTTCGGGTCGAACCCGGCGAGCCCTCCGGGGTTGCCCACCATCGGCAGGCGCATCGCCCCGAACCCCAGGATCGAAACATCCAGATCGGTCTTCCCCAGTTTGCGGTAGCGCATCTCTCCTCCTCCGGTTTTCCTATTTCCGCGCCTCGGCCCCGAGTCGGGCGACGGCCTCCAGGGCGGCCGCCTCGAGGGCGCCGAGCTCTTCGTCGGTGGGCGCAGGGTAGACCGACACCAGCAGCGTCTTCACCCGTTCCCGCGCCTCGGCCCCGGCGCCGTATCCGGCGCGGGCGGCGAGCGCGTACCACACGTAGGCGTCGGTGGGATCCTCCACGACGCCCGTCCCGTTCTCGTAGGCCTGCCCGACGCAGTACTGCGCCCGGCCCTCCCCCCGGTGGGCGAGCGCCGCGCAGGTCATGAAATCGGTCCGCGGCGTCTCTCCGCCCCCGGCCGTCATCCGGGCGAGGATCGCGTCGAGCGCGGAGGCGCGCTCCGCTTCGGTCATCGGCGCCGTGCGCCCCATCCACTCGACGATCTCGGTGTCGTCGGGCCGCGTCACGGCGTCCTCGTCGACCGCGGGGAGCGGGCCGGCGGGCGCCGCGCCCCCCCACCCGAAAAGAAACATAAGGGCCACAAGAAAACAACGTGCGTGCATGCGTCCTCCAAAATCAGGCGGAATCTTCCGGAATCGGGCGGATGCGTAACCGCCGCCCGGTTTCGCAAGTATCGTAACCTGTCGGGCCCTTCCTGGCAACTTCGATGAGGCGGATAGGGCGGGGTTTCGCCGCCGGGCGGGTTTGGGGTAAGATCACGGGTCGGACCGCCACGGCCCGAGGAAAGGGAGGAAAAGCATGGAACTGACCGAGACGCTCAAAGGGACCTTCGCCCCGCTCGCGGACTACATCGCCGCGCACCCCGAAATCATCCTGGCCGGAAACGAGGTCTCGATCCCCCAGGAGGTGCGCGGGGAGTTCTACCGCCGTTTCGACGAGGCGCGCCGCGCCGTCGTCGTCTCCCACCTCGACTCCCTTCCCGTGGACGCGGCGGCGCTGGCGCGGCGGACGGCCGAAGTGGAAAGGGAAGTGACCGGCCTTTTGGGGCTCCAGCGGATCGACGCGCCGGTGGACCTCGCCTCCTTCCTGGAAAATCCCGCCGAGGGGCTCGCCCGCGTCCTCTACAACCGGATGTTCGACCTGCTCCAGGGGAAGCTCAGCGGGGAGGAATTCGAGGCGCAGGCGGGGGAGGACATCCGCGCGGCGGCCGTGCAGCTCTACCGTCTCGGCTACGAGCGCTGGGCCGCGCTCTCCATCATCAGGATGCTCGACCCGGAAGAGGGCTTCGGGGTGGAGCTCGACGAGGACTCGAAACCCTTCCTCGCGCCGCTCAGGGAGATCGCCTTCGGCCGGCAGGCGCACCACCCGACGATGCGGCTGCCGGAGTTCGTCCTGCGCCTGCGGGGCTCCGGGCGCCTGGTCGCGGTGAAGGTGCCCCTGGCGCGCGAGGTGGACGGCTACGGCGTGCGCTACAAGCCCGCGGTGCGCCCCAGGAAGAAGACGGGGGACACCTCCTATACCCTCGACAGCCGGGTGATCCTCCTGTCGCTCATGGAATCGCCCGGGAGCATCCCCGTCTTCGCCGACATCTACGAATGCACCCGCACGAGCCCCGACGTGATGATCGAGTTCGCGGCCGCCGGGGAACTCGAGGACTCCTTCGCGCTCGACCTGGTCCGCAAGCACCTCTGGGACCTGAAGCCCAAGGACGGGGGGAGCGTGGTGGTGATCGGCCCTCTCCCCGCCGAGCCGCCCGATCTGCCCGGGGCGCGCCTCGTCGCCCCCTGCTTCGACACGGCCGGGCTGGGCGCGCTCATCGAACCGCTGCGGGCCTGATTAGAGGCCGACCGCCGCCCAGGACTCCCGCGTTGCCTTTTGCTCCGGGCTGTTCGGCCCGTAGAGTTCCCCCGCCGCGGTGACGGAGCGGGAACAGGCCTCCCGGAAGGTGGAGTTGGGGCGGAGCTTGTCGCAGAGGGTCCGGTACCAGATCTGCCCCGCCCTTTCCCACGCGTACCCCCCGAGGCGCAGGGCCAGCTCGCAGAAGGCGCGATTGGGGATCCCCGAGTTCAGGTGCACCCCGCCGTTGTCCTCGCTCGTGTCGACGTAGTCCCTCATGTGCCCGGGCTGGGGATCCTTTCCCAGTACCGGGTCGTCGTAGGCCGTCCCCGGCTCCCTCATCGAGCGCAGCGCGCGGGCGCCCACCCCGGGGCGGAACAGGCCCACGCCGATGAGCCAGTCCGATTCTTCGGCCGTCTGGCGGCGCCGGTACTGTTTGACCAGGATCCCGAACACGTCGGCGAACGACTCGTTCAGGGCGCCCGGCTGGCCCCGGTAGACCAGGTCGGCCTCGTACTGCACCATGCCGTGGGCCAGTTCGTGGCCGATGACGTCGAGCGCCCGGGTGAAGGGGCCGAAGATCACCCCGTCGCCGTCGCCGTAGACCATCTGCCGCCCGTTCCAGAAGGCGTTGTCGTAGTCCTTCCCGTAATGGACGGTGGCGTCGAGCCGCATCCCCCGGTCGTCGACGGAGTTGCGCTCGAACACCTTGCGCCACATCTCGTAGGTGGCACCGGCGCCGCTGTAGGCCTCGTTGACCCGCGGGTCGCCGCTCGCCGCGCTCCCCTCGGAGCGCACGAGCCTGCCGGGAAGGTCGTAGCGGTTGCGCGCGTCGTAGACCGAGCGCCGCAGCCGCCCGGGGACCACGGCGAGCCGGGTGAGGGGGGGGAGGGCGCGCCGCTCCCCCCGGATCTGTTCCGAATCGGTCAGGGTGGCCCACGCCAGCGCCTGCTGGCGCCGGCTGCCGTTGACCGCGATCGATCGCAAGAGGTAGGGGGGAATGATGCCGTGACGGATCATGGGGCCTCCTTGGTTGAGGCCGAATGTAAACCAGACGGGCCGGCGGAGGCAAGACTAATTTCGAATGTTCAATCGAGCAGCAGGGCCAGGTCCTCGGGGTCGAGGGAGGCGAGGAGGCTGTTGTCCTCGCGGATGATGGCGTCGGCGATCTCGCGCTTGCTCTCCTGCAGCGCCAGGACCTTTTCCTCGACCGTGTCGCGGGCGATGATGCGGTAGGCGAAGACCGAGCGGGTCTGGCCGATCCGGTGGGTGCGGTCGACCGCCTGGGCCTCGACGGCGGGGTTCCACCAGGGGTCGAGGAGGTAGACGTACTCGGCCGCGGTCAGGTTCAGGCCGAGGCCCCCGGCCTTGAGGCTGATGAGGAAGAGGGGGCAGCCGGGGTCGTTCTGGAAGCGCTCCACGGCGCGGGCGCGGTCGCGCGTCTGCCCGTCGAGGTACTCGTAGGCGATCCCGGCCGAGTCCAGGCGCCGGCGCAGGATGGCCAGCATCGAGGTGAACTGCGAGAAGACCAGGGCCTTGTGCCCCTCGTCGATCACCTCCTCCAGCTGCGGCACCAGCATGTCGAGCTTCGCGCTCGACTCGGCGGCGCGGGCGGGGTCGACCAGGCCGGGGTGGATCGCCGCCTGGCGCAGCCGCAGCAGCGCCTCCAGGATGTGCATCTGCGACCGGGCCATCCCCTCGCTCCGGATCCGGCCCAGGAGCGAGCGGCGGTAGTGCTCCCGCAGCTCGTCGTACAGGGCGCGCTGCGCCGGCTCCAGCTGGCAGAAGAGGGTCTGCTCCACCTTCTCCGGCAGGTCGCGCGCCACCTGGGCCTTGGTCCGGCGCAGGATGAGGGGGCGCAGCGCCCGGGCGACGAGCGCCCGGGTCTCCTCGTCGAGCCGGTCCGCCCCGCGGCCCAGGCGCAGGACCGAGGCCGAGCCGAGCATCCCCGGGTTGAGGAACTCGAACAGGCTCCAGAGCTCCCCCAGGTGGTTTTCGATCGGGGTCCCGCTCAGGGCCAGGCGGCGGCGCGCGCGCAGCAGGCGCGCGGCCTTGGCCGACGCGGTCGAGGCGTTCTTGATCGCCTGGGCCTCGTCGAGGATGACGTAGTCGAACTCCTTCTCGCGCAGCAGCGGGGCGTCGCGCCGCAGCGTCCCGTAGGTGGTGAAGACCGCGTCGTAGCCGTCGAAGCGTCCCGGGTCTCGTTCGCGGTCGCTCCCGGTGTGCTCGAGCACGCGCAGGCCGGGCGTGAAGCGGCGCGCCTCCTCGACCCAGTTGAAGACCAGCGAGCGCGGCATCACCACGAGCGAGGGGGCGCCCCCCGGCCCGCGGAGCGTGCGGCGCTCCTCGAGCAGCGCCAGCACCTGGATCGTCTTGCCGAGCCCCATGTCGTCGGCCAGGCATCCCCCAAGGTTGAAGCGCTCGAGAAAGTGGAACCAGCCGAGCCCCTCGCGCTGGTACTCCCGCAGCTCCCCCCGGAACCCCGGCGGGGCGTCGGCGGGGAGGATCCCCTCGAAGCGGCGCATTTCGTCGCGGATGTGGCCGAAGAGGGCGTCGCAGCTCACCTCGGGCCCGGTCTCGAGCAGCGCGTCGAGCAGCCCCACCTGGTGGGTCCGGAAGCGCACGTGGTCCCCCTCCTCCTTTCCCAGCCCCGCCAGGATGCGGTATCTCTGCACCCACTCCTCCGGGAGCATGCCGTAGCCGCCGTCGTCGAGCCGGACCGCCCGCTGGCGGCGCCGGAGCGCGGCCAGCAGGCGGGGGATCGGGACGCTGCTGCCGCCGAAGTCGGCGGCCCCGTGCAGTTCGAACCAGTCGATGCCCGAGGTCACGCGGAGCGTCAGCGCGCCGGGGCTGCGGAACGTCTTCCCGTCGGCCTCCACGTGCCACCCGGCGCCGACCAGGTCCCGGACGGCGCCGGCCAGGCGGTTTTCGGTGATCGACCAGGCGGTGGCGCCGCGCACTCCCCGGCGGGGGCGGAACCCCGCCTGCTCGAGGAGCAGGCGCGCGGCGCGCTCCCCCTCCGGGTCGCGCAGGATGCGCCTGCGCTCCCGGACCACGGGGATGGAGGTCGAGCCGTCACCGTCGGCGACGGTCCGGTCGAGGTAGCCGAACTCGAGTTCCGCCGCGAGGTAGGGGGCGCCCCAGGGCTCCTTGCGGGTGCGGATGCGCACGACCGGGCGCAAGGGGGGGGCCACCTCCTCCAGGCGCAGCTCCGCGGGAAGGCGCAGGGGGGGGGCCGTGCGGATCCCCATCATCGTTTCGATCCACGCGTCCGCCTCGGCGGCGGGGACGAAGAACGGGCCCTCGCGCCGGAAGAAGGAGACCCATTCGGGGGGGCCGGTGCAGGGAGCCAGCGTTTCGTCAAGGAGCAGGACCCCTTCGGCGAAGATGCGGTCCGGGGCGTCGGCCGGCAGGCGCTCGCCGTCGCGGAAGAAGGCGCCCGCAATCTCGTAGCGCTCCTCGCCGGGCGCCCGCCGCGCCTCCACCTCGAAGGTCCAGCTCTCCCCCCCGTCCCATTTGAGGGGGCGCAGCTCCTCCTCCTCCGCGCGGTGGAAAAGGCGGCCGGTGTCCGAAATGAGCGGGAGGAGGAGGGCGAGATCGGCCGCCGCGGGCTGGAAGCGGAGGTTCGACGGGTAGGAGCCGAAATACCAGGCGTCGCGTTTGACCCCGACGAGGCGCGCGAGGATGTCCCGGTCGAGGGGGTGGCCGAAATCGGGGACCCCGTCGCGGAACGCTTCGAGCGGCCGGGGCTTTTTCCATCCGCCGTTCTTTTTGGGGTCGCGCGCCTCGATCTGGATGACCAGGGGGGCGTGGGCCAGCCGCTTGGAGCGCTCGATGACGTAGAGGATCTGCCGCCCCTCGGGCCAGGAAGCGGCCGGCGCCTGGGGCGCGGCCGCGCGCCGCATCCCCTCGAGCAGGCGGCGCCACTCCCCCGCGCCGCGCCTCCCCCCCTCGTCCCCCGGGTCCTCGGGCGGCTCCCCGACCCGGGCGGCTCCCTCCGGGAAGGCTCCGCCGGCCGGGGCCGCGTCTTCGAAACGGTCGAGGTCCGCGTCGTCGAAATCCTCGTCCTCCTCCCCGTCCGGGTCGAACCCCTCGCCGTCGAAGGCGGCCGGGGCCAGGGCGCGGGGGAAGGAGGGGGCCCATTGCTCGAAATGGTTCCGCCGCTCGAGTTCGAGCAGGGCGGCCCAGACGTGCTCGCACACCGCGAGAGTGTTCTCGAAGCGGGCGCAGTCGCAGGAATAGACCAGCTCCCCGAGCTCGTTTTCCAGGTCCACGGTCGAGGGGGGGTCCGCCGCCACCTGCGCGGAGACGAACTCCTCGTCCGCGAAGAGGATTCGGACCCCCCCGCGGTCGAAGACCTCCCGCCCCCGCAGCTTCGCGTTCCGGCTTACGCGCCGGCCGATCCGGTCGAGTAGAGACATAAACGATACAGTATACCGCGCCGGGAGAAGGGATCCCAGCCTCAAGCGGTTCTTTGTGCTATGATGGGGGCACGTATGAAACATCGAGGCCCGCGCCCGGCATGGCTCAAGGTGAGACTCCCCTCCGGCGAGGGGTATGTCAGGCTCAGGAAGCTGGTCGAGGGGGAACGGCTGCACACCGTCTGCCAGGACGCCCGCTGCCCCAATATCGGGGAATGCTGGGGCGCCGGCACCGCCACCTTCATGATCCTGGGGGACGTGTGCACGCGCGGGTGCCGTTTCTGCGCCGTCGCGAGCGGCAGGCCGCTCGCGCCCGACCCGGACGAGCCGCGGCGGGTGGCGGTGGCGGTCGAAAAGCTGCGGCTGCGGTACGTGGTCGTCACCTCGGTCGACCGGGACGACCTCCCCGACGGCGGCGCCTCGATCTTCGCCGAGACGATCCGGCGGGTCCGCACCACGGCCGGGCCGATCCGGATCGAGGTCCTCATTCCCGATTTCGGCGGGGACCCCGGGGCGCTCGAGACGGTGGTCGCGGCCGCCCCGGACGTGCTCGGGCACAACGTGGAGACGGTGCCGCGCCTCTACCCGCTCGCGAGGCCCGGGGCGCGCTACGAGCGCTCGCTCCAGCTGCTCCGCCGCGCCAGGGCCCTGGGGACCGGGATGAGGACGAAGTCGAGCCTGATGCTGGGGCTCGGGGAAACGGACGCGGAGGTGCGCGCCGTGCTCGCGGACCTGCGGGGGGCCGCGGTCGATTTCCTCACCCTCGGGCAGTACCTGCAGCCCACGCGCGCCTCGCTCCCGGTGGAGCGCTTCGTCCCGCCGCGCGAGTTCGCCCGGCTCCGGGAACACGCCCTCTCGATCGGCTTCCGCCACGTCGCCTCCGGCCCGCTGGTCCGCTCCTCCTACCAGGCGCACGAAGCGTTCGCGGGGCGCTGAACCCGTCGCTGTGCTATGATAGGAACAAAGGTCGTTCCCGATATGAAAAGCATCCTCTGCGCGGTGATGTTTCTCCTCTCTGTCCCGGCCGCCCCGGCGGCGGACCCGGTGGCCCGCATCGAGGTCGCGGGCGCCATCGACCCGGTCACGGCCGAGTTCGTGGTGCGCGGCATCGAGCGGGCGGAATCGGAGGGGGCCGCTCTCGTGCTCCTGCGGCTCGACACCCCCGGCGGGTTCGGCGCCTCCATGGAGGCCATCATCGCGCGCATGCTGCGAAGCCGCGTCCCCGTCGTCGTCTGGGTGGGGCCGGGGGGGGCGAAGGCGGCCTCGGCCGGGTTCTTCATCCTGCTCGCCGCGGACGTGGCCGCCATGGCGCCGGGGAGCGCGACCGGGGCCGCCCACCCGCTCCTGGCCGTCGGGGGCTTCCCGGTCGACGGCGGGGAGGCGGGGAAGACGCTGTCCGACAAGGTCACCAGCAACGCCACCGCCTACCTGCGCAGCATCGTGACGCGGCGGGGGCGCAGCCCGGAGGAGGCGGAAAAGGGGGTGACCGAGAGCAAGTCGTTCACGGAGGCGGAGGCGCTGGCGGCGGGGCTCATCGACCTGGTGGCTGGGAGCGAGGCGGAACTCCTCGGGGCCCTCGAGGGGCGCCGCGTGCGGATGTTCTCGGGGGAGGAGCGGATCCTCGCCACGGCGGGCGCCGCGGTGGTGCGCTACGAGATGACGTGGCGCGAGCGGGCGCTCGCGGCCGTGTCGCAGCCGAACCTGGCGCTCCTCCTGGGGCTCGTGGGGGTGATCCTCCTCTATTTCGAATTTTCCAACCCCGGTTTCATCGTCCCCGGCGTCGTCGGCGGGATCTGCGTGCTCCTGGCGGTCCTGGGGCTCTCGCTCCTGCCGATCAACCATGTCGGCGTGCTCCTCCTCCTGCTGGCGGTCGGGCTGCTCGTCGCCGAGGTCAAGGTCGGCGGTTTCGGGGTGCTGGGGATCGGGGGGATCGTGTCGATGGTCATGGGTATGATGATGCTTATCGATTCCCCGGACCCGGCGGTCCGGATCGGCCTCTACACGGCCCTCGCCCTGGCCCTCCCCTTCGCGGTGATCTCGCTCATCCTCCTGGTCGCGCTGATCCGGTCCCTGGGCCAGCGGGCGGCCACCGGGGACGAGGGGATGGTGGGGCTCGAGGGGGTGGCCGACACCGCCATCGGGGCCGCCGGCCGGGTCCTGGTGCGGGGGGAGTACTGGGCCGCGCGCGCGGAGGCCCCCATCGCGGCGGGGAAGCGGGTGCGTGTCGTCGGGGTGGACCACCTCACCCTGACGGTGGAGGAAACGACCGACGGGGGTGACTGACCGTCTGGAGTCCTAAGGGAGGGCGTTATGGGATCGATGTGGATGTTGGGCCTCATCATCGTGCTCTTGTACCTCTGGAGCACGATCCATATTCTGAAGGAGTACGAGCGCGGGGTGGCCTTCCGCCTGGGACGGCTGGTCCCCAAGGCGATGGGGCCGGGCATCGTCTTCATTTTCTGGCCCGTCTACCGGATGGTGCGGGTGAGCCTGCGGACCGTCACCCTCGACGTCCCCCCGCAGGACACCATCACGCGCGACAACGTCTCGGTCAAGGTCAACGCCATCGTCTATTTCCGCGTGATGAACGCCCCGCGGGCGATCGTGGAGGTGGAGGACTATCTCTACGCGACCTCGCAGCTGGCGCAGACGACGCTCCGCTCGGTGCTCGGCGAGGTCGACCTGGACGACCTGCTGAGCCACCGGGAGATGCTCAACGTCCGGCTGCAGGAGATTCTCGACCGGCATACGGACATCTGGGGGATCAAGGTGAGCCTGGTGGAGGTCAAGCAGGTCGACCTGCCGCAGGAGATGCAAAGAGCTATGGCGAAGCAGGCCGAGGCGGAACGGGAAAAACGTGCTAAGATCATTCACGCCGACGGCGAGTTCCAGGCGTCGGCGAAACTGGCGGAGGCGGCGGGCATCATCAACCGGGAACCGGTGGCCCTGCAGCTCCGCTACCTGCAGACGTTGACCGAAATCGGCACGGAGAAGAACACCACCGTGGTCTTTCCCGTGCCCATCGACATGATCAAGGCCTGGATGGAACCCAGGAAACAGGGGTAAATCTTCATGACGGATCGCGAACCTGAGGCCGGACACGAACTGGTGCTCGATAATCGAAAACTCATCATCGCTTTTGCCGTGCTGATCGCCATCTGCGGCGCCTTCTTCGTCCTGGGCTTCATGGAGGGGCGGCGGCAGGGGTTCCAGGACGGGATGCAGACGGCGCTCGAAACGGCGCCCGGAAGCCCGGCGCCGACGGCCGGAACGCCGGGGGAATCCGCGGCCGCCGGGCCGAAAGAGGAGATCGCCGAGAGCGACCTCGAATGGTACCGCAGCGTGAACCGGCGCGAGGGGGATCCCTCGATCGCCCCCAGGCTGGACCCCGCCCCCGGGCCCGCGGGGAAGGCCGAGCCGGAGCCGAAAGCTGAAGCGGCGCCCAGGCAGGCGGCCCCGGCCTCCCCGCCCGCCCGGCGGCCGCAGGCCCGGGCGGCCTCCGACGGGGTCACCTATTCGGTGCAGGTAGGGGCGTTCCGGGCGCGGCGCGAAGCGGAGAGCGCCGGGCGCAGCCTCCGGGAGAAGGGGTTCACCGGCAGGATCGAGGTCCCCGATTCCCCCGATGGGTTCTACCTGGTCAAGGTCGGGAGGTTCGGGACCCGGGCCGAGGCGGCCGCCATGCAGCTCCGGCTCAAAAGCAGCGGCTTCAAGTGTTTCATCAAGGCGAACTGAAGAGGGCGCTCCCGGCGGTCCTCTCCGGGCTCCTCCTCGCGGCCTCCTTCCCGGCCGCGGGGCTGGGGGCGCTCGCGTGGGTCGCGTGGGTCCCGCTCCTCGTGGCGGTCGCCCGCGCGCGCGGCCGGGGGGGCGCCTTCGGGGCGGGCCTCCTGGCCGCCGGGATCTACACCGGCATCCTGCTCGCATGGATCCCCGGGGTGCTCGTGCGCCACGGCGGCATGGCGCCCGTTCCCGCCTGGGGCGCCTACGCGGCGCTCGCGGCGCTGCTCGCGCTCTACCCCGCCGCCGCCTGCCTCCTCGTCAAGCACCTGATGCTGCGGGGGGGGAGGGGGTGGATCCTCGCTTTCCCCGCAGCCTGGGTGCTGGGCGAATACGCCCTCTCCCTCTCCCCCTTCGGGGGGCTCCCCTGGCTCCTGGCGGGCTACACCCAGGCCGATTGGCTCCCCGTCATCCAGATCGCCGACCTCGCCGGGGTCTACGGCGTCTCCTTCCTCGTCCTCGCGCTCAACACGGCCGCGGCCCGGGCCCTCGTGGCCGGGGGGTGGGGCGCCCGCCTGGCCCCCCTCGGCGCGGCGGGCGCCCTGCTCCTCGTCTCCCTCCTCTACGGCGCGCACCAGCTCGAGCGCTGGGGAAAGGTCGAGCCGCGCTACCGGGCGGCCATGCTCCAGGGGAACATCGGTGCGGGGGAGTCGGAGGCGGCCCAGGCGGAAAAATTCCAGCAGGGGTATGTCGCCATGGCCGACCGCCTCCCGCCCGGGGAGATCGACCTCCTGGTCCTGCCCGAATCCCCGGCCCCGAGCATCTGGCAGCTCGACGCGGGCTACCGCCGCGCGATGCGGGAGCTGGCGGCCCGCTTCCCCCTCGGGCTGGTCCTCAGCAACATCCGGCTGGAGGGGGAACGCTACTTCAACAGCGCCTTTTTCATCGACCGCCGCGGGGAGGTCGCCGGGATCTACGACAAGATCCACCTGGTCCCCTTCGGGGAGTACATCCCGGGGTCCGGCTTCCTCTCCTTCGTCGAGAGGATCTCCAGCGACATCGGGGCGTTTTCGCCCGGGGGGGACCCCGGGGTCTTTTCGCTCGGCGGGAACCCCGCCTCCGCCCTCATCTGCTTCGAGGCGGTTTTCCCCTCCCTGGCGCGGGAGGTCACCCGCCGCGGGAGCGGGCTGCTCCTGAACCTCACCAACGACGAATGGTACGGCCCGAGCGCGGCCCCCTTCCAGCACCTGGCCATCAGCCGATTCCGGGCGGTGGAGAACCGCCGCTACCTCCTGCGGGCGGCCAACAGCGGGGTCACCGCCTGCATCGAGCCGACCGGCCGCATCCAGTCCGCCACCGGGATCCTCCATCAGGCTCTCGGGCGGGGAAGCTTCCGGTTCGTGCGGGAGCAGGGCGTCTACACCCGTTATGGGGACGTTTTCATTTTGCTGTGTGCTATCATTCTGCTGGTTTCCGTCCTCTGGGCGGAACGGAAAAAGCGGAGACAACTTCGGAGGCGATGATGCTCGAGGAGCTGAAGGAAAGGGTGAGTGCGGTCGAGGAAAAGATAACGATGGTCCGAGGTTATCTTTGATGCGGAAAACAAGCGCGCCCGGATTCTCGAGCTGGAGAAGGCGATAGCGAAGCCCGATTTCTGGAACGACCAGGAGGATGCGCAGAGGACGCTGCAGGCGCGCAGCCGGCTGGAGAAGGACATCGAGACCGACTCGCGGCTCGGGCGGGAGGGCGAAGACCTCCTGGCGCTGGCCGAACTGGCGGGCGAGGGGGAGGACTGCGCCGGGGAGCTCCTCGGGGAGGTGACCCGGCTCGAGGCCGAGATCCGGCACACCGAAATCCGCATGCTGCTCGGCGGCGAGCACGACGCCAGCAACGCCATCGTCACCATCCACCCGGGCGCGGGCGGCGTCGACAGCCAGGACTGGGCCGCGATGCTGGTGCGGATGTACCTGCGCTGGGGGGAGCGCGCGGGCTACACCATGAAGATGCTGGATTACCAGCCGGGGGAGGAGGACGGGATCAAGTCGGCCACCTTCATCGCCGAGGGGGACTACGCCTTCGGTTACCTGTCGACCGAGAGCGGGGTGCACCGCCTGGTGCGGATCTCCCCCTTCGGGGGGATGGACAAGCGCCAGACCAGCTTCGCCAGCGTCTACGTCTACCCCCAGATCGATGACCGGATCGAGATCCAGATCGACGAAAAGGACCTGCGCATCGACACCTACCGCTCCTCGGGGGCGGGGGGGCAGCACGTCAACGTCACCGATTCGGCCGTGCGCATCACCCACCTGCCGACCGGGATCGTGGTCGCCTGCCAGAACGAGCGCTCCCAGATCCGCAACCGCGAAATGGCCCGCACGGTGCTGAAGGCGCGCCTGTACGAGCTGGAACTTTCGAAGAAGCGCCAGCAGCTGCAGGCCGTGGAGGACAGCAAGCTCGACATCGGGTTCGGGAGCCAGATCCGGAGCTACGTCCTGCACCCTTACCGGATGGTCAAGGACCACCGCACCCGGTACGAGACGTCCGACGCCGACCGGGTGCTCGACGGCGACATCGAGGACTTCATCTACCAGTACCTGGTCCACCGGGGGGTGCGGGGCCGCGCCTAGCGGGCGGCCGCGGGGCGGGGCCGAAGGGGAGGAGAATATGGCGGACATCCGGCGCAGGTTTTACATGGGGCTGGCGGTCTTCGTCCTGCTGGTGGGAATCCCGCTCGGGGTCGTCCCCGGGCTGCGCCACCGCCTCTTCGATCGGGCGCACTCCCTCCGGGCCGCGATCACGGGGGAGCCGGCGCCCGCCATGGCCACGGCGGGGGCGGCGGCCGAACCCTACCCCGAGGAATTCGAACTGCCGCCTTCGCCGCCGCCTTCGCCGCCTCCGGCGGCTAGGGCGGCTACGCCCCCGGTAAAGGCGCCCCCCGCCGCGGCGCCCGCGGGCGCCCGGACGCGCCCGCGCCTCGTGCCCCAGGGGGGCGAGGGGGCGCGCAAGGCCCCCCCGCTGGTGCGCGAGGCGCCTTCGCCGGCGCCGCCGGCGGCGGCGCCCGAGGCCCCGGACGACGGGCTCCCCTACGGGCAGGGGGAGATCGAGCGGCAGGCCTACGAGTTGGTGCTCAAGTCCCAGAAGAAGCTGGCGGCGATGGTGGCCGGGGACGACCCCGGGCTCGAATTCAGGGGGTGGGGGGCCGTCCGCCGGGGGGAGGACCTGTACTGGGTGCGGGTGACGTTCGACGGCCCGGACGGGGCGGAGGAGTACATCTGGCAGGTCCGGATCTCCCTCGGGGAAATCACTCCCCTGAGCTTCAATGCCCGCAGCCTGTTCTGAACCATGAACCCCCGTCTCCTTCTCCACCTGCGCCGGCTGCTGACCGGCATCATCCTGGCCGTGGCCCTGGCCCTGGCCTGGAACGCGGCCCACTCCTGGATCGCGAAGATGCGCAGGGCGGGCGACCTCCCCGGAAAGCTCGGCTCCGAACTCCGGCGGGCGGCCGAAGGGATCGAGTACTCCGAGAACCGGGACGGGGCGGCGCGCCTGCGCATCCGCGCGGAGCGCCTCCTGGAGACGCGCGCCGGGGTCCACCTCCTCGAAGGAATCGAGGCGGGGGACTTCGACGCCGCGGGGGCCGCGCGGCACTCCATCCGGAGCCGGCAGGCACGCTACGACGCGAAGGGGGGGACGATCGATTTCTCCGGGGAGGTGCGCCTCCGCCTCGGAAAGGGACTGCGGCTCGAGACCCGCTCGCTCCACTACGACATCGCGGGTGAAACCGCCTCCACCCCGGACCGGATCGAAATCGAATCGGGGGAGGCGGCCGGGAGCGCCCTGGGGGCGCGCTACGACCGCGCCCGGGAGACGATCGAGCTCCTCGAGGAGGTCCGGCTGAGGGTGGGTGCGGGGGGCGAAAGCTTCCGGGCCTCCGCGGACCGGGCGACGGTGGCGCCCGGCGGGGACCGGATCACGTTCGAAGGGGGCGGAGAGATCGCCTCGGAGCGCTCGGGCGTGATCCGGGGGGAGCGGATCGTGCTGGCCCTCGGGCCCGGAAGGCGGGTGGAGGCGCTCGCCGCCGAAGGGGGGGCTTCCGCCCTCCTGGCCGACGGGCAGGGGGTGCGGGAACTCGAGGGGGGACGGATCGAGTTCGGCGTCGCGGGGGGGGAGAGGCTCGAGCGGGTGCGGGTCACCGGGGGGGGGGGACTGCGCTGGAGTTCGGCCGGGCGGCAGGAGCGGCTGAGGGGCGGGGAGATCGACCTCGACCTCGACCCGGCCGGCGCCCCGCGTGAAATGAGGGCGCGCGGGGAGGTACGCTTCCTCATGGCATCCGGGGGGGGGGAGGGTACGGAGGTTTCGGGCGGGAGCGTCCGGGCCGTGTTCGGGGCGGGCGCCGCGCTCGAACGGGTCGAGGTCGACGGCTCGGGCCTCCTCTCCTTCTCCGGATCCCCGGGGGAGCGCCACACCCTCGAGGCGCGGAGGGTGCGGCTCGACTTCGCCGGCGCCCCGGCCGCGCCGCGGCGTCTGCGGGCGGAAGGGTCTGTCCGCTGGGGCCTCCACCCGGCGGCCGGGGGGGGAACGGAGCGGAGGCTCGAGTCCGAGCGGCTGGAGATCGAGTTCGCCGGCGACGGGGGGCGCCCGCTCACCGCCGAGGCCGGGGGCGGCGTGCGGGTTTCGGAGCTGGAGCCGGGGTCGGCGCTCGAGCGCACCCTCTCCTCCGCGCGGATGCGCTTCACCTTCTTCCCCGGGAGCGGCCGTCCGCGCGGGGTGGAGGCCGAGGGGGGGGTCCGCACCCTTTTCGAAACCGCCGCGGCGGAGGGGGGCGGGCGGGATCGGCTGGAGACCGCGAGCGAGCGGATGAGCGTGCGCTTCGCGGAGCGGGACGGGGAGAGCGTCGTCGAGCACGCCGCGCAGGAGGGGGATTTCTCCTACCGCGACGCCGCCTACTCCGCCTCCGCCGAGCGATGCGACTACGAGGCCGCCACGGACACCCTGACCCTCCTGGGCGGGGTGAGGGTGGTCGAGGCCTCTGCCGTCACGACCGGCGCGCGCGCCACCTACGGGCGGGCGGAAAAGGTGCTGCGCTTCACCGGCGGGGTCCGGTCGGTCCTTTCCGGCGGCGCGGGGGAACTGCTCGGGGGCCTGGGCCGCTCTCCCGTGGTCATCACCGCCCCGGGGCTCGAGCTCCGGGGCGCGGAGGGGGGGGAGCCCGGGGCCGTCCGCTACGAGGGGGGGGTGCGGGTGCTGGGGGAGAGCCAGCAGCTCGAGGCCCGGACGCTCGAGATCGCGGCCGGGAAGGGGACGCTCCAGGCTTCGGGCGGGGTGCTGCACCGGATCTTCCCCGGCCCGCAAGGGAAGGGGGCCTCCCTCCGGGGGGCCGTCATCCATAGCGAGGGGGTGGGCTATCGGCGGCACCTCGTCACCTACTCGGGGGGGGTGCGGCTCGAGTCGGAGGACGTCCGGCTCGAGGCGCGCGAGATCGACGTGTGGATCGACCCGGAGAAAAGCGACATCCGGCGCGCCGAGGCGCGGGGGGAGGTGCGGATCGGGCACCTGGGGAGAGAGGGGCGGGGGGATTCGGCCGAGTGGCTCCCGGCCCAGGGACGCTTCGTCATCGTCGGCCGCCCGGCCGTCATCGACGACCCGGAGCGGGGGCGCTCGCTCGCGCGTCGATTGACATACTTCCAGGCCGATGATAGGATTCTGCTCGGGGAGTGATGGATCTGATCTAAGTATTGTTATTTCAAATATTTAAATTGGGCAAAGTGCATGCTGCAGGCGACCGGATTGACCAAGTCCTACCGGGGCAGGCGAGTGGTCGACGACGTGAGTCTCGGGCTCGCCCCGGGGGAGATCGTCGGGCTCCTGGGCCCGAACGGGGCGGGCAAGACCACGACCTTCCACATGATGGTGGGACTGGCCTCCCCCGACGGGGGCCGCGTCCTGCTCGAGGGGGAGGACATCACGCGGCTCCCCATGTACCGGCGCGCGCGCGCCGGGATCAGCTACCTGCCGCAGGAGGCTTCCGTCTTCCGCAAGCTGACGGTGGGGGAGAACATCCTCTGCATCGCCGAGACCCTCCCCCTCACCCCCGCCGGGCGGGAGGAGCGCGTGGTCGCGCTCCTCGAGGAATTCGGCATCGATCACCTGCGCCACCAGGGGGCCCACACCCTTTCGGGGGGGGAGCGGCGGCGGCTGGAGATCGCGCGCGCCCTGGTCCTGACCCCCCGCTTCATCCTCCTCGACGAGCCCTTCGCCGGGATCGATCCCCTGGCCGTGGTGGACATCCAGCGCATCGTGGGCGCGCTCAGCCGCCAGGGGATCGGGATCCTCATCACCGACCATAATGTCCGGGAGACTTTGAATATCACCGACCGTGCCTATATAATAAACAACGGAAAGATCTTACGAGAAGGATCTCCCGACGCGCTGACGCGTGACGATGAGGTGAGAAGAGTGTACCTCGGCGAGAATTTCAGGCTGGCTTAGGCGCCTATGAACCGGAGACATTTTCTGAGGCAGAGTCTGGATCTTCGTCTCACGCAGAGACTGGCCCTTACCCCCTCTCTTTTGCAGAAGATCGAGCTGCTGCAGCTGAACAAGCTGGAGCTCCAGGAGATGCTCAACCAGGAACTGATGCAGAACCCGGTCCTCGAGGAGGCGGCGGAACCGCCGCCCGACACCGGGATGGACACGGGACCCGAGGAGACGCCCCCGGCCGAAAGCGCGCCCGCAGGGGAGCGCGACTCCTTCGAGGAGATCGATTTCCGCTATTTCTTCGACGAGTACCTCGACACCGGGTACCGCAGCCGCGAGGCGGAGGACCCGGACAAGCCGGGGTTCGAGGCCTTCCTCACCCGCGCCCCCTCGCTCTCGGACCACCTCGAGTGGCAGCTGGGGCTCACCGACGTCCCCGCGCGCCTGGCGGAGATCGCGCGCCACATCATCGGCAACCTGAACGAGGACGGCTACCTCCTGATCGGGCTCGAGGAACTGGCCGCCACGGCCGGGGCGACGGAGGAGGAGGCCGAGGCGGCGCTCCGGGTGGTGCAGGCGATGGACCCGATCGGCGTCGCCGCCCGGGACCTGCGCGAATGCCTGCTCCTGCAGCTCGGGAGCCTCGGGCTGATGGACACGCTCGAGCGCCGGATGGTGGAGGAGTGTTTGCCGCTCCTCGAAAACCGCCGCTACAAGGAGATCGCCGCGCATACCGGGGCCTCCTTCGAGGAGGTGCTCGAGGCGGTGGAGGGGATCCGGCGGCTGATCCCGCGCCCGGGGCAGAAGTACAACGCGGCCGCCCCCAGCTACGTGGAACCCGAGGTGACGATCGTCAAGGTGGACGATGAGTTCCTCGTGCTCCCCAACGACGACGGGATGCCGCAGCTCCGGCTGAGCCCCTCCTACCGCGACCTGCTCAAGAGCAACGGGGTCAACGGGGAGACCCGGGCCTTCCTGAAGGAGAAGTTCCGCTCCGCCGTGGACCTGCTCCGCAGCGTCAGCCAGCGCAAGCAGACGATCTACCGCGTCAGCGTGGCCATCGTCAACCGGCAGCGCGAGTTCCTGGAGCACGGGATGAGCCGCCTGCGCCCGATGCTGATCAAGGACGTGGCGGAAGAGCTGGGGGTGCACAGCTCCACCATCAGCCGCGTGGTCACCAACAAGTACGTGGACACCCCCCAGGGGGTGATGGAATTGAGAAAGTTCTTCACCATGGGGGTGGAAAACCCCGCGGGGGAGGACCTCTCGATCGTGCAGGTCAAACTCAAAATCAAATCGATCATAGAGGGGGAAAGCAAGAGCAAGCCCTATTCGGACAACCAGATCGGGCAGATGCTGCGCCGGGACAACATCTTCATCACCCGGCGCACGGTGGCCAAATACCGGGAGCAGATGCAGATCGCCGGGTCGCGCGAGCGCAGGCTCGAGTACCTGGTCTGACCGGCCCCGGTCTGACGGCCCCGGGCCGTCTAGGGTATGGGAATCCTGGAAGAAACATTCAGCCTGGAAGGGGAATACCATGAAGGTGGAAATCACCGGCAGACGAATACTGATTACGCCCGCGCTCCGCGCGTATGTCCTGAAGAAGCTGCGCAAGTTCACCAAGGTATTCGGGGAGGATATCCAGTTCCACGTCGTCGTCGACGTGGAGAAGAACCGGCAGAAGGCCGAAATCCTGCTGAAGACGAAGATGCTGAGCCTCGCCGGCAAGGGGCAGTCCGATGACATGTACAACTCGATCATGGAGGCGATCGAGAAGCTCGAACGCCAGGCGCTCAAGCACAAGGGGAAGCTGATCGAGGGGAAGCGCCAGCGGGCGAAGGCGAAATCGGTGGCCACCAAGCTCGGGATCGGGGAGCCCACCAGCCGCTCCCTGGCGCCCAAGAGCGCCGTCGTGCGCGAGGAGACGGTGCAGAAAAAGCCGATGACGGTCGAGGAGGCCGCGCTGGAACTCGCCGGCTCCGACTACGGCTTCGTCGCCTTCCGGAATGCCGATTCCGGGGAGGTCAACATCCTGTACCGGCGCAAGGACGGGTCGATGCGCCTCGTCCACACCCGCTAGACCGAAAGCGGGGGGCGGAGCCGGGGTCGCGCCCGGCGCGCCCCCCGGGACAGCCATGAACGATTCCACCACGTCCGGCCTCCCGGGCTCCGGGGTCACGGTCGGCGAACTGCTGAGCGACCCCGCCCTGGAGCTCAACCTCGAGCTCCTGCAGGGGCACGAGGGGATCTCCAACCGGATCCGCTCCCCGCGCCCGCAGAAGCTGGGGATGGCCCTGGTCGGCAGCTCGGGCGGGGTGCACCCCGACCGGGTGCAGGTCATCGGCGGCACCGAGGCGGGCTACCTCGCCTCGCTCGACGACGAGGACCGGGGCCGGGCGATCGAGCGGCTCAGGAAATACGACATCTGCTGCATCGTGGTCACCCAGGGGGTGGAGATCCCGGCCGGCCTGCTCGAGCTCGCGGCCGGGCGGCGGATCCCCGTCATCCGGAGCGGGGCCCCGGGCGACGGCTCCATCGAAAAGATCGCGCGCTACCTCGAGCGGCGCCTGGCCCCGCGGATCACGGTCCACGGGGGGCTGCTCGAGATCTTCGGCCTGGGCGTCGTCATCCTCGGCCCCTCCGGCATCGGCAAGAGCGAGTGCGCGCTGGAGCTGGTGCTCAAGGGGCACCGCCTGATCGCCGACGACTACCTCGAGATCACCCGGCAGGGGGCGCAGGCGCTCTCGGGGGAGGGGGGGAAGGCGCTGCCGCACCACATGGAGCTGCGGGGCTTGGGCATCATCGACATCCGGGAGATGTTCGGCATCTCCGCGACCGGCACCTCCCAGGCGATCGACTTCATCGTGCGCCTGGAGCGCTGGCGCTCCGACGCCGAGTACGACCGGCTGGGGCTGGAGCGCTCGAGCGTGGAGTGGCTCGGGGTGAGCGTCCCGGTGATCGACCTCCCGGTGGCCCCCGGGCGCAACGTCGCCACCCTGGTGGAGGTGGCCGCCCGCATCTACCTGCTGCAGCAGCGGGGGCACAAGACCAACCTGCTGCAGCACGATTCCTGACCGTCTGGTACAATGCGGGCACTGAATCCCGGCGGGGAGAGAGGGGGCGCATGGCACTCGAGGACCTGGTCATCGTCACGGGCATGAGCGGGAGCGGGAAGGGGACGGTCCTCAAGACCTTCGAGGACCTGGGCTTCTTCTGCGTCGACAACCTCCCGGTGCCGCTGATGCGGAAATTCCTGGAGGTGTTCAACGTCTCGGGCGGCGTCTTCAAGCGCGCGGCCCTCGTCATCGACATCCGCGCCGGGGAGGGGCTGTCCGACCTCGTGCGCATGCTGGCCGAACTGCGCCAGTCCTCCTTCCGCCTCTTCGTCCTCTACCTCGAGGCGCGGGACGAGGTCGTGGTGCGGCGCTTCAGCGAGACACGCCGGCCGCACCCGCTGATCGGCGGGGGATCGATCCGGGACGCGATCCGCAGGGAGCGGCGGCGGCTCGGGAAGCTGAAGGAGCTGGCCGACGTGACGATCGACACCTCCGACCTGACCGTGCACAAGGTCAAGGCGATCGTGGCGCAGAAGTTCCGCGGCCGCTCCGCGGGCTCGGGCCTGAAGGTGGTGGTGATGAGCTTCGGCTACAAGCACGGCATCCCGCTCGAGGCCGACCTGGTCTTCGACGCCCGGTTCCTCCCCAACCCCTTTTTCGTTCCGCGCCTGCGGGGGTCGACCGGGCGGGACCGGAGGGTGAAGACCTTCCTCCGCTCCTTCCCCGAGACCGGGGAGTTCGTCGGGAGGGTGGGGGACCTGCTGCGGTACCTCCTCCCCCATTACCAGCGGGAGGGGAAGAGCCAGGTTACCGTCGCCGTGGGGTGCACGGGGGGGCGGCACCGCTCCGTCTTCATCGCCGAGGAGCTCGGAAAGGTGCTGAAGGGGCCGAAGCGCAGCCTGCAGGTGCTGCACAGGGACGAAGGGAGCTGACATGATCGGGGCGCTGGTGGTGACACACGGGCAGCTGGGGCAGGAACTGGTGGCGGCCGCGGAGATGATCGTGGGGGAGATCGCCCACATCCGCGCGATCTCGATCGGCTGGCACGACGACGTCAACGAGGCGCAGAAGGACATCGAGCGCCGCATCGCCGAGCTGGACGGGGGGAAGGGGGTGCTGGTGTTGACCGACATGTTCGGCGGCACCCCCAGCAACATCGCCTTCGCGCTCCACGAACCGGGGAAGATCGACATCGTGACCGGGGTCAACCTCCCGATGATCATCAAGATCGTCAGCCAGAAGGAGGCGGACTCGCTGGAATCGCTCGCCCGCACCGTGCGCGACCAGGGGCGCAGGAGCATCGCCACCGCCGGCGATTTCCTCGACGCATGATCCGCCGCACGATGGAGGTGTCCAACCGGCTGGGGCTGCACGCGCGCGCGGCGGCCAAGCTGGTGCGCCTGGCCTCGCGCTTCGAGAGCGAGGTGCACCTCGCGCGCGAGGGGGCCGACCAGCGGATCGATTCCAAGAGCATCCTGGGGGTGCTGATGCTGGCCGCCTCCCGGGGGACCCGCCTGGTGGTGAGCGTCGAGGGGGAGGACGAGGCGGAGGCGGAGCGCGCGATCCGCCGCCTTTTCGAGAGCGGGTTCGGGGAGGAGGCGTGATGGCGCCGAAGCCTGAAATCATCCTCCGGGGGCACGGCGTGTCGCCGGGCGTCGTCTGGGGGCGGGCGCTCAAGATCGACAGCCACAACCGCGTGATCCCGAAGGTGGAGGTGGCGGACCCGGAGGCGGAGATCGCCCGGTTCCTCGCGGCGGTCGAGCTGTCGAAGATCCAGCTGCAGGGGCTCAAGGGGCGGCTCGAGGAGAAGGTGGGGGTCGAGCACGGCGTCATCCTCGACGCCCACTTCCTGATCCTGGACGACCGGGTGCTGCACGAGGAGATCATCGCCGCCATCCGCGGGGAGCGGGCGAACGCCGAGTGGGCCGTCACCGAGGCGACCGACCGGCTGATTGCGGCCTACGAGTCGCTCGAAGACGAATACTTCCGCGAGCGGCACAGCGACATCGAGCACGTGGCCGAGCGGATGCTCGTGAACCTCTCGGGCGACCGCTCCTTCAGCCTGGAGCGGCTGCCGGAGGACGTCATCCTGGTCGCGCGCGACTTCAACCCCTCGAACTTCGCCACCATGGACCTCGGGCGGGTGCGGGGGCTGGTGCTCGAGTCGGGGGGGCGCACCTCCCACACCGCCATCCTCAGCCGCGGGCTGCGGCTCCCCGCCGTCATGGGGCTCCGCGACGTCCTCTCCTCGGTGGCGACGGGCGACCTGCTCCTCGTCAACGGCGACGGGGGTCAGGTGATCGTCCATCCCGCGCCCGGGCACCTCGAGAACGCCCGGCACCAGAAGGAAGCGCTCGCGGCCGCGGCCGAATCCCCGGGCCCCGAGGGGACGGCGGCGGCGACGGCCGACGGGGTGGCGCTCTCGCTCAGGGCCAACACGGAACTCCCGCACGAGCTGACGGCCGCCGTGGCCTGCGGCGCCGAGGGGATCGGGCTCTACCGCTCCGAATTCCTCTACTTCGCCCACCCGAACGGCTTCCCCTGCATGGAGGAGCAGCGGTCGGTCTACGCGACCCTGGCGCTCGCCATGAGCCCCCACCCCGTGGCCATCCGCACCCTGGACGCCGGGGCGGAGCGGCTGCCGGAGGGGGAGGAGCGGCTGACCAACCCGAGCATGGGGCTGCGGGGGATCCGGTTGAGCCTCGAGCACCGGGACGTTTTCCGCGAGCAGGTCGAGGCGATCCTGCGGGCCGCGGGGGAGGGGAACATCGAGATGGTGCTCCCGATGGTATCCACCGTGGAGGAGATCTGGCAGGCCCGGGACCTCGTCGCCCGGGTCCGGGCGGAGCTCGAGGACTCGGGTTTTTCGCCCGTCCCGGTGCCGCTCGGGGTGATGATCGAGGTCCCGGCGGCGGTGCTGGTGCTCGAGAACCTGGCGCGGGAGGCCGATTTCCTCTGCGTCGGGACCAACGACCTGATCCAGTACGTGATGGCGGCCGACCGGGGGAACCCGGCGGTGGCCTACCTTTGCCAGCCGTTGCACCCCTCGGTGCTCTCGTGCCTCGGGCGCATCGCCGAGGTCGCCGGGCGGATGCAGAAGCCGGTGCGGATCTGCGGCGAAATCTCCTCGAACCCCTTCTTCGCCGTCCTCCTGGTGGGGATGGGGTTCCGGCAGCTGAGCATGACGCCCCTGGCCATCCCCGCCATCCGCCGCGCCCTCGGGGAGGTCCCGCTCGAGGACGCCCGCCGGGTGGCCGAACGCGCCCTGACCCTGGCCACCGCCGCCCAGGTGTACGAGTACCTGGTCCCCGAGGTCTCCCACCTGATCCCGACCGACCTGTCCACCTACGAAAAGGAGATCCGCCCGACCAACGGCAGGCATGAATAGACTCCGGTTCCCGGGGCCGCAGCCCCGGGAACCGGCCGTGATGCGGGCTTACAGGTGGATCATCGTGGCCTTGAGGACCCCTTCGGTGGCGACCAGCTCCCTGAGCACGGCGTCGCTCACCTCGCCGTCGACGCTCACGAACGAAACCGCCTTCTCCCCCTTGCGGCTCCACTGCATGGCGGCGATGTTGATGCCGTGGCCGCCCAGCAGGGTGCCGATCCGCCCGATGGTGCCGGGCATGTCGATGTTCTGGATGGCGATCACGTAGGGCGTCGGCTCGAAGTCGAGCTGGTAGCCGAAGAAGTCGACGATCCGCAGCTCCTCGCGGGCGAAGACGGTGCCCGAGATCTCGCGCGTGCAGCTCCTCGAGTGGAAGCGGACGGTGATCAGGTTGGTGTACTTGTCGAGGTGGGTGCTGCGGCTCTCGACCAGCTCGATCCCCATCCCCGTGGCGATCAGCTCGGCGTTGACGTAGTTGACCGTCTCCTTGACGACCGGGTCGAGGAGCCCCTTGAGCACCGACAGCGACAGCACCTTCGTCTCCTTGTCGGCCAGGTCCCCCGAGTAGACGATCTCCACCTTCTCCACGGTCTCCTTCTCCACCTGGTAGTAGATCCTCCCCAGCATCTCCGCCAGGGTCAGGTAGGGCCGAAGCTGCTCGAGGTCGCCGCTCTTGAGCGGGGGCATGTTGACGGCGGCCACCATCTTCCCCTGGAGGGCGTCACCGACCAGCTTCGTGATGGCGGTCCCCACGTTGTAGTTGGCCTCCTCGGTCGAGGCGCCCAGGTGCGGCGTGACGATCACGTTGTCCAGTTCCAGGAGCGGGTTCTGGTACGTCTGCTCCTCGGGGGGCTTGTCGTACCCCGGCTCCGGGTCGAGCACGTCGATGCCGGCCCCCGCCACGTGCCCGCTCCGGAGGGCGGCGACCAGGGCCGCCTCGTTGATCAGCCCGCCGCGGGCGGCGTTGACGACGTAAACCCCCTTCTTGCACAGGGCCAGTTCCCGCTCCCCCACCATGCCGATCGTCTCGGCCGTCTTCGGGGTGTGGATCGTGACCAGGTCGGCGCGCCGGAGCAGGTCGTCGAGGTCGGCGCACTTCTCCACCCCGACCCGGGCGAACTTGTCGTCGGTGATGTAGGGGTCGTAGGCGATCGCCTTCATGTTGTGCCCGATCAGCTTGCGCGCCACGATCGACCCGATCCGCCCCAGCCCGATGATGCCCACGGTCTTGCCGTCCAGCTCCCGGCCGATGTACTTGTTGCGGCGGAAGTCGCGCGCGCGGCAGGCGGCGCTGGCCCGGGTCAGGTTGCGGAAGAGGGCGCAGGCCATGGCGATGGCGAGCTCGCCGGCGGCCATGGTGTTGCTCTCGGGGGTGTTGACGACGATGATGCCCCTCTCGGTGCAGGCGTCGACGTCGATGTTGTCGATGCCGTTGCCCGCGCGCCCGGCCACCCGGAGCCGCGTCCCGCGCTCGATCAGCTCCCGGTTCACCTTCGTGACGCTCCGGACGATGATGGCGTCGTACTGGTCTATGATGTCGAGCAGTTCCTGGCGGGAGATACCGTAGCGGACGTCGAGGTCGAAGCCCTCCGCGCGGAGGTACTGCAGCCCCTCCTCTGCGATTCTCTCGGTGACGATGATCTTCATGAATGTGCCTTTCCGTGAAAATGCCCGGCCGCGGTGCGCGGCCGGGGTCCTATTTGGCTGTCTTGGGGTTTTCGGCCGCCGCCCGGACGCGCTGGGGCGTCATCGGCATGTGGAACGCCCTCACCCCGGTCGCGTCGAACAGGGCGTTGGCGATCGCTCCCCCCACCGGGACGACGGCCGGCTCCCCGCCCCCCTGCGGGTCGAGCGCGTCGTTTTTTACCAGGAACGCGTCGATCTTCGGGAGCATGGAAAACCGGGGGATCCGGTACTGGTGGAAATTGGTGGTGAGGATCTTCCCCCCCTCGAATTCGATATCCTCCGTCAGGGTGTAGCCGAGGCCCATGGTGATGCACCCCTCCATCTGCATGACGGACCCCTTCGGGTTGACCGACACCCCCATTTCCTGGGCGGCGGTGACGCGCCGCACCGCGATCCGCCCGCCGTCGACGGCGACCTCGGCGATCTCGGCCACGTAGCTGCCGGCGTCGATGCCGCACGCCATCCCGATCCCGCGCCGCGACGGGGCGGGGGCGGGGGAGTAGCCGAAGCGCTTCGCCGCCTCCTCGAGCACGCGCCGCATGCGCGCGTCGGAGGTGTTTTGGAGCCGGAACTCGAGCGGGTCCGCCCGGAGGTGGGCGGCCATGATGTCGACCTGGCTCTCGCGGGCGAACACGTTGATGTTGGCGCCCGGGGCGCGCCAGGTGCCGGTGTTGAACGGGTGGGTGCCCGGCATCCCCATCCACCCCCCGTAGACCCGCATCAGGTTGTGGGGGACGTCGTAGAACTGCTCGGCGCTCCGGTTCCCGGCGTAGTAGACCTCGTAGTCCCAGAGGCAGATCTTTCCGGCGGAGTCGACGCCCGAGCGGATTTTCACGATGGCGGCGGGGCGGAAAGCGTCGTAGAAGAACTCCTCCCTGCGGTCGAAGGCCACCATCACCGGTCTCCCGGTCACGACGGCCAGGCGGGCGGCCTCGTGCGCCTCGTTGGTGATGCTCTTCCCCCCGAAGGCCCCGCCGAGGTGGGGGGGGATGACGCGCACCTTCTCCGGCGCCATCTTGAGCTGCGAGGCGATCTGGGGCTGGGCCATGAAGGGGGTCTGGGTGGAGAGCCAGACGGTGAGGGTGTCCCCCTCCATCCGGGCCAGGGCGGTGTGCGGCTCCATCGGGGCGTGCGCCCCGTACCCGTTGTAGTACGCATGCTCGAAGATCTGGACCGCCGCCTTCTCCCCCTCGGCGAGGTCCCCCCGCCGCTCCTGGGGCTGGGGCTTGGGCGCCTTCTCGAGCAGATAGGTGAAAATACTGTTATGATCAACATCTACAGAAGGAACATCATATTCAGCTTTAACTTTTGAGCGGGCCAGCCGGGCCGTTTCGGGGTCCTCAGCCAGGAGGGCGACGAGCCCCTCCTCCCTTACCAGGCGCACCCCGGGGACCTTCTCGGCCTCCGAGGTGTCGATCGTTTTGAGGGTCGCGCCGTGGGCCGGGGGGCGCAGCACGGCGGCGTAGAGCATTCCGGGAAAGCGCAGGTCGCCGGTGTATTTCGCCGCCCCCGTGACCTTGGCGCGCCCGTCGAGGCGCTCGACCGGCTGGCCGATCACCCTGAACTCGGCCGGGGTATGGAGCGCCGGCTTGCGCGCGGCCTTGCGCGCGATCTTCTGTCCCCGCGCGAGCTCGCCGTAGGCCACCCGTTTGCCCGAACCCGCCACCTCGCCGTTCTCCGCCTTCAACCCGGTGACGGGGAGGGAGAGGCGCTCGGAACCGAGCTCTAGCAGGATTTCGCGCGCCTCGGCCGCGGCCGAGCGGAGGGCGGCGCCGTAGACCCGGACCGACATCGACCCGAAGGTCCCCATGTCCCAGGGGCAGAGGGCGGTGTCGCCCATGACCATGTCGATCGAGTCGACGGAGACGGCGAGTTCCTCGGCCGCCATCTGGGCCAGGGCGGTGGTGTTGGCCTGCCCCATCTCGACCTTGCCCGAAAAGACGGTGACGCGCCCGTCCTCCCCGATCCGGAGGTAGGCGTTCCAGTCCGACTCCCCGGCGGGGGGGCCGAAGCCCGGCATCTTCCCCTTGGGCGCCTGGGCGTGTCCCTGGGCGGTGAAAAAGACCACGATGCCGCTTCCCACGAATTTCGCGAAGTCGCGGCGGGAGTAGCGGGGCGCGTATGGATTCTCCTTCATCATCCCCTCCTTTCGCGGCCGACGCTCTCGATCGCCTCCACGATGCGCTTGTGCGCCCCGCAGCGGCAGAGGTTGTTTTCCATCCCGGCGAGGATCTCCCCGCGCGTCATCTTCGGGTTCTTTTCGAGCAGGGCCGCGGCGTTCATGAGCATCCCCGGGGTGCAGAAGCCGCACTGGACCGCCCCGTGCTCGATAAACGCCTGCTGGAGCGGGTGGAGCTTCTCCCCGTCGGCCAGCCCCTCGATGGTGGTCACCGTCTTCCCGGCCACGCTCTTGACGTCGGCCATGCAGGAGCGCACCGCCTCCTTGTCGACCAGGACGGTGCAGGCCCCGCAGATGCCCGTCCCGCACCCGTACTTGGTCCCGGTCAGCCCGAGTTCGGTCCGGAGCACCCAGAGGAGCTTCCGGTCCCCCTCGACCTCGACCGCCGTCTTTTTTCCGTTCAGCGTAAAACGTATGGTCTCCTTCATCGTTTCCCCCCCGTCTGGCTGATGGAATAAGTCTTTTATTCTATCAAAACCCGGCCCCCGGCGCTCGAAAAAGAAGCCCCCGATTTCGCTGCCCCCTCCCGCCTCCCTGTACTAAGATAGCGCCGCTGAACCCCCGCGCTCCGGCGCCCAGGAAAGAAAAGTGTGAACCCGAAAAGGTGAGCAACCCTAACCCGAAAAATTCATGAAGAGATAAAACAAAAAGCCCCTTCGTGCGTATAACTACTTGAGACCAATCAAGTTGCATACCACAAAAGAGGCTTTTTGATGACTCAATCTACCACACAGCCTGTACTTTTCGGAACACATTTT
>Ga0209312_1000150_pt1 | contig 76115 bp, 70 predicted proteins | sample BioC13SIPDNA_4_FD_185744 | JGI IMG/M metagenome (GOLD analysis project Ga0209312, IMG submission 185744) | Anaerobic biogas reactor microbial communites from Washington, USA - Biogas_R1_B C13 SIP DNA (SPAdes) (version 2) | ecosystem: Engineered > Bioreactor > Anaerobic > Unclassified | place... | reverse complement strand
GGAGCTTGGATTTGTGGAGCTTGGCCTGTTCGCTGTCCTGATGAAACTTCTGGCCACCGTGACCAGAAGCACCGCCCGGTCTACTCTGTCTGTTTTCCATTGGCGGCGTCCTCCGGCTTGGTGGTCAGCAGATTGTAAATCTCTCCTCGGGGGAAACGGTCTGCAAACGGAATCGTCACGCTCCCATAGAACAGCAGGCCCTCACCGGAATTGGACTGCGTGATATAGGAAAGCTGGTGCTCTGATATGCCGATCTGCTTGGCGAGGATGGCCCGGTCGCTTTGAGCCTGTGACAAGAGGATCATAAAGTCCGTGTTGTCCAGAATGTTCTCGATCTCCCGGCTGGCCAACAGGTCTTTGACGTTCTGCGTCAGGGCCGACGGCACACAGCCCTTTTTGCGAAGCATCTTCCAGACGGCCACGAAGTAGCTGGCGGTCAGCGGATCGCGCAGAAGAATATGGAACTCGTCGAAGTAGCACCACGTCGAAACGCCGTTTTTGTAGTTGGCATTGACCGCCGAAGTGACAAAATCGTTGGTGATGTGCATGGCGATCTTGCGGAGGTTTTCACCCATGCCTTTCAGCACGAAGCACACCACGCGGGAATTGAGGTTGACGTTGGTGGGGTGATTGAACAGGTTGAGGGAGCCTGTGCAGTAAAGCTCCAATGCCGTGGCGATCCGCTTGGCCTCGGGTTCGGGCTGTTTCAGCAGCTCCTCGTACAAATCTTGGAGCAGGGGCGGCTTGGCCGTTTCCAGCCCCAGCGCGATCTCCCGGTACACCTGACGCACACAGCGGTCAATCACGGTTTTCTCAATGGGCTGCAAGCCCTCCTTGCCGCCCACGATCAGCTCGCACAGGGACAGCAGGAAGTCCGCTTTCATGGAAAGGGGGCTGTCCTCGTCGTTGACGCTCATTTGCAGATCCATCGGGGAAATGTGGTTCGGGCTGTCCGGGGCAATCTCGATCACCTGACCGCCCAGCCGCCGCACCAGCGGGGCATATTCTCCCATCGGATCTACCACCAGAATCCGATCCTGCGGAATTGTCAGAAACACATTGAGCAGCTCCCGCTTGGCGGCGAAGCTCTTACCACTACCCGTCGAGCCGAGGTACATTCCGTTGGCGGATTTCAGTTTTTTGCGGTCAGCCATGATGACGTTATGGGAAAGGGCGTTCATGCCGTAATAGAGGGATGGCCCATCCATGCGAAGCTCCCGCGTCATAAAGGGAATAAAGATGGCCGTGGAGCTGGTGGTCATGCCCCGCTGGATTTCAACGCCGTTATAGCCCAGCGCCAGCGAGGACATATAGCCCTGCTCCTGCTGCCAGTCCAGCCGCTTCAAAGCACAGTTATACTTCTGCGCGATGCCGCCCACCGTGAAAATATCGTTTTCCAACCGCTCCCGCGTGGGGGCGGTGTTGACGATCAGGAACGTCAGGAGGAACATTCGCTCATTTCGGGACTGGAGCTCGGCCAGCAGGTCTGCCGCGTCCTTGGAAAAGGTAACGAGGTCTGGCGGGAGAATATCGGGATCGTACCCAGCGCGGGTGGCCTTGCGCTGTTCCTCCACCTTCATTTTGTCGATGTCGGAGATTTTGCCCTTGACCGTCTTAATGGCCTTGACCTGATCCACCGTCTGAATGTGCATGGTGACGGTCAGCTCTGCGTCCAATTCCAAAATCTCTAACAGGAGCTTGTCCGACATTTCCGACGCCATGATCTGCAAGTAGGACGCCGCGCCCCACGTCTGGCCCACGCGGAACAGCCGGGACTGTCGGAAGTCGAAGCTGTCCGGGACGATAAAATCTTTCGTCCCCAGCCCGGTATGGGCGATGTCGGCCCACTTGAAGCGGAACGGCTCCCGGCTGCTGGGGTGGAGCTGACCGTGGAGCAGGGCCAGACGCTCCCGTCCGTCGAGGGGCTGGGACTGCACCCCCAGCCGCTTAAAGTTGCCCATAACATCGGCCTCCACACGCTCCAGCCGGGGGCGGGCGGCGGCCACGTTCTCAGCGGGGATACCGAAAGTGATGTACTTGGATCGCTCAATACCGTTGTTGCTTTTGGCAATCTGGTTTTTCAGCATCCCGGTGAACTCGGCCCGGACGCTGTTGTACTCGTCCTCGGCGGGCTGGATATTCACCTTATAGCGGCCCCCGGAGCGGGAGCGGCGATTGATAAAGGAGAGCTGGAACGGCAAGGAGCTGTCAAAGTAGTTGAGGAACGAACTCCAGCCCCCGAAGATGGCCGTCTGATCCTCCGCCGAAGCCACGGAGTAATTGATGTCCTCGTATTCCACGGTTTTTGTGAACAGACCGTTGGGGAGCTGACAAATGCCGTCCGGGAGCATCCGCACATAGGGGACGGTCTGCTGGGCTGATATGGTGGCCGGGCGATTACCGGCCCGGATCAGGCTTTTTCTTTTCTTTGGGCTTCTGGTCAAAAGCATCCTCCTTTCCCGCAAATGGGGCGTAAATGTTCTGCGTCTGATAGGGCCTCACGCCGGGGCGGGTGAACTTGGCCCGGAGGATGTTCCGCACCACCTTTTCAAAAGGCAGGCCGTCCCGCTCATACATCGCCATGAAAAAGGCCGGGAGCATGAGCGCGATCATCAGGAACATCGACCCGGTATTTCCAAGTGTGCTGCGGGTCAGCAGATACACAGGGATGCCCACCACCGCCGCGCCGCCGAAACAGATCAACTGGCGCTTGGTGAGGTTAAAGGCGATTTTCGTCTTGATCTTGGACAGATCGTTAGGGACGTTCACATACGGCATGACTCGTCCTCCTTTCCGCCATCCTCTGGCCACCGTGACCAGAAGCCGGGAACCGTGGACTCCACCTCGTTGCCCCATACGTCCCATCCGGGCGGGGTCTGCCTTGCGAACAGCTCCACACGGGGCAGATCACCCATGAGGGCCACGATCTTGTCGCGGGCTTCGTCGGGCTTTTTGCTGTGGGCCTCGATGGGGGAAATAATGAACTGGTGGACGTTTGCCGCCTGACGTTTGGGGTGGCCCTTGGTTGCCAGCAGGCAGACCTCGGCATTGCCCCTCGTCCAAAAGCCCAGCCCGTAAAACCAGCTATCCGCTTTGCGGTTTTTCTTCAGCCAGACGAAAGCGACGCTCTTGTAGGTGAAGCCCCACTCGCGGATCAGCCGCAGGGCCTCCGGGAGCTGGGGGAACGTAGCCCATAAAAAGAGTGCGCTGTCCGGGGCCGCAAGCTCGGCCACGGGTAACGCGCACAGATCGTCAATCCCCATTGTGGGGTAATGGTGCTCCGCCGCCCCCTGCAAGCCCTTTTGGGAATACCGCCAAGGGGGATCGGCGTAGATGATAGAATATCTTCCGATGATTACACTCCTTTCTCGCCGCGGGCAACGGCCTCCCGCGCCCGCTGGATACGTTCAGCCGCCGGGCCGTAAAAGGCCGGGGCGTTCTCAAAACCGATAAAGCGACGGCCCGTGTTCAGAGCGGCGATGGCCGTTGTGCCGCTCCCGGCACAAATATCCGCTACCACCTGTCCCTCGCGGGTGTAGGTTTTAATGAGATATTCGCACAGCTCCACGGGCTTCTGCGTGGGATGAACGGTATTCGCCACCGTGGGGAACGCCAGCACATTGCCGGGGAACCGCCGCCCGTCCGACTCGCCGCTGATACGTTCAAAGGCTCCATAATTGGGACTGTGACCGCTGCGGGGGTGGATTTTCTTGTACGGCTCTCCCTGCTCAAATTGTGGGTAGTAAGCCGGGGACTTCTGATAGAACACCAGAATGTTCTCCGTCTTTTTCAGCGGAGCGCGGCGGGCGTTGAGAAACCCGGTGCATCGGCTCTTGTACCACACCCACTCATAGCGGAGCATGGGGAGGTTGGACGCGCCCAGCACCTTGTCATAGGGACATTGGGCAAACAGAAGCACCGCGCCCTCGGGCTTCACCGCCCAGCGCACCGCCTCCCACAGCTCCGGCAGGGGCAAGGGAACATCCCAATAATTCCGGGTCGTGCCGTAGGGCGGATCGGTCAAAAGCATATCCACAGAATGACGGGGCAAGGAGCGCAGTCCCTCGATCCCATCCATCAGGTACAGGCCCTCCGGGGTAATGTTCTGGCCACCGTGACCAGAAGTGAAGTTGTCTTGCATGGATCACCTGTCCTTTCTCAATGGGCGTTGAATACGCTTTTTGCGATTGTTCCGGTTTTCATCAGGATAAAGCACAGCAGGACGGTATAGCCGATACAGCCCCAAATGGCCCCGATAGGATCACCGCCTGTGGCAATGCCCTGAACGAGCACCGCATAGATGGCCACGCATACAAGGATCAGCATACCTTGAAAGCCCACGGCAAACAGGGAGCGGAGATAATTCTGGCCCATCTGTCCGGCCTCCCGGTTGGTGAGGGTGGCCACGGGGATCGGGGCCAGACTGGTCAGCAGATAGATCTCCACCATACGGCCATACACGATCACGAAAATAAATATATTCAGGGCAAACATGGTCAGCTTAATGACAAAGGATTGCAGGAACAGCCCCAGCAGAGGGCCAAGTTCCATCGCCTCCAGACTGGCCTCCAGCGTGTCCAGCATATCCGGGGTGACATCGGTACTGCCGCCGATAATTCCCGCCGAGCTTGCGATCACGCTTTGGGAAACGTCAAAAACCGCCATGACAATATTAAAGGTGTTGGAGAGAATGAGGATGGCACAAGTCGTTTTGAATACCCACTTGTAGATATTCGCCACGTCGAACTCGTGCATATTGTTCTTTTCCAGGATCATCTGGATCAGCTCATAGGTTGCGACAAAGGTTAGGATCAGTCCGGCAATCGGCAAAATGACCGTTTCGGAAAGCTGCCGTATCAGGGAGAAAACCCCGGCGTTCCATGCCGCCGGGGTCGTTCCCACCTGTACGGATATTTCCCCGACCCGGGTATTCACCGTGTCAAACAGCCCCTCGAGGTTATCCATGATCCCCGAGATCAACAGCTCTTTGAGCCATTCCGTGATCCATTCGGTGAGAATACCCATAGGCCGCTGCCCTTAAAACAGGGTAGACAGCAGGGGGATCAGGGTCGTACCCAGCACGATGATGCCGCCGCCAGCCATGAGCTGCTTGATGCCCTGGCTCTTGGCCGCTGCGTTATCGGAACCGTAGCCCTCCAGCAAATTGACCACACCCCACACGGCAAGGCCAGCGCCCAGCGCCACAACGAGGGTCTGCAAGGTAGTAACAGCGGAAGTGAAAAAAGCCATATATGCCTCCATTTCTCCGGGGCCATGCCCCGGCCTCGTCGCCGCAAACTTCATGTCGTTCATTTCCGCGCAAGCGCGAAAAATTACTCATTCCGTTGCGGCTCCTCTTCCCACAAAATCTTTGATTTTGCGGGAACCCATAATAATAGCCGCCCAAATGGGCGGCGCGTCATCCTCTGGCCACCATGACCAGAGGTTATACAAAGGTGTCCGGGTCGTCGAGGTCGTCATAGTTGAGGATGTCCTCGTCCTCTTCCATGTGCGCCTCGTCTGGTACGGCCACCTCGTAAACGGTGTATTGCTCATTGGGGTTGAGCTTGTCCATGCGCCGGGTGACAAGACTTTGCAGGTCAAAGGCGTTGCGCTTGTCAGCCTCGGCGGTGTACTTGTAGTTGGGGTGCTGTTTCAAATCGTATTTCTTGGAGTAGAACGGCGGCAGGCCCCGAAGCTGTAAAATGCACCGATCTCCGGGCATGGTAGCCAATTCGCTGGGGGTCATCAGCTCCCGGCCCAGCCGCTGGGTGTTCTGGCTGAAACTTTCCGACTGCCCTCGGGAGCGGCCCTCGGTCTGCATGGAGATCGTGGCCTTGCCCAGCCAGTTTTCGGAAATCTCCTTGATGGTGGTACTTTCCCGGCCACCAAGGAAAATCATGGTGTCCATATTGCCGAAGATCGTTTCGGCATTGTCCTTGTAAATGGCCTTGCATTGGGACTGCGCCTGATACAGAAGCGCCAGACTGATCTCGCGTGAGCGGATGACGGCTACTAACTTCTCCAGTTGTGGGACTTGTCCCGTATTGGCGGCCTCATCCCAAAGCACCCGCACATGATGGGGCAAACGCCCGCCGTGTACGTTGTCGGCACGTTCACAAAGAAGATTGAACATCTGCGAAAAGGCCAGCGCAACGATGAAGTTATAGGTCTGCGTGGTGTCGGAGATCACGAAAAAGGTTGCCGTCCGTTTATCGCCCATGCGGTCAAGCTCCAGCTCGTCATAGCTCATAATCTCCCGGAGCTGGGGGATGTCAAAGGGGGCCAGACGTGCGCCGCAGCTTATCAGGATCGACTTGGCCGTTTTGCCGCTGCTTAATTTGTACTTGCGGTACTGCTTGACGGCGAAACAATCCGGCTTGCGCTTGGCAAGACCATCGAACATATAGTCCACGGCGTTTTTGTAGTTTTCATCGTCCTCTTTGACATCCATCCCGGAGATCATATCAACCAGCGTGTTCATATTCCGATCCTCGGCGGGGCCTTCAAAAATGATGTAGGCAATGAGAGCGCAGTATAAAAGCGTTTCTGCTTTCGTCCAAAATGGATCACCCTCCTTGCCCTCGCCCTTGGTGTTGGCGATCAGGGTGTCCACGAACTTCAAAATGTCGGCCTCGTTTTTGATGTACGCCAGCGGGTTATAGTGCATGGACTTGGAAAAGTCGATGCTGTTGAACACCTTGATTTTGTACCCCCGCTTCTTTTGCAGGAAATAGCCCACTTGGGAGAGGACGCCGCCCTTGGGATCTACGCAGACGTAGGAGGAATGAGCGGACAGTAGCTGGGGAGTAAGCCAGAAGCGGGTTTTTCCAGATCCGCTCGACCCGATAATGCAGGTGTTCAGATTTCGGGCGTTTGCGGGGTTGGCCGGGCGAGTGTTCATAGTCAGCCGCTCCGTGGCGGTCAGAATGATATTATTTTCAAACTTGGGATCAATAAAGGGCTTGATGTCCTTTTCCGTCCCCCAGCGGGCTGTGCCGTACTCCGCATCGTGGCGGAACTTCTTGGCCTTTTTCGCCTTGCAGTAGATCAGGAGCCGAAAGCCCACGGCCCCCACGATACCCACCAGCCAGTCTGCCGGGTTCAGGCCCGGTGCAAAATCCGCAAAGGCCACGCCGATGGTCTGCATGATCCCCAACAGTTTTTGGCCGAAGCCCGCACCAGCGGCCAGACGGTAGGCCGTCCCCACTTTCAGGTAGGCCCAGCCGATGAACAGATACGGGATATTGGGAAGTACATATTTGCGGAGCTTATCTGTCCCCATGCACCGCCTCCTTTTCCAGCTCCCGCTGGGGCTGTTTCCGCGCCTGTTCCTCGGCCCGGTTGAGTTGTTCACGGATCGGGGTGCGCCAGGACTTGGCCCGGTTCAGTTCCTTGCGGGAATACTCAGCAAAACAGCCCGTGATGGCGTCGGCCTGATTTGCCTTGAACAGTAACAGATATTTGCCCTTGTCCACCCGGCGAAAGGCATAGTCAACCCCCCACTTCCGGGCCACCCGGTCAAAGTGCCGGGTAGCCCCGGACAGTTCGATACTGCTTGTGGACCCGCCGTGGCCCATGAGCTTTTTTACGCTCTGCTTGCCGTGGGGAGCTTGGGCCTTGCGGTGCTCCTTGGCAATCTGGCGGCCCACGGCGGCCAGCGCATAGGCAAGGCTCCGGGCCGTCAGCTTGGATGCCTGAACGCTGACGGCAATGGTCTGACGGGAAACTTCGTCACCTACGATCTAAACCACCTCCTCTCGTCGCCACAAACTGCGCTTTGCTCCTTTGGCCGCAGGCGGCCAAAATCCGCACACTACGTTGTGGCTCCTCTCCCCACAAAATCTGCGACTTTGCGGGGAACCCCATTTGCCGCCTCTGGCCACCGTGACCAGAGGCGGCGCTATCTGTCCTCTCGGCTGATGGGGAGCCGCTGCTTGTCCTCGTTCAGCGCGGAGCGGTCAATGATTTCCTGATAGGCTGCCATTTGCTCCCGGATATTCAGTTTGGGATAGGCGAAAATGCGGTGCTCCGGAGGAATGTCATCCCTGCCGGAGTAGTGCTCAATAAAACTGCTGTTGTTATTGAACACATAGCCGCCGGGGGCGTAGTGGCCGTCCTCGTTGATCCGCATATCCCGCCCGTATGCCTCATAGTCGATATAGTCAATGAGATGCTCTGGGATCTGAATGGAGCCGAAGTCCTGGACGTACATTCGCCCCAGCGCCTCGTCATCGTCAATATCGGGGTAAAACTCAAAGCAATCCAGATTTTGCGTCAGGTTGATTAAGTCTTTGACGCTCCCTGTGTACTCGCCGCTGTCAATGACGGCCTCGAACTTTTCAAGCTCAGAGGTGTCCAACTCGGAGAGCAGATGGGCCAAATAGTTCAGTTCGTCAATGCTTTCGTACTCACCCAAACAGTCGCAGATGCCCAGCACATCGCCGTCAAACGCGGTAATGAAGATTTCTTCATACCGCACACCATCCACGCCGATCCGCTTCAAAAGTGCCTGTACCTCCTCGGTGGTGGCGGGAAACTTTAGGGTTTCTCCAGCCTCCACGCCATACTCGGCGTATTTCCCGAGGTTGGTAACATAGGCTTCAATCAGGGCTGACATCAGCGGTGGCCCTGACGCTTGACGGTCAGGATGCCCTCCAGCGTGGTCGAAGTGATACCCAGCCGCTGGGCCACGGCAATGTCATTCTTCATGGACTCGGTGACGGTATGACCGCACACCACCAGCACATGAGAACGGCGGAGCAGATTGCGGCCCATATCGATGCCGCTTTTGTGTTCCTCGGGAACCGCATCGTTGAGGAACAGGGGCAGATAGAGCGTGGGGCAAATCGGGGAAAAGCCCGCGTCATAGACGGCTCGGCAATACTTGGCCGCCTGTTCGGTCATTTCATGGGGATCGCCGCACCATGCGGCGGTGATATAGGCAAGGGGCCTTTTCATAAGGAATACCTCCATTTCAAAGTTAGTTTTACAGGGGACGGTTCAACCTTTTTCCCCCGCCCTTTTCCAGTCTTGGAAAAGGGGGCGGCTCTGGAGGATATACCCCCGCCGCGCCGCTGAATATGGCACAGCCGGGGCAGACCGTAAAGGGCAAGCCGCCCTTGGCGGGGCTACGCCCCCTTGACGGCCAGCTCCCGGCTGCGCCCGGTGATGGGCGGCGACGGGGGATATATACCACAGGAGCCTTCGTCGGTACAAACTTCGCTTTGTTCCTTTGGGCGCAAGCGCCCAAAATCCACACGCTCCGTTGCGCCTCCTCTCCCCATGAAGTCTGCGACTTCATGGGGCACCCCGTTTTGGGGGACGAAAAAACCTCTGGTCACGATGGCCAGAGGTGCTTACTTCTCCTTATCCGTTTTTTTCTTGTCGGGCTTGGCAAGCTCGGGCGGCTGCTTCTCTTTCCAGTCGGCCAGCAGGGTCATGATCTGATCCTTCATCTGGCGGGGCGTGGCCTCCTTGCCGAAGAACTTTTCCAATTCAGAGCCGGTAATAATCACGTCACGATCCTCCTTTTTCTTTTCTTCACTCAAAATGCCATCAATGACATCCGGGGTCAGCTTGTTGTCCTTATCCAGCTCCCGGAGCCTGTTTGCCTGTCCCTTGGAGGGCGAGGACTGCTGGCCCTCAATGGAAACGGCGATATACTTCTGGTGGGTGGGACGGATGCGGGAGATTTCCACGGCGGGGGTAAAGGACAGCTTTCCCGCATCCATGGTCTGCTTCAACTCGGGAACAAGGTCATTGAGCCAAATATACCGCTGAACGGTTTTCACGCTCATGCCGTTGCGCTGGCCCACGCTTTCCAGCGAGAGCTTACCCGCCGCCGCATCATCCCCACGCGATCCCTGATGCTTGATCGCCTCATACTGCTTTTTCAGGGCAAGGGCCTTTTCGCTGGGCAAAATCGTTTCGCGGTGGCGGAGGTTGTCATCCGTCATAGCGAGGATGGCTTCATCGTCCGTCATGTTGCGGACGATACAGGGCATATTCATAAATCCGGCCAATTCGCTGGCCCGCTGGCGGCGGTGGCCCGCAATAATCTCATAGCCGCCATCTTCGAGAGGACGCACCAGCGCAGGCTGGTGCACACCGCCAGAACGGACGGACTCCACAAGGCCCTGCATTTCCGCATCGTCCCGGACACCAAAGGGATGTTCCTTGAACGGATGCAGCTCGGAAAGGTTAATATATACGATTTCCTCCTTGACGGCGCGGGTAGCGTCGCGGGGAGCGGGAGGAACCTCCGGGGCCGGGGGATCGGCTTTTGCCGCTTCTGCGGGAGCCTTGGCCGGGGCCGCCTTACCCTTTTTCTCCGGGGTAGCCTGATCCTTGGGAGGACGGCCACGGCGGGGCTTGTCAGCCTGCTCCGCTTTCTTGGCCCCCTTATCGGCTGACGGGGCTTTATCCGCTTTAGGCGGGCGGGCCTGTTTGGGCATTTCCTTACCAGCCCTGGCATCAGCGGCGGGCGCGGGCTTGTCGGGCTGTTTGTCTGCTTTCGAGGCGGGCGGCTCCACTTTATCAGGCTCGGCGGCCTTGGCCTTGTCCGCACCAGCGGCCCGCACATCGGACAGGTCGATCACCTTACCAGAGGGAGCGGGGCCGCTCTCCATGCCGGGGATCGTGGCCTGTTCCTCCACGGCGGGGCCGCCCGGCGTTTTAGGAGCCGGGGCCTCGGGCGTGGTATGCGCCTCCGGGACGGGCGACTGTTTCTTATCTTCTGCCATTCACTAAATACCTCCTTGTCGTGGTATGAAAAAAGCCAGCCTGAAAATGGCTGGCAACGGTGGAGATGAACTCCTCCTTTCGGTGTTGGGTTTTATATAGAAGTACCGCCCATAGTCCCCTCGGGCGGTGCTTGCTTTCATTTATAAAAAAAGGGACGCTACCCAAGAAAAATTGAGCGGTGTCCCTTTCATTTTCTGTTTGTTGGATAAAATCTCTTGTTGACGGTCTGCAAACCATTGGTATTACTGGGTTACGTCAGATCCTATAATTACACTCCGACCATTTGCTGATATACCACTCATTTTTCTAACCAAGAAAAGGGAGTGGTTTTTTTGTTGCAGAAATTCTTTATGGAGATTTCGCCTCAAGCGATGGTGCAAAAAATTAGCGGCGGTAGAAGTACAGCTTGCCACTTTCCAGCTGGCAGTCAAGTTCTCCCAGGTCGTGCAGATAGGTGACAAAGGCACCCATGGTGGAGAGAGAAAAATAGTACTCCTTGAAGTCCAGCTGCAAATCCGCCAGGATGGTCACTTCCTCCAGCAGTTCCTCCCGGGTGTGAGGCTGGGTCAGCAGATCCCTGATCAAATCCAAGTAATACTCCAAATTATCACGGTTGGTGCGGTTCAGTTGCAGTAGAGTGGGGCGGTCGTATACCCTATCCGCGTGACCCAGTACGAAATAATCATAGTCGAGTTCATCGATTAACTGGTAGGTGTTTAATTGGGCTCTGATATCGTACAGGAAAGGATACGAGTACTTGGCGATAATCTCCTCGCTGAACAGGGCGTCACCGAGGAAGCAGACCCGATCCCGGGTGCCGATTCCCAGCAAACCAGGAGCATGGCCGGGCAGGCTTATCACTTCGAACTTCTCCTCGTTTATCTTGTGAGTGCCTGGAGTCACGATCTCATCGACCCGCAGCCCTTTATTCTTGAGAAAATGGCGGGACAGTTCCCGGGGAGGGTGGGCTCCATATAGGTACATGGGGAAGAGACCACCGTTTTCCAGGATCAGCCCTTCCTCTGGGGAGGCCAGAAACAGGCTGCCGGGGAAATTCTCCTGGAAAAATGAATTTCCCCCGGCATGATCGATATGGTTGTGGGTATTCACTATGTATTTGACATTCAAATTGTTAGCCTGCAGTACGTTGGCTATTTTGCGTCCCTGTTGGTTGTTGTCGCCGCTGTCAATCAACAGGGTATATTTATCCTTGAAAACGTATACACCGATATTGGTGGGGGCCGAAATATAATAGGTATTCCCGTTGATCTTGGTTAGGTTCACAGTTTCCTCCTAGTTGAGCCCGGCAGGGCACACCGCGGTCCAAACACTGTATCTGCGGGCAGCATCAAGGGGTATTGAGAGCGAAGTTTTCATAGGTTCAACCCGGCCTGCTGTAATGTTCGTACCATTTCTTCCTGTCCGGGTAATTCGTTCAGATCCACTACGATAGATTTATAACCAGCTGTTTTCAAGGCATTTGCGGTAAACTGGTCGCTTATCTGCTGACGTTTGTTGCTGTCCGCCGACCTGAGGTTGATGACCAGGACCGGCTTGAAGTCTTCGGCATCATAGATCACCATATCGGCGACCCGTTCCCGGAGACGGTACAGATACTCCTGGCGGTTCTCGGTCCCGGTGGGGACTACCAACAAATCCGTCAATGGTACATGCGGGAATACGGTGTAGGCGCCTTCCCGGAATATTTCCTGGAAAGCTTTAAAAACCAGGAGTTCCCGGCTGGGCATGGGGTAATCATTCTTTTTATACGGCATCTGGTCGGCATTGATCCATTTCTCGCTGATATCGATGAAGTCGCCCCGCGGTGCCGGCTTTTCTTTGGCGGGGACGGACTTGAAATAATCGTACAGCAATTTCACCACTACTATTATTAATACAAGGGCGATAAATTGAGGCATATGAATCCTCCTCCTGGCGCTCGTCTTATTGAAAACAAACAATTGCAGTCGTTTAATATATCATATACAAAATCGGGACAGTTTTGAGGAAATTTTACCGCGCCGGGGTTTATAGGTATAGTGTTTCATTGTAGAATAAGAAAATATTCCGATTATCTTGAGTGAAGGATTTGGAGGTGGCTAAAAACAGATGATGTATTCCAGCAGCCGGGGGGCGGCCGAAGCGGTCCCGGCAGCCCAAGCCATCAAGATGGGGATCGCCCCTGACGGCGGACTGTTTGTACCTGACCATATACCCCAAATAGATTCCGATACACTGACTTCCTTTGGCAAAATGTTTTACGCGGAACGGGCTGAGCGCATTCTCAGCTTGTACCTGCAGGATTTCAGCCCCGGGGAGATCGCCCGGTGCGTAAGGGCGGCCTACAATTCCGGGAGTTTCGATGATGCCAGTATAGCTCCGCTGGTGCCGCTCGAGGCGGGCGTATTTGTGCAGGAATTATGGCATGGTCCCACCTGTGCCTTCAAGGATATGGCTCTGCAGATCCTTCCTCACCTCATGACTACCAGTGCCGCCAAGACCGGTGAGACGGATGAGATTGTGGTCCTGGTAGCCACCTCCGGGGATACTGGCAAGGCTGCCCTGGAGGGGTTCAAGGACGTGGACGGGATCAGGATCGTGGTATTTTACCCCCAGGATGGGGTAAGTGAAGTGCAAAAACGGCAGATGGTGACTCAGACCGGGAAAAATGTGATGGTAGCTGCAGTGGAGGGCAACTTCGATGATGCCCAAAACGGGGTCAAGCAGATATTCGCCGATCCTGAATTCAACGGCAAGCTGGCATCCCATGGTATGAAGATGTCGTCCGCCAATTCCATCAATTGGGGCCGGCTGGTGCCCCAGATAGTCTACTATGTTTCTGCGTATGCCGACCTGCTGGCAGGTGGCCACATCAGTCCCGGAGAAGAAATAAACGTGGTGGTGCCGACCGGCAACTTCGGCAACATCCTGGCGGCGTACTATGCTAGAAAGATGGGCATTCCCATCCACCGCCTGATATGCGCATCCAATATAAATTACGTCCTCACTGAGTTCATCAATAGCGGGATTTACGATCGCCGGCGGGATTTTGCCCGCACCATCTCACCTTCCATGGATATCTTGATCTCCTCAAATCTCGAACGGCTCTTATTCGAAGTGACCGGACACGATGCCGGCAAGGTGGCGAATTGGATGCGGGATCTGCAAACCCAGGGCCGCTATGAAGTGGATGATGAGGTAAAACAGCAGATACAGGCCGTCTTTTGGGGCGGTTATGCCAGCGATGAGGAAACCAAGGCCACTATCCGCAGTGTTTGGGAAAATTCCGGTTACCTGCTGGATACCCATACCGCCGTGGGGGTGAATGTCTACCAGAAATATCTGGGCGCCAGCGGGGACCACACGGTAACCATTATCGCATCCACCGCCAACCCCTATAAATTCTCCCAGAGTGTGGCTGAAGCGATAATAGGATCGGACCGACTGTCGGGCATGGACGAATTTGCCATCGCCCAAGCTTTGGAGGAGTATACCGGCAAGCCGATACCGGCGGCACTGAGGGATATCGAGAAGAGGCCTATTCTGCATCGGACGGTGTGTCCCAAACAGGCGATGGGCCGAGTGGTCCTGGATTATCTTCAGATTGGATAGAATAGAGAAGGCCCGGGTATGAGCCCGGGCCTCTGACCTTCTTAATAGGCCGATAGCTGTGTTGTTATGGAAAGCCCAATCATTGACGTATCCCAAGTAGGCCTCAGATACTACCCTCCAATTGCCTTGCACCAAGCCCCTTTTGGTCGGTCTGCCAATATGGATTAGGTTGGCGCTTCCGAGACCGGCGATTGCAGACAATTTTAGCCCTTTATGAAACGCTCCATCAGCTGAGGGCCGCTTTCGTAGAATTTTCCCGCCAAAGCGCTCTCTTCGTCGTATCCTGCCACTGGAGATGGATAGGGATGTTTCTTATCATAGATCAAGAACGGCACCGGCTCGCTGGTGTGGGTGCGCACCGCTATCGGGGTGCGGTGATCGGGGACCACCATGATCCTGATATCATCGAACTGGTCCAGAGCCCCGATAACCCGGCCTACCACCTCTGTATCCACCTGCTCGATCGCCCATATCTTTTTCTCCAATTCCCCCTGGTGTCCAGCTTCATCGGGGGATTCGATATGCACATATACAAAATCCTGTCCCTGCCTGAGTTCATTCAAAGCCGCCTCGGCCTTGCCGGCAAAATTGGTGATGATAGCTCCAGTAGCTCCTTCCACCTTAATGGGCTTAAGCCCGGCGCAAATGCCTAACCCCTTTACCAGGTCGACCGCCGCTACTACCGAGCCCCGTACGCCGTATGCATCCCAGAAACTGTCCAGGGCCGGCCGCGTGCCATGGCCCCACAGCCAGGCGGAGGTAGCGGGATTTAACCCCTGGGCCTGGCGCTCTTTGTTAATAGGGTGGCCAGCCAGAATTTTCTCGCTTTTTAGCATTAGTTCCTTAAGAGCGCTGCTGTCTTCCCCTTGGGGCAGGTAACCGCCCACTTGGCGGCTCGATATATCATGGGGAGGGGTTAGTTGCAAGGACTTCTTCGCTGCGTTTTTCCATATCAATAAGTTCCGGTAGCTGATACCGGCATGAAAGCAGAATTCTTCGTTGTCCAGTTCTTTCTTCAGGGCAGCGATCAGCACCGCTGACTCAGCCGAGGAAATTTCCCCGGAGGAGTAGTCGACCATGCTCTTGTCTCCATATTCCTGCTCGGCTGACAGGGTAACCAGATTGCAGCGAATAGCCAAGTCATTAGGGCCCAGCTCTACTCCCATGCTGACTGCTTCCAGGGGCGAGCGGCCGGTGTAGTATTTTTCCGGGGCATAACCCATAACCGAAAGATTCGCCACGTCACTCCCCGGGGGAAAACCGGCCGGAATGGTCCGGACCAAGCCAATCTCGGCCGAAGAGGCCAAGCGGTCCAGGTTGGGAGTCCTGGCTGCCTGCAGCGGGGTACGATCACCCAGCTCGGGTATCTTGTAATCAGCCATGCCATCGGCTAGAATAAGCAGGTATTTCATGAAAGCCACCTCGGTTGAAATGATATTCACCAGTATAACATAATGGGAGGGGCAATCATGAGTATATAATCCTCGCACCCTATAAACAGCCCTTTGAGGGCCTTCCGAACCAGGGGAGAAATTGGCGGAAACCGGGTTGACTACTATGGAACCTGATGATATAATAAACTTCGTTGCGGAGCCGTGGTGTAGCGGTTAACATGCCGGCCTGTCAAGCCGGAGAGCGTGGGTTCAAATCCCATCGGCTTCGCCATATTTAATCTTGAAGCGAGTTCAGGTTGCTCGCCTCGGTAGCTCAGTTGGTAGAGCAGCGGACTGAAAATCCGCGTGTCGGTGGTTCAAGTCCGCCCCGAGGCACCATGCGCGGAAGTGGCTCAGTGGTAGAGCATCGCCTTGCCAAGGCGAGGGTCGCGAGTTCGAATCTCGTCTTCCGCTCCATTGTAGTTCAGGCGTTACCCAGGGTAACGCTTTTGTTTTGCTTGCCAAGCCAGAACAAAGTTTGATATAATCTAGTTTGCGTTTAAGCGCAAATATGGGCGGGTGGCGAAGAGGCTAACGCTGTGGTCTGCAAAATCACCATTCACCGGTTCGAATCCGGTCCCGCCCTCCATCAAGAAAAAATACCTCCCTGGCAATGCCAGGGAGGCTTTTTGTTTCATATGCCTACCACCGTTCCCATTTGACTATTTCAGACAGCGGCCGGCGTTCGCGCGGTTCCGGATCTTCATCCGCTTTGCCGATAGGCACCACAGAGATCACCCGGAAGTGGTCAGGCAGTCCCAGGAGTTCTCTTACCTTCTTTTCACTAAAACCGCCCATCCAGCAGGAACCATATCCCAAGGCCCGGGCGGCCAACAGTATGTTCTGAGTCGCATTAGCGCCGTCCATGAGCAGGAAGTGGGTCATGCCTTTTTCGCCGTACTTCTCGCAACGGTTGGGGTCAGCGCACACAACAATCACCGCCGGGGCGGTATCCAGCGATTCCTGGTCGAAAGCAGCCGCTTTCAGTTGTTTGCGTTGGGCAGGGTCTCTCACCACTACAAAGTAGCAGGGCTGCAAATTGCCGGCGGAGGGGGCCCAGCGCCCCGCTTCCAAGATGGTCGTCAAGTCCTGCTCATCTACTGGATCGGGTTTGAATTTCCTGATACTGCGGCGGGTCATAATAGTCTCGATACAGTCCAAAAAGATCAACTCCTCTCAAATGTTAATGGTGGTGGCACCCTTGCAAAAAGGCTGTTCATTTGGTAAACTAATCACCGTGCAATGGGCCTCAATATGGTACATTTCAGTTTTAGTATAACCTCGCCGCGTTGGTCCATGCAACGATTACAATCATGCCCGGGTGGCGGAATAGGCAGACGCACGGGACTTAAAATCCCGCGGCCGCAAGGCCGTGCCGGTTCGACCCCGGCCTCGGGCACCAATATCAAGCACGAAAATACCGAAGGTTTAAAGCCTTCGGCATTTTTGTTTGAGGTGTTAACAATTACTTGATAGGAAGGGGATTCGACTGAACCTTTCTCCGTAGCTCGCATATAAGGAAGACTGTCAAGTAGGACAAGGCCACCACCAGAAAGTATTTACCGAATATGTGCATTTTGAGGTCAATAGACAACCATGTAAAAAAAAGTGACCGGCAAATAGTGAAAGACATAAATTGTGAAGGAGGCGTTGTATGTCAGCGAGGCATGGAACGGGATGAGAGTCAGGACCACCAGCACCCTCAGCCAATCTATATAATACAGCCGTTTGTTTTCCATGTTTTCAGACAGCATATTGTCGCTCAGGCTGACCCCTCAATTCTGTTGACAATTATTACATATCACATGCTCCAGTCATTTGGGGTATTGCCCCGATCCGTTGTGGTTCATCATTGTGGGAATATCTCCCCGTCGCAGCCAGGTTTTACGACCCTTCTAGAACATAATACCATAAGGATTTGGCAGATAATAAAGGTGTGAATTGCTGATATCAGTGCCAATATAATTAAGCCGATATTTGCGGGTGGGACCGTGCCCACATGGATAAGGAGAATTGAGATGAGGCGCACCGAAGCCAAGGTCGAATTAAATGGATGGACCGGGACGGTATCAATCGATGAACCGGTTTTGCGCTACCCGGGCAATCCCATATTGACGTGTCATGATGTCAATCAGGCGTGGGGCGGCGATAGCCATTTTAATACTTATACTGTTCATAATGCGGGGATGGCTGAAGCGACGGGGGGTGGCATTAAGCATACCGTAATGCTCTTCCGGTCTCATATCGCTGATGGCCGCAGTGTAATTGGCAAGGCGGTGAGTAAAGACGGTTTGTGCGATTGGGTGGTAGACCCCCGGCCGTTTTTATTGCCCGCCACCGCTAATGATATATATGCGCCGGGCGTCGATATAGAGGCCGTGATCGAGGCAGAGGCGGGCGGGGTGGAAGACATGCGGGTGAATCCCGTAGGTGCCGATTCATATGTATTGACCTACAGTGGCTACCACGAACAGATTCCTGACCGAGTCAAGGTTATGATGGCTGTAACCAGGGACTTTAAGACAATTGTCCGCTATGGCCCAATTTCCCAGCAGGATATGCGCAATGTGGTCATATTTCCTGAACCGGACAGACATGGACAATGGATCGCGCTGCTGCGCCCCAACGACAAAGCCAGGGAAAGCTCCGGTTCCGAACATATTGGCGGTTCATTTGGGGAAATCTGCGCCGGGTTTGCTCCGCATCCTACCGGACCATGGGAAATCGGCGCTGTAGTTATGCGAAGTGGTCACGGGCCTAGTGCATTTCAGGCCAAGATGGGACCAGGCGCCCCGCCTATCCGGACTAGATTTGGGTGGCTGAATATTTTTCATGGGGTACGTTCGACCATGGCCGGCCACCCTTATACCCTGGGAGTGGCATTCCATGACCTTGAGGATCCCATCAATCCCGGTAAAATATGTATGAGCGCCAAACCGATACTGATGCCCACCGCGAGTGATTGTGTGGTGGGAGAAACCGATTATATCCACGTACCCAACGTGGTATTCAGCTGCGGAGCTTTGGCTGGCCAGGACGATACGATCGCCATATATTATGGCGGCAACGATACGGTTATGAATGTCGGCCTGGCCAATATACGGGTATTGAACGAGATGTGCGAGGTATTCCCTTTGGATGCTGTTACCGGCCAACACCTATATTCTTTGTAACTGCCGGCCCAGACCCGAAAAGGAACGTACCGACTTAACTTGCGCGTGATGCCTGAAGTACAACATTTATGACCGAGCAACCATTATAATATTAATATCCCTAACGATGTATCTACTGCTTATGAGGGTATTCAAACAAGATGGGCAAATATTTGAGGATCTTATTGCTGGCAATTCCCTTCAGCATCTATTTTCGTTACGCGGGTAACGATCTAGCCACATTTTTTACCGCCTGTCTTTCGATCGTTCCACTGGCGGGACTGATGGGGGAGGCCACTGAAAGCCTGGCCTGCCATACCGGTGAGCGAATCGGGGGACTCCTCAACGCCACTTTTGGCAATGCTACCGAGTTGCTGATCACCATATTCGCGCTGCGAGCAGGCTTGTTTGATGTAGTGAAGGCTTCAATCGCTGGAAGCATACTCGGCAATATATTGCTGGTACTGGGTTTTTCCATTATGCTCGGGGGATTGAGAAACGGGGAGCAGAAGTTCGACCGGGTCCATTTCAGCAACCAGACCAGTCTGATGTTCCTGGCGATCATCGCCTTGGTCATACCGGCGGTATTCTTTCCCGGGGGGCAGCAGCATCACGCCCTGGAGGAATTCAGCTTGATTGTTGCAGTTATACTGCTGCTGTTGTACTTGGCAGGCTTGTGGTTTGCCAAGGACCGGCCCATGCATGATATCTGTGAAGTCGAACAGGAGACCAATCAATGGAGCATCGGCAAGGGTGTTGCCTTGCTAGCTATAAGTACGGGATTGATCGCCCTGGAAAGTGAATTGTTGGTGGGGGGTATCGAGAGTGTGACTGAGACCCTGGGATGGTCGCAATTCTTCATTGGAATAATAATCATTCCAGTAATAGGTAATGCGGCCGAACATTTCACTGCAATATCGGTAGCCCTTAAAAACCGTATGAATCTTTCGTTTGAAATTGCCATGGGCTCCAGTACTCAAATAGCCATGCTGGTGACCCCCATCCTGGTCCTGCTCAGCTTCGCTTTCGGCACCCCGATGACCATAATGTTCAATTATTACGAGTTGGTGGTGCTGGCTCTGGCGGTAGTCATTTCGCAATTTATCAGCATCGATGGCGAGTCCAACTGGTTCGAAGGGGTGTTGCTGGTGGCCGCCTATGTCATAATCGCGATCGCATTCTTTTTGGTGTAAATGCGATTAGGTATCAATGGTACGGCATTCCATGAACACCAGGTATTTTTCGCCCAACATCTCACGTTTGACATTGGTATTGACAGCATAGCACCATTCCACCAGTACAGAACTGTTGGCAAATATGGCACTCCGTTGCGCTGATCTGATCCGGGCAGCATATTTGAGCAGTTCCTGCACCTCGCCATCTTCTAAGAAGGAACTGTTTCCATAGGTGCTATAATCGTTATTCATATGGTTGACAATAATGGTCAGGTCTTTGTGACCGCGCGTAGTCAGGTTCCAGAGATCCTTGTCCACGGCTTCGATGATGGTGCGGTTTTCCTGGATATCTATCACCCCGCTTTTTATAGCCACGAAATAAGGATAATAGATCACCAGGTCATTCTCTGCCAGGTTGGCCAGGAATTCTCTTCCTTGGGCCATCGCCTCCTCGGCGGTCACACCGATGGCACGGGGAAGATTGAAATCCTTACCGGTTTGAACGGCTGCCCGCACCGTCCACAGCAGATTCGGATCCAGGGATTCTTCTCCGGTGAAATGCCGCCATGGTACGGAAGGTATGTTCATTTTGTCGAGTTCATAGAATCCTTCCAATTTGTTCATTTCCAGCCTCCTCGCCAATCCCAAACAATACAATGCAGGCTTCTTTCTATCTAACAGTCGACGGTATCAAAGCGGGTCCCATAATCCTTGCCTAAAGTAATCGATGCTGTGGATAGGGTGAGATCATGTTTCCGGTTACAAGGGCTGGTATGAAATTAAGGATAAGTATTGGGTGAATATGTTGGGATATTTCGCCGATGGGTGGAAGAATTCCTGCAATTGTCTGGCGTACACAATAATTAGTAATCTGAGGCAAAAGAATGCCAGAAGCGCATCGGCCTCTGGCATCATGGTCACAGTTTCTTATCTATTGTTTTTGCGGATGGTAATGGGTGTGCAGCAACTCATGAGACTTGTGCCCCAAGGGCTCATGGAGGAAATCCTCATATAGGAACTTGACCTCGGGATTTTCGTGCGACTTGCGCAGAGGCTCTCCGGCGTCCTCAGCATAGATGGCATCGATCCTCTCTTTCCGTTTCTCGATGGTGGATGGGATAGGCTGGCCGCCTCCGCCGATGCAGCCGCCGGGGCAGCACATCACTTCGATGAAGTGGTAAGGAGAGGTGCCGGCTTTAATATCATCCATGATCTTCCTGGCGTTGCCCAACGAGTTGGCTACCGCTACTTTGACCTTGGTGCCGGCCAGGTCTACTTCTGCTTCCTTCATGCCTTCGAAACCGCGGCAAACGTTGAAATTGACATCCTCAAGCGTTTCTCCGGTCACAACCTCATATACGGTGCGGAGGGCAGCTTCCATGACACCGCCTGAGGCGCCGAATATAACTGCCGCACCGGTGTAGGCTCCCAGCAGAGAGTCAAAATTGGCCGGGGCCAGTTTATCAAAATCGATCGGTTCCATTCGGAACAGCTTACCCAACTCACGGACAGTCAAGACCAGGTCGACATCCTGGTATCCGCTGGAGTTCATCTCCGGACGGGCTGCCTCAAATTTCTTGGCGGTGCAGGGCATGATGGAAACCGAGTAAATCTTGGCCGGATCGATTCCCATCTTCTCGGCCCAGTATGTTTTGGCCAGGGCGCCAAACATCTGCTGGGGCGACTTACAGGTGGAAAGGTGATCGAGTTTGTCAGGATAGAAGGTTTCAATGAAGTTTATCCAGCCGGGGCTGCAGGAGGTGATCATGGGCAGGGTGCCGCCGGTCTGCAGTCTCTTGAGCAACTCGTTGCCTTCCTCGAGAATAGTGAGGTCAGCGGTGAAGTTGGTATGGAAAACATAATCAAAGCCAAGCATTTTGAGCCCAGCCACGAATTTCAGCATATCCAACGATCCAGTCGGCATTCCCACTGCTTCCGCTACCGCTACTCTAACTGCCGGGGCGATCTGGGTAATTACGATCTTGTCCGGATCGGCGACCGCGGCCAGGAATTTATCCATCTCTTCATTCTCTACGATGGCGCCTACGGGGCAGGCCAAGGCACATTGGCCGCATACCACGCATTTGGTTTCAGCCAGCGGCAAACCGTCAACCGTCTGCACAATACCATTGGCAACCTCCAAAGCCCCCACTGTTTGAATGTCATTGCAGACCTCTACGCAGCGCTGGCATAGGGTACATTTGGACATGTCGCGAACCAGGGAAGGGGTGGACCGGTCCTTGGGAATCTGCAGGGGCCGATTGGAGAATTCCCGGATAAGCAAGGTGTTGGCCAGGTTCTGGAGTTCGCAGTTTAGATTACGGGCACAGTTTAAACAATCTTGGGGATGGACTGACAGGATTTTCTTTAGGTTCTTTTGCCGGGCGGCGATAATCTCCGGGCTGTAGGTATTTACGACCATATCCGACGTGACTGTTTCAGCACAGGCGGTTTTCAACTCACCGTTGATATCGACCATGCAGACCTTGCAGTTGTCTCTCACTTTAAGGTCAGGATGGCTGCACAGGGATGTGATCTCAAAGCCGGCCGCCTTGGCCGCCTGCATCACCGTAAATCCCTCTGGTACCGCGATGCTGATACCATTGATAGTGACATTGACCATGCGATTTCTCCTCTCCCATCTTTGTGAAAATTAGTGCATCACTAAATCTGAAATCAGTTTATGGGGTGAGGGGAGAGGTGTCAATACATTTTTTGGATATTCATAATACCTGGGACTGCTAGCCCAATTATTTTTTATCAGAATATAATTGGCCTGCTGATGCCCAATTGGTGCGGGGATATTCCTCGATAACCATCTCAACGACTTCCGGTTTTATATTCAGAATCCGCACCGTTTCCCGGGTCAGGACTTCGGCTAGTTCCCGTTTCTGCTCCAGGGAACGGCCCTCCAGCATCTTGACGTTTATTATCGGCATGTTAATCTCTCCTCCTTCTTGCATTTACTGGTGATATTATAGGCATATCGCATGAGATTCACAAACAGCTTCCATTGAGAGACTCGCTCCGGCTGGTGACTTTATGATAGGTCCGGTATGATCCCAGCAATCGCAGGTCGGCAACGATGTTCCGCAGGCCCCTTAAAGCTTTGCCGATGCGTGGTTCCAGTTGATGTCCCTCGATATCGATGAAAAAAAGGTAGTTGCCGATCCTGGTTTTAGCGGGTCGGGATTCAATTTTGCTCATGTTAACTCCATAAAGGTAGAATTGCTCCAAGGCTTTAAACAGGGCGCCGGGCCGATCACGCAAAGATATTACCAGTGAAGTCTTATAGGCACCTTTGCCTTCTTTTTCACTGTTGGGCGAGGAACGATCCTTACCAGCTGGGGTCAGGATAATGAAACGGGTTTCATTATCGCCGCGATCCTGTATCTCTAGCCGCAAAATGGAAAGCCCATACGTCCGGGCGGCTGCTTGCGTACCGATGGCTGCCCATGGCAGATTGGATTCCGCCACCCGGTGAGCAGCCTCGGCAGTGCTGGCCATGGTTACCAGGTTAATATCACCCAGGCTTTTGGAGAGATATTGGCGGCACTGAGCCAAGGCTTGCGGGTGCGACAGTACTTGGGTGATATTTTCCAGCTTCACCCCGGGGCGGGCCAGGAGATTATGCCTGACGGGGAGAATCACCTCGCCCGCGATCTCCAGAGGGTATTCATAAGCCAACAAGTCCAGGGTCAAGTTTACTGATCCTTCACAGGAGTTCTCGACCGGGACGATCCCGCAATCGGCTTCGTGACAGTGCACTGCGGCAAATACTCCATCTATGGAAGAACAGGGTATTAGTTCCCAGTTGTTATTCGGGTTGGTCATTACCTGGGCCGCTTCCTCGCAAAAGGTTCCGGCCGGTCCCAGGTAACCCATTTTTCTTTTCATCACCCAAGCTCCTTTCTAAGCAACCTCGTGGGGGATACTGGTGCCGGCTAAATTCCTGCCGACCGCTGCAGCAATTAGGGATAATTGTTGCATTAATTGCTCCAACTCGGGAGGAGTAAGCGACTGAGGTCCATCTGACAGGGCTTTGGCAGGCTCGGGGTGCATCTCCAGGATAAGTCCATCCGCCCCTGCCGCTATGGCAGCCATAGACATGGGCAGAACCAGTCCCCGGTCGCCGGTGCCGTGACTGGGATCAACCAGGATCGGAAGGTGGCTTAGTCGCTTGACCAGTGGCACGGCACTCAGATCCAAGGTGTTGCGGGTGGCCGTCTCGAAGGTGCGGATACCTCTCTCACACAGTATCACCCGGCTGTTGCCTTCGGACATGATGTATTCGGCCGCCATCAGCCACTCCTCTACAGTTGCGGACATACCGCGCTTGAGCAGCACCGGCTTATCAGTCTGACCCACTGCCTTTAGCAACCGGAAATTTTGCATGTTCCTGGCTCCTACCTGCACCATATCTACATAGTCCAGAGCCATTTGCAGGCTAGCTTCATCGATGACTTCTGTTACTACAGGCAGACCTGTCGTTTGCGAGGCTTCTTTTAGTATCTTAAGCCCTTCTTCTTCAAGACCCTGGAAACTGTAAGGGGAGGTGCGAGGTTTGAACGCGCCGCCCCTTATAATCTGGGCTCCGGCCTGCCGCACCTGATGGGCAGAGGTTAGCAATTGGGGACGACTCTCTACCGCGCAGGGACCGGCAATAATGGTCAGATCCGCCCCTCCCACCGTAACCGCTCCTACTTGGATGGTTGTGTTATCTCCTTTGCATTCCCGGCTGACCAGTTTGTACGGCTTCATAATGGGGACAATTTTCTCCACCCCGGGCATCAGCTGCAAGTCCTGCAAGTCGCTGACCGGCCGGTCTCCCACAGCGCCTATCACAATGCGTTTAACGCCTCTGATCAGCTGGGTCTGGAAACCCAACCTGTCCAACATTGTGTTTACCGCCTCGATTTGCTGAACGCTCGACGTCATTTCCATCACTACTACCATTTTGATTCCTCCCTAAAAATATTTGTGCCCATAGCCTATGCCCCAAAGGGACGCAAGCTATGGGCTTCCGTGGTACCACCCTTGTTGATCCATAAAGGACCCACTCACCAAGATACGGGAAAAATCAATCCCCCTGATAAACAAAAAAGCCTTCCATCCCAAGGGACGAAAAGCTACCTGCTTACCGCGTTACCACCCAAGTTGACCTGCCACGGGGACAGATCCGCTCTGACAAAGGTGCGGGAACTGTTGTTCCGATACCTCCTTCCTTTTAACGTTGGAAGACTACGGCTCAGCCTACTCATCCTCTAGGGGATTCAGCCTGCGACTCCGGAGAGAACTTCGATCAATCATGCTTTGAAAGCGCTTCCAGTCGATGACGCTTTCTCCCTGTAAAGCTGGGGTTGACCTACTTTGCTCCTTCATGGTCATTACCAAGATGAAATTACTAGACAGTATAGCACTGGCGCGAAGGTGAATCAATAGCCGATTTTGATTTCTTTAGTACAATACCCGGGCTATTTGGCTTTCACTAATATTGGCAAATACCTGGCTGGAACCTATCCCGGTTGGCAAGACTAGTTGCAGCTGGCCGCCAACGCTCTTTTTGTCTTTGCGCATTTGGTTAATAATATCACTGCTGACCAACCGCTCATATGTGGTCGGCAAGCCCAAGGAAACTATGAGGTTTTGGATCCGATCATGATCACTGGACGACAATACACCAGATTCGGCTGCCAGACGGGCAGCCAATACGATACCAATAGCTACCGCCTCACCATGATTATAGCGGCGATAACCGGTTAAGGCCTCCAAAGCATGCCCGAAGGTGTGACCAAGATTCAGCAGGGCTCGGATGCCTCCCTCTGTTTCGTCCTGAGCGACTATATCTGCTTTGATCGCGCAGCAGCGGTGCACAATCTGCTGCAGGCATTCCGGGTCGCGGCTTCCGATCGCAGTCTGGTTTTGCTCCAAGAAGCCGAAGAAACCACTATCCCATATAATCCCGTATTTAATCACTTCAGCCAGACCGGTCAGGTATTCTCTTTCCGGCAAGGTCTTGATGAAGGAGACGTCGATGAAGACCAGAGAAGGCTGATGAAAGGTTCCAACCAGGTTTTTGCCTTGAGGCAGGTTGACCCCGGTCTTGCCCCCCACACTGCTGTCGACCTGGGCCAGAAGGGTGGTGGGTACTTGAATATAGCGAATCCCCCGCATATAGATGGAGGCGGCAAAGCCAGCCACGTCGCCAGGAATGCCTCCTCCCAGGGCTATCACCGTCGAATGGCGATCCAGACCTAATTCCACCATCTTTTCTGTCAAGGTTCCAACGGTAGTCAGGTTTTTATGATCCTCACCGCCGGGAAAGACTGCCAGTTCAACCTTAAAACCGCCCGACCGCATCAACTCCAGCACGCGGTTACCGGCAATCTCAGCCACCTTGGCGTCGGTGATGATCATCATGGCCGAGGTCCTGGGGATGAAGTCCAGCCAAGGCATCAATTGCGGCAACCAGTCGTTGCCGATATGTATCTCGTAGCTGCGATCCCCCAGTTCAACCCGCATGACATGTTCTCCCCAATCGTGCTATTTCATCTATGCCTATTAAATCATGGTCCTATTCATAAAGACTTGCCAGTGTCGATTCAAACCCAGGGAAAGATATGTCTATGCATTCCGCTCCGTGCACAATGGTTGGGCCATTGGCCACCAGGCCCATCAAGGCGCAAGCCATGGCAATACGGTGGTCATGATAGGATTCGCAAACCGCGCCCTCATAATTACGGCCGCCCTTTATTATCAGACCATCTTCGGTTTCATCGATGCTGACTCCAAAACGTCTTAATTCCGTCGCTATAGCTTGAAGACGGTTGCTCTCTTTAACCTTGAGTTCGGTGGCATCCCTGATTATGGTGGTACCCTCGGCGGCTGCTGCGGCCACCGCCAGGACCGGTATCTCATCAATCAAGCGGGGGATTAAGCTGCCGCCAATGCTTACACCCTTTAGTCCGTGACCTGATACGGTAATATCGCCCATGGGTTCGCCGGAAGTCAGACTCTGGTTGGTAATGGTTATATCCGCCCCCATCTCGCGCAAGACATCCAGGATACCGGTTCGGGTCGGATTGAGACCTACCTTGGAGATGGTGAGGCATGAGCCTGGCACAATGGCCCCGGCTACCAGGAAGAAGGCTGCCGATGATATATCCCCGGGGACCGTAATCGGCTGGGCGGTGAGTGGTCCCGGTCCAATGGAGGTGGTTAAACCTTCGATTTTAATGTTGGCGCCAAAAGCCGCCAGCATTTTTTCGGTATGGTCTCTGGATAAAGCCGGTTCGGTAACCGAGGTGACTCCCTGCCCATAAAGCCCGGCCAGCAGTACCGCCGATTTTATCTGGGCGCTGGCCACCGGGGTCAGATAATCGATAGCCCGTAGATGGCCCCCTTTTATAGCCAGGGGAGCAAAACGGCCGTTGCCGCGACCCCAGACCTGGGCTCCCATTTGGCGTAAAGGCTCGGCTATGCGGGCCATAGGACGCCTGCGGATGGTATGGTCGCCGGTCAAGATCGATAGGAATTCCTGGCCCGCCAATACCCCCGCCAACAAACGCATGGTGGTGCCGGAGTTGCCGACATCCAAATAATCGTCCGGCTCTTTCAGGCCATCCAAACTACAACCATGGACCTGCAACCGGTTTGGTGCCAATTCAGTGATCTCCACTCCCAGTTGCCTGATACAGCGTACCGTGCTCCAGCAATCCTGTCCGGGCAAAAAATTGTCGATGCTGGTAATGCCATTAGCGATCGCTCCCAGTATAACCGAGCGATGGGAAATGGATTTGTCTCCCGGTATGGATAGGGTTCGGGTTACGGGCTGCAGAGGATTGACCATCAAGTTCATTTGTCATCTCTCTTTTCCATGGAATTTACCTTTAAGAATGCGGAGGTTAGGTAATAATTATAATCGAAAGAAGCAGGAAAACAAAACCAAGGGTCTGGTTTATTTAGGCATGTGGTTGCAGTATAATCGTTTTAGGAAAAAAATCACAAGTCTACAATAGTCTAGATAGAATTGAGAGAAAAGGAGTGTAACGGGTGAAAAGAAAAACTCTTACCTTATTGATCCTGGGTATGTTCTTGGTTGTTCTCGGTGGTTGCCAGACCGCCAATCAACCATCCTCTCAGCCCAATCAACCCACTGCGGCCGTAAACTTAAAGGTGGCCGTATTGAGAGGGCCCACCGCCCTTAGTATGGTCCAAATGCTGGATGCCCGGCCCAGCTTGGGAGAGAACGTTCAAGCCGAATACATCATCGAACAGTCCCCGGATACGCTTAATGCCAAACTGCTGACCGGTGAGATCGCGATGGCCACAATTCCCACCAATATGGCTGCCAAGCTGTACAACAAAGGAGTCAATTATCAGCTGGCGGCGATGAATACCTGGGGCGTATTATATGTGGTTACCAACGGCGATGTAGTTGAGAGCTGGTCTGATCTAAAAGGCAAAAACATCGATAATAGCGGCCAGGGAGCTGCCACCGACGTGGTCTTCCGATATTTGCTCAGTAAGAATGGAATCGACCCGGAAAAAGATGTCACCATTAAGTACGTGCCCAGTCCGGCGGAGCAAGCCCAATTGGCCATCGCCGGTAAAAGCGATATTACTGTCCTTCCCGAACCCTGGGTGTCGACTGTGTTGAATAGGAATAAAGACCTTAAATTAGCCCTGGACATGCAGCAGGAGTGGGTCCGAATCAACGGCGCCGATGTGCCCTTCGCCCAGACCTGCCTGGTGGTCAACGCCGACTTTGCCAAGAATAACCCGGCTGTAGTGACCAAATTCCTGGAAGAATATGCAGCCGCAATAGACTGGGTCAATAAGAATCCGGCCGCCGCCGGCGAACTGATCAAGAAACAGGACATCGGCATCCCGGCCGACGTTGCCGCCGCTGCTATTCCTCGCTGCAACCTGCGCTATATGAGCGCTATCGATGCCAAGCCGGCGGTGGAAAAATACTTGCAGGTGCTCCTGGACTTCTCCCCTGATTCTATAGGAGGGAAACTTCCAGATGCGAAATTCTACTATCAGAAATAGCCTGCTCAGCGCAGCTTCCATATTGGCTCTACTGCTGGTATGGAAGCTGCTGGCGGTTTATTGGAACCAGGAATTGATCATGCCCTCACCGGAAACCACCTTGGTGACAATGTGGCAGGTGATCCAGGCCGATGGCTTCTGGCAGTCGGTAGGTTATACCCTGGGTCGGGGATTGCTGGGTTTTGTGATTTCCTGCGCAGTTGGGGTTTTGGCCGGCTTTGCGGCTGGATTCAGTCCTCCGGTTATGTGGCTGCTGCAGCCCTGGGTAACGGTTATCCGGACTATTCCCGTCATGTCGGTTATCATCTTGGCCATTATCTGGTTTAGAACCGATATTGTGCCGATCTTCGTCACTTTCCTGATGATATTTCCCATCATATACAGCAATGTTTTGTCCGGTATTAAGAATATAGACAATCGGCTTTTGGAGATGGCCCATATTTACAGGGTTAGACCCCGGCGTATTATGACCGAACTATATTTCCCAGCCATACTGCCTTATTTGATGGCCGGAGCCTCCAACGCCATGGGCATCACCTGGAAGGTGATAATCGCAGCGGAAATCCTAAGCCAGCCCCGGTTCGCTATCGGCACCAACCTGATGGTAGCCAAGATCGACCTGGAGACAGCCCGGGTGTTCGCCTGGACGGCAGTAGCCATCGCCATCAGTTTTGTCCTGGAATACGGCCTCAATACCCTGGAGAATAGACTGAAAAAATGGGGTTAAGCAGATGACCTTCAGTTTACGGGATATCGATGTAACCTTCGATGATTTACCTGTATTAAAGAATCTAACCATGGAAATGGATGAGCACCAACTGATTTGTATCCTGGGTCCGTCCGGGGCGGGCAAGACCACCTTGCTCAACCTGATGTCCGGATCGTTGCAGCCGGATCGAGGGCAAATCCAGGGTTTCGAGGGCAAGAGTATCAGCTATCTGTTTCAGGAAACCAGATTGTTGCGGTGGAAGACGGTTGAAGGCAACATCGATTTTGTCCTCAAGGACCATCTCAGTAAAATGGAGCGGGTTGAGATCATCAACCGCTATATTGAAATGGTGGGGCTAAGTGAATTCAGACGCTACTACCCGGACCAATTGAGCGGGGGGATGAAGCAGAGGGTAGCCATCGCCCGGGCATTCGCCTTTCCATCCGATATACTGCTCATGGATGAACCCTTCAAGGGATTGGATCTGCAGCTGAAGAGTGCCCTTATGCAGGCCTTTATCGACGTGTGGTTGACTGATAAACGCAGTGTCTTCTTCATAACCCATGACTTGGATGAGGCCGTGCTGTTGGGAGAGAAGATATATGTTTTCACCCCCAGCCCCGGTAGGGTCAAGGGTGTGATCACCAATTCCATTCCCCACAAAGAAAGAAATCTCAACTCCGACTCGCTCCGATCTATAGAGGACCGCCTGATCGAGCTGATTACTGCTCCATAAATCACCCCCAACCGGTTACAGATGTTCCTGTTTGACACCTTCGGGCTCCAACTGGGCCTGGTCCTTTGGCCGGATGGCCAGGAACATGCTCGCCAGCACCATCCCGGAGCCGATAATTTCCTTGAGCGTGAGTGTTTCGCCCAGGATCAGGTATGCCAGAATAAGACAAAATACCGGTTCTGCAGTGCTGATGAGAGTGGCGCGGGTGGCACCGATCTGCTGGAGCCCTTTCAAAAAGAAGAGTACTGCCATCAGGGTATTGAAGCAGGCCATTGAGGTCGTTACCAGCAGTTGGCGCCAGGTAAGGTGGAATACGACGCCGGCCTCCTGAGGGTATACCGGACCAACAATGAATATTGCCACCAGAGCAATGGTAGCGGTTATAGACAACGGTTTACCGTTGGCAACTGTCTTTTGTCCTGCCAGACCGTAAAACGCGTAGCACAAGCAGGCCAGTAGGGCATAGACGATGCCGATCCCAGATGCCGGGGAGGAAGAGCCATTGTGCAATCCGGACAGCAAAAAGACGCCGGTCAAAGCCAGTGCCAAACCAGCCAACACCTGCGGAGCCAATGATTCCTTGTATATAACCGTGCCCATTATTGCCACCAGGGCTGGGTGGGCGAAGAAAATCACCGTAGCCAATCCGGCTGACAGGTACTCCAGGGCAAAAAAATATAACAGGCCGCCCGCCGTCAATAAGACCCCCTGGGCAATAACAAGAGGCGTGACAGTAAGCAGCGGTTCCCTCTTGATGCCAACCAACAATACTACCAAAAGCAGAAAAGAAAACAGATAACGGAGAAAGAGGGTGCTTTCCGGACTCAGGCCTTCCGCATAGGCCATTTTTACCAGCACGGGCAGGGTCGCATACATCAGAGCCGAAAATAAAATAAAGAGCGAGCCTTTTAGTTCTTTTGAGGGGGTCATATGTCTTTCACCTTTCAGGGCTAATCATTCACCATAGTATATAGCTAAAACCAGCTTTTGGGTAAGGATCAGGAGGGTAAAAAATGAGCAGGACATTGCTGCTGGAGCAAATTCGTGCTATATTGTATAATCTGCAGTATGCTTTGATAAGGATCCGCTTGAAGGAGTATGTTGCAGCGATCACCGGGACACGGCAGCCAGCTGGAACTAAAATCAACTGTTTTTTCCGGTGGGGTTCACATATAATCTTATTAACAAACGTAATATTAATTGTGGCAAAAGCTCGACTTTGGCATAAAGTCCGAGCTGAAGGATGCGGAGGTGACGTTTATGAAAAACAGATGGGGCAAAGGAGAACCAGTGAACCTGTCCGACCTTCTGAGGATTACGCCGGTTGCTGATGAGATAATGCATCTCAGCGAAGAGTTAGGTATGAGCCTGACCGATGTAATGTGGATAGTGTCCCAGATTATAGAGAATAACGATGAAATAGACAGGGAACACGATTCCGAGAATGTGCAGGGGTTATCTGAACAAGAATGGGATAATATAGATCTAGAGAGCGTTGAAGATGAGATCGACCGGTCCATGTATATGGTCAATGTAAAAATAAACGGTCCGGGCAGGTTCCCGGAGATCGGTTTTAAGGCAGGCGTCAATGATACCGAGGACATGAACTACTTTTTTGATATGATCCTGGAGATGATGGAGAAACTGGACTAGACAGGTTGGAGGCCCGGGACAATACCCGGGCCTTCTTTTATTATCTTCTATAAATGGTTGCAGATTTTGATGGAAAGTTAAGAATAAATAGGGATGGCGTCACGTCCTGGCAACGTCCTTATGGATACCGGTTTTAATGCCGGTTTTTTTGTTTTTTTGATAATGCAGTGAATAATCACCAAAACCACATCTAATTAATATATTAATTGTTAGAAATCAAGGGAAATCAATGCCTGCAACCCCTGGGAATATATGGACATTATTGAAGCTATAGGATTATAATAATATTCAAACTTGGAAAGCGCCAAACTATGAATATGGTTCTAAGGGTAAAGTAGGCGCATAGAATATATTCAGGGGTAAAAACAGACGAGGAAGGGGGGATCGATATGGATTATAAGCTGATCGATGAGATCCTGCGCGAAATCGGGCTGGAACGAATCGAAGACGAAGAGTCGGATCAACAACAAAAAGGAGCCATTTAAGGTGCCCCCTTTAATGGCTCCTTAATTCTTGCCTATTGGGAATTCATTTGCAGTAATTCGGAAACGGTTACGAATTCGTATCCCTGGTCTTTAAGATTCTTGATCACCAAAGGCAAGGCCTCAGTAGTCTGTTTACAGGTATCACTGGCGTGCATGAGGATAATAGCCCCTGGGTGCACCTTTTTACTTACTCTTTCGACTATGCTGTTGACCCCCGGATTCATCCAGTCCAGAGAGTCCACACTCCACTGGATTACTTCGTAGTTGATTTCATGTGCGGCCTCTATCACCTGGTCATTATAATCGCCGTTAGGGGTGCGGATGAGGTTAGCGTCAACCTCCGTTATTTCCTTGATATTACTATGGGCCTTCATGATTTCTTCCTTGATTTCTGCTTTGCTGAGGGTGCTGAGATTGATGTGCCGGTATCCGTGACTGCTTATTTCATGGCCGTCCTGCTTTATCCGTTGCGGCACCTCCGGATATTGCTTGACCCAGGGCCCGGACAAAAAGAAGGTGGACCTTATCTGATTCTGCTTGAGTATCTCGACAACCGGCATAGGGGTGTTATTACCCCAGCTTATGTCGAAGGTGAGCGCCACCACTTTTTTATCAGTTTTCACTTCGTAAATCGGCTTAAGCTTGTGATTGGCCTGCACGTACATCACTCCAGTGGTTAGGAGTACGACCGATATCAAGGCGACCAGTACAATTTTGGCGCGAGGGGTCAATGCATAGAATCCAAACATCTTGGGCATAGCGATAATCTACCTCCTCAGATTCTTCATTTTGATACCTATTGAGCTCAACCGCATTATTTCCGTTCGTCCAACTGTATTAGTTCGCTCATTGTTACAAACCGATAACCGTCCGCGATTAATTGGGTGAGCAGAAGATCCACTGCTCTGGCGGTTTCCAGGGAGTTATCAGCCCCATCATGCAAGATTATTATTTGCCCGGGCGCGATGTTGGAGACTACATGTTGGGCGATTGCTTCGCCCTTTTTCCCCACCCGCCAATCTTTGGGATCCTGCAGCCAGGTCCAATAAGCGACTGTCATTGGGTATTCGTTCACGTATTTCACCAATCTGTCAGATAGATAACCACCCGGAGGCCGGAATAGTGTAGGGGTTCGGCAGGTGGCCAAGGTGATTATGGCGTTGGTTCTTTCAATCTCGCTTTGAAATATGGCAATATCGTTCTTTTTGAATTGCAGGTAGTTGTGACTGTAACTATGATTGCCCAACTCGTGACCTTGGGCGGCCATTAGTTGCAGGAGTTGGGGTGATTTTTCGGCCCGATGGCCGACTACAAAAAAGGTGGCGTGAACATTATGCCGAGCCAGGCTGTCCAACACCGCCGGGGTTGTCTCAGGATCAGGACCGTCATCAAAGGTAAGCGCTGCCACCTTCTGACTGGTTTTAATCAAGGTGACGACCTTTTTTTCATTCTTCCACTGGTTCATATGGGGGTGATAAGCTAAATTGTAGGAGCCCAGGCCGAGCAGAAAAATCCCGGCAAATATCGCCCCCAGTGTTCGCTTTTTAAGGTTAATTATCATGGTTTACCCTATAATGACAGACAGTGCGGATTTTATCCGCAGAAATGGTATGCAGTCGCGCTTGGTCTCTTTTACAAATGTATTGATGTATTAGGATAAATATGCTCGCATCGGGAAAGAGAAGCGGCAACTGGATACTTTACTATTTGCAGAGACTGCATTATAATATTATTCATCGTCAAACGCTGAATCGGCTGCAATACGAAAATATTAGGGTCGTTAACTCAGAGGTAGAGTGCTTCCTTGACGCGGAAGAAGCCACAAGTTCGAATCTTGTACGACCCACCATAGAAACAAAGTAATACCGGGGTTTTGCGGCCCCGGTATTTTTACGGGCAAGTGCCGCAAGGGTAGGTGCCACAGAATTGGCCCCCGGATTGGCAATTTGGCTAAGGCAGGGAAATACCTCCAGTACGTCAAAATGTAATTGGGGAATCATTAATTTGAAGGAAGGGGGAAAAAGCCAACCTTACAGGCAGCTGGAATGGAGGACGAAGCGATAGACACCACCGAGAAAATGGATGACGCCAAGATAAGGGAAAACATAGAACATGCATTGTTAAGATTCGACAAAGCCCAGTTGATATTCAATGATATAGAGGCTGCATATCTTAAGATCCAGGACTTGGACCCCGAAGTATACCCCGAAGTAAAAGCCGAATATCAACGCATCGAAGCCCTATTGAACATGCTCTTTGATTTTTTATCAGCTGGGAAATCGGAACTGGATAAGATAATTGAGACTGTCGCCGAAGATAAAAAAGAGTGATGCAGGAGTGCGGGCAGGGCTAAAGAGAGAGAAGATTGCACAGCAAAAGACAAGCCGGGCTATATAGCCCGGTTTTGTTCGTTCTGCTGTTGGAGTATGCCTTAGTCGGATGTTCGAAGCTTGAATTGGCGCGGTATTATATGTGCTGAATTAGGACCGGCTGTTGATCCCCACATTACTTTACAAGGTTCCTGCTGGTCTTCATCTAAACCGCAGAAACAGGTTTTGGCAAGCGCGACTTGGGTTTGAGGTCCAATGGGAACGCCTTCATGGTCATACTGAATGGCATTCTTACTACGGGAAGGCTCGCTCCCGTCCTGAGTATAGTAGGCTTCGCAATCGGGCGGGAGATTGGTTATGAGAGCCCGGTTAAACGAGACGGCTTTGAATTTGGGGATTGGTATCGGCCTGATATTATATCTCGCCGCTACTACAGGTCCATATTCCCCAATGGATCTGTAATACTTGACCGCCTTGACAGTAGTTGAGGTTGTCAAGCAAAGATGTTCGTGATAATTGATCAGTTGCCTGGTCCGGCTCCTTCTGGGATCGCTGCCATCCAACGTATAGTAGCCGGCTGATGATACGATGGCGTGCAGGCACACTAGCTGAAATCCGCAATAGGTTCCCCCACCAGGGGTTAAGGTCAATGCGTTGGTTCCTGTTGATCCGTTGTCACAGTATCGCAGGGCAGCCTTTAAATCTAACATACTCCACCTCACTGATCATGCCGGAATTCCCGGTTGGTAACCAACCGAAGGATCAATACGCTTCTGAGTTTGATTCTAGCATGCCTCTTGTCTTTTCTAGACAATAAAAAAACACCGAAATTATGCCATTCTCCACGTTGGAATGGCATTATACGGCATGTTGTGATCAATCCAATGTTGAAGTGAAGAGCAAATTGAGGAAAAACCCGTGCAGGGAATGACAAGCATTTCTTAATCCCGGCGGAGGGCGGGGTTCTAGGTAAAAAAGGGCTGCAGTATAAAGAAGATATTAAGAATAAATATCACCGTATTCAATGTCAAGGCCACCAGCAGTGTGGATGTCTTGAATCGATGGCCGGAATTGTAAATGTCCAGAAAACCGAGGATGCACACTCCCGCTCCGATAAGCAACAATATGTAAGAGGTCTCAACCCAATTGCCGGTGAGCCATTCGATGAAAACGCTCAGAACCCCCGAATAGCCAAGCGGTACCAGGCTGTAGATAAGGAATAGAATCAAAGCCATTACCGGATATAAAAATATCATTCTAATCAACCTCCCGTAAACAGCATCGAATTAAGCGGGCTAGACGAGAAGATATTGGAATTCTCTTGCATTATTCGGCAAAGAGGGAGGTATGTCCTGCCTGGTTTCAGAAAAAAAGAATGCCGGGAACCATTCCCGGCATCAATCATTACCGGCCTGACTACTTAGACGAACTACGGGACGACTGGGCATTGGTTTCGCCCATAAACACCTCCACCGCTTCCTGTAACTGTGATTGGTGATGATAAGCACTTCTGGAGAAATCGTTGACCAGGTTGTTGAACTGCTGACGGGCCTGACGGTTCTGGTCCAGTTGGGTTCTGATGGCGTTTTCCATCTGATCTTGGACTACGGACAGGCTGTTCACGGTGAAGCGCCACATATCCATCATCTGGTTCATCGAATTTTCGATCATGCCCATGCTGTTGAAATTGCTGCCGTTCATTGTTGATCCTCCCTTAAAAATATACTCGGATTGGACACTTTCCGTTTATGTTTCCCCTTCGATGACAAAGCTATTCAATAGGGAAGAAAAAAATAGCAATTTGCGGTCTTGTGACTATTACATGGTCAGTTTGATTTGCCTGGGGGTCGCGTCTGGCTGCAAAAGCGGATATTACGCATATTCTGCAAATTTTGGATTGGAGCGGACTGAATAATGAAAAATAGCCCCACATATAATAATGTAAGCATCCAACAAGGAGGCCGTAAAATGGTTTATGAGCTGCAGATAATCACGGCTGCGGACAAGGAAGCCTTTGTTACGGACTTTTCCCGTAAGTTTTCCTGGCTGAGACAACGCGGCTGCAGCTTATCGGTAAGATCATGTTCGCTTCATGGAAGTGATTCAGTTCGTTTCGATATCCTGCTGCAAGGCAAGGTATGTTCTCCTCATTTCCGGGAAGAGGATTACATTTATATTTTTAGATATCAATTGGCCGAATTCCTGGCCGAACATATCATCAGCGACTGGGAATACCACTTGGCCTGGAAAGAAATAAACAAATCCAAACGCGGCATATTATCCAATGATAGACCGGTAATTATGGATAAGGCCACAAAATTCCTGAAGCATTGTCACACCAGTGAAAGTCTCAACTTATTAATGAATTACGGACGCAAGAACAAGATTTCCCACCGTTTATTCGATTATCTGTTTAATCACCGGCTTCTGGTCGTGGAGGGTTTTATAAGATTTTGTATGCCTGATTTCCTTACCGACATCAAATTTGCTGTAGATTTGGCCTGTGAGGAATTACGCAACGAAAAGGAGTACAATGAATTCGTCAAACTGCTGCGTTATTTCGTCGACACCCAGCCGCCCATGATGTTGGAAGTCAACATCATGACCGTCGAAGGCAACGGATTTGTATTGTGGGACGGAAACGGGATTCGCATCGAGGAAAAGCAAATCAAGTACTATATGGAGGACATTGCCCGCGGGGAGATAAGCCTGGATGACGTCCTGGTCAGCATCCTGATCACGGTTGCGCCCCGGCGAATTATTCTCCATAATACCGACCAGCAATCCGACAGCGATTCGGTCCAAATGATCAAGAATGTATTCGATTCCAGGATAACTGTTTGCGGGGGATGTGAGCGGTGCCAAGGGAATCAAAAGATTGATTATCCTAATCCTACGAGGAAGGTTTTGGTGCACACCCATACCTATCCTCATGACAAAGGGTTTTAATCCTTACTGACCTCATAAACATAGCTCACAGATCATCTTTCTCGGCATACGAGAGATGATCTGTTTTGTTTTTTCTGCACTTTTGTTTGGTGGTGGGGTGGGTTTTAGGGTCTGCCTTTTTAATTGCGGGAGATTAGTAAATCTGGTACTGTATTTAGATAGGAATTACGGACCATCTGCGTTGGCAGCTTCATATACTGTTAGTTGTTCTATTGGATATCATTCTTTGGAGGTGTAAATATGATTGACATTAGTTTTCCCGATGGACGGCACCGTGAGTACGCTGAAGGGACCACTCCGCTTCAGATTGCTGCGGATATCAGCGCCAAATTGGCCAAAAACACTGTAGCGGCCAGTTTCAATGATAAAATTACCGACCTGACTACTCCCTTGTATGAAGATGGCAAGTTGGAGTTCATTGATTTCGAAACCGACCGGGGTCGTTCCGTATATCGACATTCCTCTTCGCATATAATGGCCCAGGCGGTCAAAAGGCTGTGGCCGGAAACCAAGTTCGCCATCGGACCTGCTATCGACAAGGGATTCTATTATGATTTCGATACTGACCATACCTTCACGCCTGAGGATTTCGCCCTGATTGAGAAAGAGATGAACTCCATTATCAAGAGCGATTACCCCATCGTGCGGCGGGAACTCCCCAAAGAAGAAGCCTTGAACTTCTTTGCGGAGAGAGGTGAAGATTATAAGGTAGAACTGATTCGGGATTTGCCCGATGACGCCATAATCAGTGTTTATGAACAGGGAGAGTTTGTGGATCTTTGCGCGGGCCCCCATGTTCCCAGCACCGGCAGAGTTAAAGCAGTGAAGCTGATGAGCCTGGCCGGGGCGTACTGGCGGGGCGACGAGAACAACAAGATGCTGCAGCGCATATATGCCACTTCTTTCCCCAAACAGGCGCTGCTGGAAGATTATCTCCAAAAGCTGGAGGAGGCCCGCAAGCGCGACCACCGCAAGCTGGGCCGGGAATTGGGATTATTTGTTCTTCTGGATGAGGGTCCCGGTTTCCCGTTCTTCCTTCCCAAAGGAATGGCACTAAGAAACGAACTGGAGAGTTTCTGGCGTCAAGCCCATCAGAAGGCGGGCTATCAGGAGATTCGCACCCCTATTATACTGAATCAGGAACTATGGGAACGTTCAGGGCATTGGGACCATTACAAGGACAACATGTATTTTACCAAAATCGATGGCCAGGACTTCGCGGTCAAACCGATGAACTGCCCGGGCGGGATACTGGTTTACAAACAGAGTCTCCACAGCTATCGGGAACTGCCCCTGCGCACCTGTGAGATGGGATTGGTACATCGACATGAAATGTCGGGGGTTTTGCACGGCCTGATGAGGGTGCGCGCTTTTACCCAGGATGACGCCCATATCTTTATGCTGCCGGAACAGGTCATCGACGAGATAAAAGGAGTAATGGCCCTGGTCGACCTGTTTTACAAGCAGTTCGGTTTTTCCTATCATGTCGAGTTGTCGACCCAACCGGAGAAATCCATGGGCACCAAAGAGGCTTGGGACATTGCCACCGACGCCCTCAAAACAGCGTTGGCGGAAAACAATATGGAATACAAGATCAACGAAGGCGATGGCGCCTTCTATGGTCCCAAGATCGATTTCCACTTACGGGATTCTTTGGACCGCACCTGGCAGTGCGGAACCATTCAGTTGGACTTCCAGATGCCGGAAAAATTCGATTTGTCCTATATTGGAGAGGATGGCGAAAAGCATCGTCCGGTTATGATTCACCGGGTTATCTATGGCAGTATGGAAAGGTTTATCGGAATCCTGACCGAGCACTTCGGCGGAGCATTTCCCGCCTGGCTGGCCCCAGTGCAGGTGCGGGTGCTGGCCATTACCGAGAGACAGCATGAATATGCGGCTCAGGTGGTGGAAAGGTTGAAAGCCGAAGGGATAAGATGCGAATCCGACCTGCGCAGCGAGAAGATCGGCTACAAAATCCGGGAAGGGCAGCTGCAAAAGATTCCTTATTTGCTGATCCTGGGTGAGAAAGAAGCCCAAGCCGGTGCGGTCGCGGTGCGTCACCGCAAGGACGGCGATCTGGGCCAGCAGGGGCTGGAGGATTTTGTGACCATGCTGAATGCGGAAATCAGGGACAAAGTTATCAGATAGAAGTTGCATATCCGTTTGGGATATGTTAGTCTTTTGGTTGGAATTGTTAAGCAGGAGCCTGGCTTCCTCACCTTACAACCCCCGGTTAGTAAGGTTATGACGACAGATAAGGGTATGCTTGTATCAACATACAAGTTTAGAGTAATCTGTTAGTACATGTAGAAGCGGGCGAAACGGCCCGCTTTTTATATTTGCAGGAGGTGAATCGATTATCAGCAAAGATTGGAGAATCAATGAGGATATCCGGGTTAGAGAGGTTAGACTGGTCAGTGAAGATGGGGAACAGCTCGGGATAGTTCCAATCCGTGAAGCCTTGGCCATAGCCGAGGAAAAAGGCGTTGACCTGGTGGAGGTAGCCCCTTCTGCCAAGCCGCCGGTATGCCGTTTGATGGATTATGGCAAGTTCAAATTTGAACAGAGCAAGCGTGACAAGGAATCGCGGAAGAAGCAGAAGATTATCTCCATTAAGGAAGTCAAGATGAGGCCCAACATCGAAGAACACGATTTTCAGGTCAAGGCCAAAAATGCCAGAAAGTTCTTGACAGCAGGGGATAAGCTCAAATTCACTATCATGTTCAGGGGCCGACAGGTTACCCACCCGGAACTGGGGGAAAAACTGTGTATCAAGCTGGCCCAGGAGTTGTCCGATATTTCAACGATAGAAAAGATGCCCAAGCTTGAGGGCCGTAACATGGTTATGATACTGGTGCCCAAGCTTGATGCCGATAAAATCGAGAAAGACAAGAGAGATAAAAAGGAGGACTAACCATGCCCAAAATGAAGAGTCATCGCGGCGCTGCCAAGCGATTCAAGAAAACCGGCAGCGGACTGATTAAAAGATCCAAAGCCTATGCCAGCCACCTGTTGTCCGGCAAGAGTCCCAAAAGGAAGCGGAAGCTGCGTAAGGCTGGTCTGGTCAGCGATGTAGAACAGAAAAACATTTCCAAACTGATTCCATATTAATTCATAGAGGGAGGACTATCAGATGCCGAGGATTAAGCGCGGAGTTACTTCGCACAGAAGACATAAGAAGATATTGAAGCTGGCCAAAGGATATATTGGCAGCAAGTCCAAGCTGTTTCGGGTAGCCAACGAGCAGGTTATGAAGTCGGGAGCGTATGCTTATGCCCACCGCAAGCTGAAAAAGAGAGAGTTCCGGCAGTTATGGATCGCCCGCATCAATGCCGCCGCCCGCGAGAATGGGACTACTTACAGCCGCATGATACACGGTTTGAAGGTAGCTGGGGTGAACGTGAACCGCAAGATGCTGGCGGAGTTGGCTATCAGCGATCCCCAAGGTTTCACCCAGCTGGCTGAGGTAGCCAAGAAATCTGTCTAACCATCGAATCTTAATAAACCGAGCTAGTAAAGAAGTATGGTCAAAAGCCATACTTCATTTGTCAGAAGGTGTAGAATGCAATTCATCAGCTCTCCGGATAATAAATTTATAAAGCTGGCTTCCAGCTTGAAGATCCGGAAATATCGAGAGGCTGCCGGCTTGTTCCTGGTCGAGGGGTGGCGTTCTGTCAATGAAACCCTGACCCGCCGGGAGTTGATAGAAGCGATACTGGCTGCGGCAGATATCCGCGAAGAACTCGATAGCAACCGGCTGCCCGATGAAAAGATCATGATCGTGGAGCCGAAACTGATGAAACAGGTTTGCAGTACTGATAATCCCCAGGGTATCGCGGCGATCGTTCGCAAACCACAGTGGGCATGGGGTCAGGTTAGCGCCAGCGGTGGTTTGTTGGTTTACCTGGATCGCATATCCGACCCCGGCAACCTGGGCAGCATTCTTAGAAGCTGCTGGGCTTTTGGCGTGCAAGCGGTATTGATGTCGCCAGGCTGCGTTGATCTATACAACCCCAAGGTGGTGCGTTCCACCATGGGAGCCATTCTTAACCTGCCCGTCTTTTCAGATGTCGGCCCGGCGGAACTGGTTGTATTAAAGGAGGCTGGGTTTGCCCTTGTCTCTACAGATGTTGGAGGCGGGCAAAGATACTATGATCTGGATTTTAGGATCCCTACCATCATCATCCTGGGCAGTGAGGCTCATGGGGTCAGCAGGGAACTGAAGGATATAAGCGCTATAAAAATAAATATACCAATCACGCCGGGGGTTGAATCTTTGAATGTGGCCGCGGCCTGTGCTATAATTGTTGCTGAAGCACGCAGACAGCGTCAGGTAAGTGCCGAGCACTAGGAAACACTTGTCGTGACATCCAGGTCCATGGTAAATTATTCGGAGGATTCTCTGCATATGCACGATCAAGCTGAACTTCTATGGTATCTATTCGAAACTTCCGGCTGCATCATTTATTATCTTTTATATAAAAAGTTACTCAGTAATTGAATAAAGCAGTGATGATCAGGACTAGTAGCCTGTTGTCTGACTTACAGGGAGGCCGTACCACGGATTGCGAGTGCGGCTAAGAAAAGGGCAGGTGAATTCACCTGGGAGCAGTGGACTGAAATAGCAGTAGGTCTGACCGGCGGCCGCCGTTAACGGCATGGAGTGAACCGGATCGATCCGGTTAAATAGGGTGGTACCACGGAAAGCTTTCGTCCCTTGGGATGGAGGCATTTTTATTTTCTGGTTCAGCCAGAGCCATATCGTAGGAATTCAAACCATGGTGTTGTCTAAACTGCATTTGAACAGGGGGTAGACGTATGATCGATACTTTGACCAGAATCAAAGAGGGGGCCGAGCAGAATATTAACCGAGCGGAGGATTTCGAAACCTTAAACGAGGTGCGGGTAAAAATCCTGGGACGCAAGGGTGAGATTACCCAGGTCTTGAGGGGTCTTAAGGATTTGGACCCAAGTCAGAAAGTGGAAGTGGGGCGGCTGGCCAATGAGGTCAAGGATGGCCTGGAGAAGCTAATCGAAGCCAAGACCCAGCAATTGAAAGCCCGGCAACTGGAGATGGCGCTCCACAGCGAGCGTTTGGATATCACTTTGCCGGGTCGGCCTGTACAAGCCGGGGCCCAGCACCCTATCAGCCGGGTTGCCGATCAGATAAAGGCGATATTTACCGGGATGGGATTTACAGTAGCGGAAGGTCCCGAGGTGGAGCTGGACTACTATAATTTCGAAGCCCTCAACGTTCCCCGTGATCATCCGGCCCGGGACATGCAGGATACCTTCTATATAACCGAGGATATGCTGCTGCGTACCCATACATCTCCTGTACAGGTGCGTACAATGGAGAAAATGGCGCCCCAGTTACCGGTAAAGATAATCGTTCCCGGTCGGGTATACCGCAAGGACGACGATGCCACGCATTCTCCCATGTTTCACCAGATAGAGGGGCTGTTAATCGATGAACGAATTACTTTTGCCAATCTCAAGGCCATGTTGATGCTCTTTGCCCGGCAAATATTCGACGCCGGGGTAAAGGTGCGTTACCGGCCCAGCTTCTTCCCGTTTACCGAGCCCAGTGCGGAGATGGACATCTCCTGCGTTAATTGTGGGGGCCAGGGGTGCCGGGTATGTAAACAAACCGGTTGGTTGGAGATCCTGGGAGCGGGCATGGTCCATCCGCGGGTGCTGGAATATGGCGGCTACGATCCAGAGAAACATACCGGATTCGCATTCGGTATGGGTATAGAGCGGATTGCCATGCTCAAGTACCAGATCAACGATATGCGTTTGCTGTTCGACAATGACAAGCGTTTCTTACAACAATTTTAGGGGGTGGCCGCATGCATGCATCTATTAATTGGCTAAAAGACTATATAGATTTCTCCTGGACGGCGGAGGAATTGGCCCACCGCCTGACAATGGCCGGGATTGCCATCGAAGGGGTGGAGCAGGTTGGGGATGATACAGTATTGGCATTGGACCTCACCCCCAACCGGGGCGACTGCCTGGGGATAATCAATCTAGCCCGGGAGGTGGCAGCCTTAAATGGCCAGGATTTGTCGCTGCCGGAGATCGCCATCAAGGAGACCAGGGAATCGATCGATGACTATATAAAGGTGGAAATCGCCGCCCCCGACCTCTGCCCCCGTTACACGGCTCGTTTGGTTAAGAATGTCAAAATCAAGCCATCCCCGCCGTGGATGCAGGCCCGACTTCAAAGCTGTGGGGTTCGCCCTATTAATAATGTGGTCGATGTCACCAATTACGTTATGTTGGAATGCAACCAACCCCTGCACGCATTTGACTACGACTTGCTGAGCGATGCCAAAACCATCATTGTCCGGCGGGCTCAGGCCGGGGAGTCAATCACCACCCTGGATGGAGTTGACCGGGAACTCAACCAGGAAGCCCTGCTGATAACCGATAACGGTCGGCCGGTGGCCCTGGCCGGTATAATGGGCGGGCAGAATACGGAGATCGGCGACCAGACGGTCAATGTCTTGCTGGAATCGGCCTATTTTGAAAATATCGGGATTCGCAAGACCTCGCGGCTGGTGGGTTTGCGCAGTGATTCCTCCATCCGTTTTGAAAAAGGCACCGACGTAAACGGGGTGATCATCGCGGTCAACCGGGCTGCCAGCCTGTTACAGGAATTGGCCGATGCGGAAGTGGTGGCGGGGGTGGCGGATTGTTATCCGCAGCCGGTGGCCGAAAAGCAAGTGCTGCTGAGACCGGCCCGGGTGAACTACCTGCTGGGAACCGAATTAAGCATCGAACAGGTGAAGGGCTATATATCCAGTCTACGATTTTCTTATATGAACCAAGGCGATGATTTGTTGGTGAGGGTGCCATCCTATCGTCCCGACATTAACCAGGAGGTGGACCTCATAGAAGAAGTGGCCCGCCTGCATGGTTATGAAAACATACCCGCGCAACTCCCCTGCGGCATCGCCACCCAGGGCAGGCTGACCGAATTGCAAAAGTTTCGTGATCGCCTCAGAAATATCATGTCAGCTTCGTTTTACGAAGCAATTACCTACAGCTTTGTGAGCGCCCGGCATTTCGATGCCTTGCGGTTGCCGCCCGATAGTCCGCTGCGGCAGGTGGTGGCGCTGTCCAATCCCTTGTCCGAGGAACAGAGTATCATGCGCACCTTGATACTGCCCGGACTGCTAGAGACGGTCAGCCGCAACCTGGCCCGAAAAAACAGCAATTTGTCCTTCTTTGAGATGGGCTCTGTCTATTATCCGTGCCTGCCCGGCCAGCCACAAGAGGTGCTGAAGGTGGCGGCAGTGGTAGCCGGAAGAACCGAGCCAGGTTGGCTGAAGTCCGATTTCGAGATGGACTTCTATTACCTGAAAGGGATCGTGGAGAATCTGTTCAACAGCTTGGGAATCCAGGGTGTGGAGTGGAAAGAATGCCAGGACCCCAGTTACCACCCGGGCCGTTCCGCCTGGTTGACCAGCGGAGATGCTGTAATCGGGGTACTGGGGGAGATTCACCCGGTGGTGCGGCAGAATTATGATATCAAGCCGCGAGTATGTGCGATGGAGCTCGATGTCATTCGGATGTTTGAACTCTCCAGTCTTAAGGTTATGAAGGAGAGTATCCCCCGTTACCCGGCGGTGGAAAGGGACTTGGCTATCGTGGTCCGGGAAGACTTGCCGGCAGCGGAGGCTGAAAACCTCATCCGGCAGCGGGGCGGCGAACTATTGAGGAGTGTCGCCATCTTCGATGTATATACCGGTGAACAGGTGGCTGCCGGCAGCAAGAGCCTGGCTTACAAGATGACTTTCCAATCAGCCCACCGAACCCTAACCGAAGCTGAGGTAAATGGTTTGATGGAAGACATCAGATCAGCCCTCTGTTCTGAATTGCAGGCGTCAGTCCGGTAACTGCCCCACAACGTTCACCGTTGGCTATTTATCTTGGGTTATCTGGCTGGATACAAATTCGAAGTGATTTAATTGAATGCATAATTGAACCTCCTGGGCAAATATAAATGCTCAAAAGGAGGTTTTTTTTTGGTAATAAATATCCGTGTCCACAGGATGATGATCGTTGCCACCGGAGCAACTTTCGTAATCCTGGTTGCCATCTTATTAACATTTGTGTTTTTATCCAAGGATAATGACGGTGCGATTCCGGAACCGGCGCCGCATGATGCCATGCACGGTGAGTTTCTGCCCTGGAACGAAGTCGACAAGTTGTTTCCTAAAGGAAGTACTGCAATGGTCGTGGATGTTGACAGCGGAATCAGCTTTCAGGTCCAGCGCCGGGGCGGCACCAGCCATGTGGACGCCCAACCCTTGACCGCTGCGGATACAGCTGCCATGAAGCAAGCCTATAATGGTCATTGGTCCTGGCGAAGAAGGGCGGTCATCGTGATATTGCCAAACGAAAGAAATATTGCCGCGTCCATGGCCGGGATGCCCCATGGGCAAGGGGCCATACCCAACAATGATTTCGACGGTCATTTCTGCATCCATTTCCGGGATTCAAAGACCCATGGCAGCCATAAAGTGGACCCAGCTCACCAGATGATGGTCTGGAAAGCGTCCGGCACGATAGATGAGCATATCCAGGCTCTCGACCGGGAGGGGGTGATAGCCTTGTTGTTTACCGCCCTTGATCAGCGAGAATACTCAATCGCCAGCCGGCTGATTCATCCCGACGTTGATGCCAGTCCGCTGTTGTTGGAGCTGCAGCGGATCGAGCGGATAAAAATTGACAACCTGAAAGCGCTGGACGAAAACAAGTTTACCGTCGATGTGAGGATTATTTTCGTCGACTCCACCCAAGAAGTGCGGCAAAAGACGTTGGTGGCTATTAATGGAGAAGGGCCGCCCTGGAAGATAGACGCCAGCAGTTTGGTCCCGCTGTTGGAACCGGAAACGGCGACCGTGATCAACCCGGTAGATGGATGGTATAGCCAGGAGGATTGGGAGCAGTAGCGGCAGGAGTTAGGGCGTCAGGATTTAATTACCCTCATCGGCAGGACTCCAAATCGTATATAATATTATTATCATCGGAGAGGAGTATTTAACATGACAGCTGGCGCACCTAACGATTTATTGAATATAGTTGTAAAAAATGTGGGCACCTTTCAAGTAGCCCGTGGTTCGACTGTGGGCGAATTGTGTGCTTCCCTCCAGGAGGGTAGGGCTTATCCGATTGTAGCTGTCATAATCAAGAATACCTTGCGGGACCTGCATTATATTTTCAGATACGACTGCAATGTAGAGCTGGTCGACACCACCTGCCCGGCGGGTTTGAGGATATACCGGCGCAGCGCTACAATGGTTTTGCTCAAGGCCTGCCGGGATCTGTTCCCGGAACGGACCCTCATGGTCAAACATACCCTTTCCAATGGGTTGTATTGCGAGTTTCTGGAAGTCCCCAGCGCGGACATAGAGATTGATCTTATTCAAAACCGCATGCGCCAGATCGTGCAACAGGACCTGCCGATAAAGCGTCATCTGATGGAAAACGATGAAGTCAGGCGCATATTCATGGATCAGGGTCAGAATGACAAGGTCCAGCTGATGCGCTATCGGGACAAAGAAGCCGCCCATGTTTACGAATTGGACGGTTATGTAGAGTATCCCTACGGCTATATGACCAACCGGACCGGAATATTAGGCAAATTCAGGCTTCTCTACCATTCTCCCGGAATGGTTCTGCGGACTCCGGAGATAGATGACTTGGATCTGGTCAAACCCTACCGGGAGCAGAGAAAACTGGCTATGATTCACCAGGAAGCCAAGGAATGGGCGGACATGCTGCATGTCCCGCATGTTTCAGCTCTCAACGATATGATTACCCAGGATAAAATCGATGATCTGATTAGGGTCAATGAGGCTCTGCATGAAAAGAAGATCGCCTATATTGCCGATACTATCTCCGACAATCCCAGCATTCGGGTGGTGCTGATAGCTGGTCCTTCTTCCTCGGGCAAGACTACCTTTGCCCAGCGCCTTTTAATCCAGCTTCGGGTTATCGGCCACCATCCAGTATCCATCTCCATGGACAACTATTTTGTGGACCGGGCCAATACTCCCATTGACGAAGAGGGCAATTATGACTACGATTCCCTGGCGGCAGTGGATATCGACCTTTTTAACGAGCAGCTGACCCGATTGATTGAAGGGGAAGATGTGGAGATGCCCATATATAACTTCAAGACTGGACGCCGGGAGGAGACCGGCACCACTATCAGGGTCCCAACCAACGAACCGATCATAGTCGAAGGCATCCATGCCTTGAATGACCAGTTGACCTGGAGTGTACCAGTCAAGAACAAATTCAAGATCTACATTAGCGCTCTAACCCAGCTTAATGTGGATTACAGCAACCGCATCCCCACCACCGATTCCAGATTAATTCGCAGGATCGTACGCGACCACCGGACCCGCGGCAATCCCGCTATCAAGACCATCAAGCAATGGCCTTCGGTGCGGCGGGCAGAAGAAAAGAATATCTTTGCCTTCCAGGAGAATGCCAATGTAATGTTCAATTCCTCGCTGGTTTATGAGATGGCCGCATTGAAGCTGTTTGCAGAGCCATTGCTGGAGGCCATTGACAACGATGTCCCCGAGCATATTGAATCGAGCCGGTTGCTGCGCTTCCTCAGTTACTTTCGGGCTATCCCGACCACCAACATTCCCCCCAATTCGATTCTGCGGGAGTTCGTGGGCGGCAGTTGGTTTGACATTTAGGCCCGGGGCGGAGGAGGGGAAAGAATATCAGCTCTTGGGGTATCCAGGCGCCGCAAGGCTTTCGGTTGCAGGAACCACATCAATTCAGCCTGCAGGGGCGCAATTGATTTCAGGCGGAAGCCAGCCGCCGAACCTTTCTTAAAAGGCAGGGGCAGTCCGGTCAAACACTTGCTCCAATCGCTTAAATAGGGCTGATGTCCGACTACAATCAAATACTCGCTTTGTTTGACTCCCGCCAACCGACGGGAGAATGCTTTCCAGTCTCCGTCACGGATAAATTCATATTTCTGCATTTCGCTCGTTCCAACTAAATCGGTGATTAAGGCCGCAGTCTGGACCGCTCTTTGTAAAGGACTGGTCCAGACGAGGGTATTATGCCAGGAGTGCATTAGGCTGGATAGTGTGGGCAGGGATTGCCGGAACTCCTTGACCCCCTCTTCGGTCAAGCCTCTTTGGGCATCATCAACCATTTTGTTCCGGTCTTCTGCTTTGCCATGCCTAACCAGTATCAATTCCTTGATCAACCAATTCAACTCCTTCGGACATTAAAAGGTGCTTACTTATTTGTTGGGCCAGATTGAGCCAGGCGGCAAAAATGCAGCTGGCTATTGAATAATTTCTTGCCCCGTTTGTCGATACGGTAATACCGACTATCGTTCTTTAAGATACGTGCTTTGACCGTATCCCTCAAATAAGCGTCCAGGATTTCTTTGATCCTGGTCTTATTATCTTCATCCTCTACTGGAAACATGATTTCTATGCGCCGATCCAGGTTACGGGTCATCAAATCGGCGCTGGACAGGAATACTCGATTATCTCCATCATTATGGAAGAAGTAGATCCGGCTGTGTTCCAGGAACCTGCCTACCACACTTCTTACCTGGATGTTTTCGCTGCAGCCGGGAACATTTGGCTTCAGGCTGCAAATCCCACGTACGATCAAGTCTATCCTCACTCCGGCCTGGGAGGCCATAAAAAGTTCCTTGATGACCGGTTTATCCAGCAGTGAGTTGACTTTGGCGATGATATGAGCGGGCCGGCCGTTCCGGGCATGTTCGATTTCCTGGCGGATAAGGCTGGACAACCGCTGCCGCAAGGTCATGGGGGCAACTTCCAGTTCATAAAGGTTACCCAGGTTGGAGTAGCCGGATAGCATATTGAAAATCGTGGAGGCGTCGGCAGCCATACGGGCATTGGCGGTAAACAGGCCCAAATCTTCATAGGTCCGGGCGGTTACGTCGTTGTAATTACCGGTGCCCAAGTGAAGATATCGTTTTATTCCGTCTTCCTCTTGCCTTACGATCAGAAGCATCTTGGCATGCACCTTTAAACCGGGTAAACCGTATATGACGTGACAGCCGGCTTTCTCAAGCCGTTTGGCCCAAGTTATGTTTTTTTCTTCATCAAACCGGGCTTTTAGTTCTACCAGTACGGTAACCTGTTTGCCGTTTTCGGCCGCCCGCTCCAGGGCGGCTACGATAGGTGAGTTGCCGCTCACCCGATATAATATCTGTTTGATAGCCAGCACGTCAGGATCCTCAGCCGCCGTTTGCACCAGGTGTACAATCGGCTGGAATGACTCGTAAGGGTGGTGGACGAGGATATCCTGTCTGGCAATTACACCGAAAATGTCCTGTCCGTTGTCAAAAGCAGCCGGTATCTGGGGCCGGAAAGGCGGGAACCGCAGATGATCGTACTCCGGCTCGGTTGCTATTTTCATTAAAAAACTCAAGTCCAGGGGACCGTTTATTTCATACAGGCCGCCCTCCGGCAATTCCAGTTCCTCTATCAATCGCTGTACCAACCGGGAATCCAATCCTTTTTCGTATTCCAGGCGGATGACCTCGCCCCATTTGCGCTGTTTGACCGATTGTTCCAGCGCTTCTAGCAAATCCTCGGCGCCTTCTTCGTCCAGGCTGAGGTCGGCATTACGGGTGATGCGGAAGCAGCCCGTGGCCAGAATCCGGTGGCCATTAAAAAGGCAGGGCAGATTGCTCTTGATGATCTCTTCCAGGAAGACCAACGAGGTTTTGTAAACCTTGGATGGGACGCTCACCATCCGATCCAATACCGAAGGGACCTGGACCGTAGCGAACACCGGCTCCCCGTCACCATTGGGATTTTCCAGCAGCACCGCTATGTTGAGACTGCGGTTTAATAACAGGGGAAAAGGCCGGCTGCTGTCGACTACCATTGGTGTCAGCACCGGGAAGACGTTGCGCAGATAATAGTTATCGAGAAATGCCTTCTGAGCATCGTCCAATTTCTTCCCCCGGCTTAGGTTGATTTGTTGTTTTTTAAGCCCTGGTCTTAAGGAGCGGCTATAGCAACTGTAGAGATCGGCGATCATCAAGTGCACCATCTTGGAAACCCGGTCCCATACTTGTTGGGGAGTCAGACCCGCCTCATCAGGGTCGGTCAATCCGGCTTGCAACTGGTCCCAAACCGCAGCTACCCGGACCATAAAAAACTCATCCAGGTTGGTACTCACAATGGAAGCGAATTTGGCTCGCTCCAGCAACGGATTATCGGTGTCCTGAGCCTCCTCCAGAACCCGCAGGTTGAAAGCCAGGGAACTCAATTCCCGATTTATGTAGTTTTCCGGTGCATCCAGATTGTATCCCTGCATTGCTATCCTCCTTTGTGTTTTAATACTGGCTTCAGCCCATAGACTTCTTCGAAGAAATCTACGTGAGCGGAGAAGCTCCAAGTCTCCAGAAGGAAATCGCCTTTGGATTTGACCTTGAAGACAATCTCGGTGGGCGTGATCTCCAGATCTATCTGTTGAATCGATATTTTATCGGATATATTCAGAGCATTGGCTATTTTGAGGATGGCGGCCAATTTGCTGACCATTATCTGGTCCTCCCGGTTCAAGGATGTATAATTATCATGCCATTTGGCCGGCACTACCTGACTGTGATACTTGGCTATGTTGGCTACGATGGCCAACTCGCGGTTGGCAAAACCGAGAATCTGCTGGGCACGAATGACACTGCCGGAATGCCGTTCATGTCCGTCAGCATTGATATATTTGCCAACGTCATGAAGGATGCAGGCGACCTGCAGGTATAGCCGCTCTCGCTCACCTAAGTTATGGATTGCCATCATCTGATCGAAGGTGCTTAAAGCCAATTCCTCCACCCTTTGGGAGTGCTTTTCGTCGGTGCCGTATTTTCTCCCCAAACGCCGGACTGAATTGACTATATCGTTTATATACTCATGTTTACGGATGGTATTAAACCGTTCATCAGCCATGTTGGCGAGTAGACCATGGCGCAGGGAAACCCTCGGGGCCTGTATCCCCGCGGCTCGGGTAGCATTGAGGAAACGCCGGAATATTATGGATGAGGGAAGCAGGATTTCAGCTTCATTACGGTGCATGTTATAGAGACTGGCAATTTTTTCGGGAGTAATATTTTTAATGAGTGTATGTACCTTCTCCATTGCCGCCCGTTCCAGGAAATGAGGGTCGGCGGTGAACTGGTTAAGGTGACCCAGACGCAGGATAGAGGTCAATTCGCCGCCCAGGCCGATCACGTATTGGAAGTCGGTGCCATGACGGATGGAGTCCAGCCAGTAGATCTTGCTCTCCAAAAACTCTTCGAGGATGGTGGGAAACTCCAAGGTCACCCGTTCCAGATCGGCCAGCAACTCGCGCAGACGCAGCGACCCTATCTTGACATACTCCGTAAATTGGAGACTGCCATCTTTGTAGGCAAAGATTTCCGTTCCTCCCATGCCCAAGCTTATCACCAGCAGTCCATCCTGGGACATGGTATGCAAGTCGCAGATGCTGTCCCGCATGGACTTGAATTCGTAGAATCGTTCCTGCAGGTTGTTGATCACTTCCACCTTCAATCCGGTGCACCGGCTGATCTGATCCAGGACGTATTCCCGGTTCTGAGCCTCGCGGATCCCAGTAGTAGCTACGGCCTGATAGTGTTTGACCCGGTAGTCTTTCATCAATTGGGCGAAAGATTTCAAGGTTTTACATAATTCCTGGGTTGATGATAATTCGATCTTGCCATTGGAAAACGTATCACGCCCGATTTGGGTTGGTTTCCAGACATCCTCGAGGGGCGCTATTATTCCCTGGGGACCTATCTCTGCTATCATCATGCTTACGAAATTGGTTCCGACATCAATGGCTGCGGCCGTTTTCCGCTCATAGTTCTTCATCCTGCGACCTCTTTCCTCAGGGATGGTATGTGTTAATTATAACAGTTCCAGCGGGGACCGAGTGCGGCCAATCCGCCAACCTATTCTCGAGAGGGCTATAAAGAATAATACGTTGCAGTTCCCAGGGCTGATATATAATGAAGGCAGGATTGCAGCGAAATTGAGGCAGGGAGAAGAAATGCCATGAAAAAGGTGGTCATTATTGACATAGGGTCCAACTCGGTTCGATTGATCCTGATTCGCCTTGGGGAAAAGGGCAACTTTAAATTGATTCATGATCTGAAGGAATCGGTAGGCCTGGAGCAGGGCTTGGAAATGGACAATACTATCAAGCCTGACCGCATGGACAAAGCCCTGCGGGCGTTGGCCATGTTTCGCAGACATTGTGATGCCGTCCAACCGGATGAGGTGATAGTGGCAGCCACCGAGGCAGTGCGGCGTGCCGCCAACCAGGAACTGTTCACACAGCGGGTCAAAGAGGAGACTGGATTTGAAGTGCGGGTACTGTCTGGACGCGAAGAAGCCTACTATGGATATGTAGGCGTTGTCAACAGCATGGATGTTGCCGATGCCCTGCTGATGGACCTGGGTGGGGGCAGTACCGAACTGACCTGGATGGTGGGCGGAAAGATAAAGGAATCGGTCAGCCTGCCCCTGGGGGCTCTGAATGTAACCCAGCAATTCGGTCTGGCCGACAATATCAAGGATGAGCAGATGCGCCGAGCCCAGGAGGGAATATTGAAGGTGTTGCACGAGGTCCCATGGCTGCCCGGTTTACGGTCGGTAAGACTTATCGGTATAGGCGGTACCTTCCGCAACCTCTGCAAGATTGACCGTCGCCGCAAGTCGTACCCCTTGGAGCGGATCCATAATTACCTCATGAGCGACCAGGACATCATGGACATTCACCGGGACGTATCCAGTCGCAATCTCAAACAGCGCCGGGCAATAAAGGGGCTTTCCAGTGAGCGGATGGACAATATAGTCGGGGCCACCACGGTTATCGTCCAATTACTGAAATATACTGCCATCACCCAAGTGGAAATCAGCGGTCATGGACTCCGGGAAGGCCTGGTATATGATTACATAGCCCGCACCCTCAACCTGCCCGGTGATGTATTGGAGAGATCCCTGCTCAAGAATCTAAACAACTATAATCTGGATGTGACCCATGCCCGGACCATTTACCGGATATCATCCTCTTTGTACCGGCAACTAAAGGATTTGGCCAGGATCAGCGGTGATTATGACAAGGTACTGAAGGCGGCAGCTATGATGCACGATGTCGGCACAGCCCTGAATTTTTACCAGCAGAACGAACATCTTTTTTATATGCTGGTTAACTCGGAACTGCATGGATTGTCGCATCGTGAGCTGGTTATGAGTGCTTATGCGTCCAGCAACCAGTTCAGCAGCAAGCGACAGTATGCTGGAGTACGCTTCCGCGTCTTTTTGACCGACAAAGACGAGCACGCCTTGAAGTGTATAGGGTTGTTGATAAGAATCGCCCGCAGTCTGGATCGTTCCATGAGCGGAATGATCCAGGATGTGATCTGCCAGATCGAACGGGATAAGGTGATCGTCAAGACCATTGCCGCAGGCAACATCGAATTGGAGATCTTGGACGCCTTGCGCTATTGTGAAGATTTTAGAAAATACTTTCGCAAGTCCCTATTCATTATGTAGATATTGGCGGTTTCTGTCCACACGCCAGCCAATCGATCGCCGTACGCCAGGTGGCAGGCAGGCGGTTTGGATAAAACGGGACGGAGTCTATTATACTGACTATTGCACGTGAGGGGATTGACACCGGCAACAGGTCTGATATTATGAAGCTGACTGAACAACTGTTCAGTCATAGTTGGCAAACTTGTGAGAAAAATATCAATCGGCCAGGGAGGCGTTTTTTAATGGAGTTGACAGGATATGCAGGAAATATTTTAGAAATTGATTTGAGCACCAGTTCTCACCGGTTGATTAAACTGTCCCCCCAGTTTTGTCGCGATTATTTAGGCGGGATAGGGTTCAATGCTCGTATCGTGTATGATGGAGTTCCGGTTGGAGCCGACCCGTTGGGGGAAGACAATATTTTAGTATTCAGTGCCGGGACCATGGTGGGCTCAACCTTCCCGACCGCGTCTCGGACCGAGGCCTCGGCCAAATCGCCCATGACCGGTTTGTTCGGCACGTCCAACTCGGGAATGTTTTTCGGTGCTCAATTAAAGAATGCCGGCTTCGATAGTCTGGTACTCAAGGGAAAGGCAGAAGCACCGGTGTATCTCCACATCGAAGATGGCACGGTCGAAATTAAGGATGCTGCCGGGGTTTGGGGCAAGGATTCGTGGGAAACCATTGACATCATGAAAAAGCGGTATCCGGGTTGCGAGGTGGCTTCCATCGGACCGGCGGGGGAAAACCTGGTTCGTTTTGCTTGTATCGAAAACAGCTACTTTGATGCCTGGGCGCGCACCGGACTCGGTGCGGTCATGGGTTCCAAGAAGCTGAAAGCGGTAGTGGTCAGAGGCAACCGGGGAGTAAAACCGTCTAACGCCGAGAAATTTATCGAGTTGTCCTGGAAGGCGCGCAAATTGATCGAATCGTCGCCATTCTTTGCACCATTCAAGAGCTACGGCAGTATGAATGCTGCTATGCCTTATGGCAATTTCAAGGCATTGAACGCCCATAACTTCAGCCAGGGATGCTTGCCCGACTGGAAGGAAAACTTTGCCCGCAGCAAGGTCGAGCAGTATACCCGTGGGCACATTGCCTGTCAATCGTGCATCATTGCCTGTGCTCACTGGGTGGAGATCAAAGAGGGGAAATACAAAGGCCTGCACATGAAGGATATGGAGGTGACGCCCACCACCTCTTACGGCTCCGGTTGTGGTATGAGCCTGGAGGGATCAGTCAAGGCCTGCGAGATGAGCCAGAGGTATGGCTTCGACATGGTGAGCGCCGGCGGAGTTGTAGCCATGGCCATCGAATTATACAACCGCGGCATTCTTGACCGGGATTACGTGGGCTATGAACTGGCATTCGGTGATGATGATGCTATACTGCATCTGATGGATGACATTGCCCATCGGCGTGGTGTGGGTGAGGTGCTGGCGGAAGGCGTTATGCGGGCCGCCCGGAAATTTGAGGGTGCTGAGAGCAGTGCCATGCATGTAAAAGGTCTAGAGATACCGATGATCGATCCCCGCGGGCGTACTTCTACTTGGAGCTTCGGCATACTCACCAATATCAGGGGCGGCGACCACCTGCGCTGTCGGAACCCGGTAGAGAATTTGCGTTATAACGAGAATAAGCATCGGTTCGGCAAAGAGAGATTCGGTTTTGATCCCAAGATGTATGACGCCTTGGATATGCCTGAGTCCTTGAAGGCCAAGGCCATAGACCTGGAGAATGACACCACCGATATTGCGGTCATGTCTTACTGGGCGGAGAACCTGATCAACCTGTTCAATTCCCTGGGTGTTTGCATAAGACCACCGGTCGAGCACCGCATAGGTCCTACCATTTTGGCTGAGGCCTATACCGCCTTGACTGGATTGGAAATGAACGCAGATGAACTAATGCGGGCTGCCGAGCGCAGTTGGAACCTGATGAAACTATTCAATCTGCGGGAAGGGGAAAAACCGGAGGATTCCAAGTTCCCCCGCCGGTTCTATGAGGAAGAGGTCGGAGGCCGCAAGCTCGACGAAGCTCAGTTGCAGGAAGTCCTCCAGCGCTATTACCAGGTCCGGGGGTGGGATGCGGACACCGGCGTTCCTACCGCCCAGAAACTGGCGGAACTTGGTTTAAATCAGTTTAGCCAAAACGGAGCAAGGCCATGAGCAAACGCCTGCAGGTAGAAATCGACAAGTGCACCGGATGCGGATTGTGTCAGTTGGCATGTGCCGTAAAAAAGAGTAATCAATTTGATCCGTCGCTGGCTCGTATCAAAATATACCGCTCCGAAGCTCAGGGACTCAATGTACCATTGGTATGTCAGCAGTGTGCCAATCCGCCCTGTGTGGCGGTATGTTTGATGAATGCGGCAGACAAAGACCCTGTCACCGGGATTACCGTGCGGGAATCAAACCATTGCATAGGCTGCCGGGCCTGCCAGGTGGCCTGTCCGTTCGAAGCCTGCACTTACGATCATATTCACGATGTGGTGGTAAACTGTGACTTGTGCGGGGGCCATCCCGCCTGTGTAGAGATATGCCCCTCCGGTGCTCTGCAATACTGCGATATCAATACCATCCTGGCCGGGGTAAGACATGCCGAGGGGCTCAAACGGTCCTTGATTCCAGACCGGGAAAGGAGCCATCATGGCTAGCATCTTGATCATTGGCAATGGGGCTGCCGGCAACAGTGCCGCTGATGCAATTCGGCGGGCAGATCCTGATGTATCGATCATCATGGTGGCCAGGGAGGAATTGCCGGAATACTCAGCCTGTGCCCTGCCGGATTACTTGTCGGGATGGATCAGCAGGGAGCAGCTGTTTGTTAAGCAGTGGCGTGACTACCGCCAGAGCAACATCAGTATGCTGGGCGGTCGTGATGTTGTCCGTATCGACACCGGACAGAAGCGATTGGTAACCAACCGGGAGGAAATCAGATATGACCGTTTAATACTGGCAACCGGCAGCCGGCCCATTATTCCTCCGGTTCCAGGTCATGATCTGTCCGGCAATTTCGCGGTCAAAACGGTTGCGGATATCGAGGCCATAATGGTTCATCGGCCCAAGCGGGTAGTAGTGGTGGGTTCAGGCAATATTGGCATCGAAATGGCGGAAGCCCTGCATAAACAGGACTGTCGGGTAATCTTGGTGGAGATGATGGACCAAATATTGCCCCGCCTCTTTGACCGGGAACCTGCCGATCGCATTTTGGAAATATTGGCCGCTCAAGGGATAGAGGTTCTGACCGGAGCCAGACTGGTGGCGGTAAATGGGCGGAATAGCGTAGAGGAGGCAGTAGCCGGCGAACGAGTCCTGGCTTGCGATACGATAGTCTGGGCTGCGGGGATGAGACAGAATGTGGATTTTGCCCGCGATGCCGGCATACAAACTGGTGAACTGGGCGGAATAAAGGTGGATGCTTTTCTACAGACCAGTTGCTCCGGCATCTATGCCTGCGGGGACTGTATCGAGTCCATTGACATGTTGACCGGTCGGCCTGCTTTAAGCTTGCTGTGGCCGAATGCCAAACGGCAGGGAGCCGTGGCGGGTTTGAACTCCATCGGACATCAGGTGGCCTATGAGGGAGCGGTGAGCCTGGTAGTGGAAGAGATATTCGGTGTACCGGTTGCTTCGCTGGGATTGACTGCTCAGGCATTAATCGGTGAACCGGTCCGGTTGCTGGAGGGTGAAAGTCATGAACGTTATTGGCGGTTATTGCTGGTTGATGACCAAATCATGGGCATGCAAGTCATCGGGGAAACCAGCGGATTGGGAGCGGTCATGGCCATGATGAAGAACCGTATTTCAGTCAGCGATTTCCATAAAATCGTCTCTGATCCCGATTTGGTCCGGACGGCTTCCTGGTACCTGCCGGCCAGCCAGTTCCTTATCCCGTGACAAACCATTGGAGTGAGGTAAAAATTTATGAAAAAGATGTTGCTTATCGATCATAACCGTTGTGTAGGCTGTCGAAACTGTGAGATGATTTGCTCCCTTGTGCATGAGGGGATTTGCTCGCCGTCATTATCCCGAATCCGGGTAGCCCGGGATGAGCGGGCCGGCTGGAATGTGCCCATTAGTTGTTCTATGTGCGAGAAACCGATGTGTGTTATGATATGTCCGGTAGGTGCCGCTCAACGCAATGAAGAGACTGGTTTGGTCTTGATCGACGAAAACCGGTGTATCGGTTGCCTCCAATGCGTACAAGCTTGTCCCTTCGGTCATGTTAATTACCATCCAAACCGGGGGGTGGCGTTTAAATGCGACCGATGCGGCGGAGATCCGCAGTGTGCCAAATTCTGTTGGACCGGAGCGATCACTTTTGAACCCGTAGACCTGGAATTGGAGAAGCGCAGGGAGGAGACCGCCCGGCGAGCCGTGTCTGAATAAAGCAGGGATTTTCGTGGTGGCGAACTGAGCATGCTGACGGTGTTTATCTTGCTGCAGGCAGGTTTTTAAAGGTGGGGAGGAAATCCGGTCTTTTTATAGAATATCAGAATTATTCTGCAAAGGAGGCACGGAGGGTGGATAGGAAGTCAAGCCAAAACATCAACAAGGTAGCAGTAGAGATCTTTAACCAGGTCTATGTTGTCAAGGGGACAGAAAATACCGAATACATTGAGATGCTGGCTGCCTATGTAGACCGGCGGATGCGGATGATCGAACAGCGCAACCACAGTCTTTCAGTTACCAAAGTTGCGGTCCTGACGGCTCTGAACCTGGCAGATGAGCTGAACAAACTCCAGGAAGACTATGATGATCTGGTCAAAGCGCTGGAAGAGGAAAAGAGAAACAGGACGGTATAATAGATGACCAATCGGGAAATCGCCAGGACGCTTGACCACATTGCCGATATTCTCGAGTTCCAGGAAGAAAACCCCTTCAAGATAAAGGCCTATCGACAGGCGGCCAATTCCATCTACCATCTGGATGAGGATATCCAATATCTCTACGAGAAGGACCGGTTAGGCGAGATCCCTGGGGTTGGCAAAGCGATCAAGAGCAAAATTGAAGAGCTGATTGAAAAGGGTAGTCTGGAATACTATGAGCGGCTCCTAACCGAAGTGCCTCCGGGGCTGCTGGACATGCTCGCTATCCCTGGGGTGGGGCATAAGACTATCAAGATGCTGTATGAGCAACTGGGTGTAACCACCCGCGATGAACTGCTGCAAGCCGCGAAGGAAAGACGCATCCGGTTGTTGCCGGGCATGGGCAGCAAGACCGAGTTCAGTATCATTAAAGGCATCGAGATGCTGGAACAATACAGCCAGAAAAACACCTTGGGTTTTGTCCTGCCGATGGGGCAAAAGATGCTCTCCTTTATAAAAGGACTGGACCAGGTATCGGAAGCCTCTCTAGCTGGCAGTATCAGGCGGGGTCGGCCGCTGGTTACCGATATAGATATTGTTGTGGCCACTGATGATGAAGCCGCCGTCCGCAGCAAGCTGGCCAATTACCGGGAGATAAAACAGGTTACCGAATCCCAACCAGGACACATACAAGGCTTCCTGCAATTCAATATACCTTTTGAGGTAATTTTGCATACTCCCGGGGAATACTGCCCGGGATTATTTTTGGCTACCGGTTCCAAACAACACCTGGCCCGTTTGTTTCCCAGTGGACCACCTCGGTTGGAGGGATGGAATTCGGAAACGGATATATATGCCAGCCTGGGACTCGATTATATTCCACCCGAACTGAGAGAGGATCAAGGGGAGGTGGAGGCGGCGGCCGCGGGCCATCTTCCGACTCTCATTCAACGGCAGGATTTACAGGGAGACCTGCACTGTCATTCCGGTTGGAGTGATGGTGCCAGCAAGTTGGCGGAGCTGGGCGAGATGGCCCGGGACATGCAATACTCCTATCTAGCCATCACCGATCATTCCCGATCGCTGGCTATCAGCGGGGGATTGAACGAGGAACGATTGGCGGCCCAGGGGGAAGAGATAGACCGGCTTAACCAGACTTGGGACGATTTTATGTTTCTCAAAGGAACCGAGGTGGATATCCTCCGGGACGGGAGTCTGGATTACGATGCGGAACTCCTGGAGCAGTTGGATGTTGTAGTAGCCTCTGTCCACACCAATTTCCATCTTGACCGGAAAAAACAGACCGAGCGTATAATCCAGGCTATCAAAGACGAAAATGTAGACATTATCGGCCACCTGACCGGCAGGCTGCTGAACCGCCGCCCCGCCTATGAATTGGACCTGGAGGAAATCCTGGCGGCTGCCGCCCGTTCCAAAATCATCCTGGAGATAAATTCCCACCCCGATCGACTGGATATCGATGCCGAACTAGCCCGCCAAGCTCGGGATATGGGGATCAAGATTGCGGTTAACAGCGATGCCCATCACAAAAATGACCTCCGACTGGTTCACTACGGAATCATTAATGCCCGGAGAGGTTGGCTGCGTAAGGAGGATGTGATCAATACCGAGAGCCGGGAGGCCATAATGGCTTACTTAAAGAATAATGAATAAGGCCACAGCGGCATAATAAGCTAGGAAGCTATTCAAGGAGGAACGCCCGATGTTGGAGTTTGCTTTAAGAGTGGCGGGGATGTATTTTCTGGCTCTTATTATGATACGCTTGCTGGGCAAACGGGCTCTGGGTGAACTGGGGCCTTTTGATTTTGTAATCATGACCGGGGTGGGGGATGTAGTCATATCCGTCGCCCTCGACCGCAGCATCCCCTATTATGAAGGTATCGTGGTTTTAGCAACCCTGGCGGTATTGGAATATACCATGGGATATGTGGGCCTGAAAAGCGGCCGCCTTTCCAACCTGATCACCGGAGTTCCGGTGGTCCTCATTGAAGACGGCAAAATAATCAGAAAGAACCTGGCCCGGGAAAAATTCAACATCGATGACCTCATGCAGGAACTCCGCCGTCAGGGGGTTCGAAACATCAAGGACGTGGAGAAGGGAATCCTGGAGTCCTGCGGAGGTTTCAGCGTTGTCCTTAAACCTGAAAAAGAGGCAGTTTCCAAAGAGGATCTGGGTATCAAAATACCCGCTGGCGACCATCTAATCACCACCGAGCAGCTGTCCCGGGCGGAAATATTTGCCCGCTTGGACCAACCCGAAACCAACAACCCGGAACCCAACTTGACTGATCGGATCAGGAATATTGAGCAACAATTACAGCATATCAGCGCCCTGCTCGAGAATTGCTCCGACCCCAATAACTCCAGCCACTAACCATGTGTTATAATTGTATTCGTTTTTTAGTCTATTGTAGATTGCCAATAGGGAGAGATGACCGATACCGATGGAATTATTAGCCCCAGCCGGCAGCTGGGAGGCTTTGCTGGCAGCAGTAAACAATGGCGCCGATGCGGTTTACCTGGGCGGTCCCAGATTCAGCGCCCGTCAAGGAGCCCCCAATTTCGACCGACCCCGGATGGAGCAAGCGGTTCGCTACGCACACGGCCATGGGTGCAAGGTTTATGTTACGGTCAATACTCTGATCGGTAATCAGAAATTCTCAGCGGGGTTGGATTACTTGTTCGAACTTGCCAGTCTAGGCGCCGATGCAGTCATTGTCCAGGATATGGGATTGCTCCACGCGGCTCGCTCCCTTCTGCCCAGCCTGCCCATCCATGCCAGCACCCAGATGACCATCCATAACCAGGCTGGAGCGGCTTTTCTGAATGCGCATGGGGTGGACCGGATTGTGTTGGCCCGGGAGTTGTCAGCCAGTGAAATCAAGACTATTCATGATGAGGTCCCGGGAGTACAGCTGGAGGTTTTCGTGCACGGAGCGCTTTGTTTCAGTTATTCCGGGCAATGTCTGATGAGCAGCCTGATTGGCGGAAGGAGCGGCAACCGGGGACGGTGTGCCCAACCCTGTCGGTTACCTTATCATTTATACCGTGACGGCCGACCAGCTGATTCCGTTGACCGGGGCCAGTTTTGGCTGAGCCCAGCCGACCTTTGCCTCATTGATTATTTGCCCACTTTAGCTGCGGCAGGGGTAACGGCCCTTAAGATAGAGGGACGCATGCGACGCCCCGAGTATGTGGCAGTGGTCACCAATGCTTACCGGGAGGTACTTGACCATCTGCAGGAAGAGCCTGGATACATGCCTGCCCGCGAGATTAAGGAGCGATTGTTGGGAATATTCAACCGTCGTTTCACGACTGGCTATGTAGCTGCTAATGACGACCATCTGATGAGCATCGAATCCCCTAAGAACAGGGGAGTGCTGGTAGGGCGGGTGGAGGAACAAGATAAATCCCTGCTTACCCGGATTCGGCTTGAAGCTGCGGTCCGCTTGGGTGACGGTTTGGCGATATGGACCAGTCCGCAGCAGATCCAAGGAGTGTTGCTCCGGGAAATGAAGGTGGGGGGCGTTAAGGTAACCGAGGCTCATACCGGACAGGTAATGGAAATAAAGCTGGATGGACCTGCCTTTCCCTCCAATCCGGTATTCAAGACTCATGATGAAAGTCTGCTGGGTGAAGCCCGGCAATCCATAAGCAGCCAACCCGCTCCCAGGATACCGGTCGATGCGGAAGTAACGCTGGCGCCGGGACGAAGGATGCAGCTGGTGCTGCAGACCCAAAGCCATCGGGTAACAGCTGACACCCGACAAGTGCTCCAGCCAGCCGAGAAACAGCCTTTGACGGAGGCGGTGTTAAGACAGAAAATCGGCCGCCTGGGTGACTCCCCGTTTGTGCTGAGAGATTTGAAGGTAACCGGCGAGGAATGCGACCTTACCGTCCCCTTCAGTGATATCAATGATGTTCGCCGCCGGGCAGCGGCCTTATTGCAGGCAGCATTGCAGCCAGAGAACCCTCATCCAACCAGCCGGGAGGAGTTCAGGTGGAGCAGGGATGCTTTTCTATTGAGGACTCCCAGCTCGCCCAGGCGGGCCTCCCGGACCCAGCTGGCGGCAGCGGTCAGTACCCTGGAAATGGCTGCCCAGGCTCTGAGCAATGGGGCGGACCTGGTCTACCTGAATATCAATGGATTGGGAAGTCATCAGCGCCTGGACCAGAAACGCCTGAGCCGGTTCATTGCGGGACTGGGAAGTGATGCGGAAAGAATTGTGCCAATGATGCCACGCATCCATAAACTGGGGGACAAGTTCGACTATCATGCCCAGGTGGGCGACGGTTTTACCAGAGTTATGGTCTCCAGCTGGGCGGATTTAAGCTGGGCAGTAGATAAGGCATTCTTGATTCATACCGATTATAATATGAATGTATTCAATTCTTATACGTTACGCTTCCTGGCAGACCAAGGGGCGGAGTGCATATGCCTGTCCCCGGAACTGACCTATAAACAGCTGACCGAATTCGGCGGCTTAAGTCAGGCCGAGCTGCTGGTGCACGGGGAATTGCCCCTTATGCAGTCCCAGTATTGTCTGATTGGACAGACCCGGGCGCCGGGAATTCCGACTTGCTCCCTGCCTTGCTGGTCCGGGGATTATTCATTGCAGGACAAACACGGATACGTTTTTCCCCTGGAGACTGACAGCGACTGCCGGCAATATGTTTTCAATTCCCGCGCCTTATGCCTGATGGAGGATTTGGACCGCATACTGGCCCTGCAGCCGGCCAGCATAAGGATTGAAGCAATCCGACCCGGTACGGAGCGATTGGGATCTATAGTGCGTCTTTACCGGGAAGCGATAGACCAAATCGCGACCGGCGGCCGGCCGGAATTAGAGCGGTATCAGGACCAACTGGCAGAGATCAGCGGGGTAGGCTTCACCAAAGGACATTATTATCGCGGGGTATTATGATGATTGACAAAGCGACGTTGGAGAAACTGGAATTCGATAAAATACAACAGCAACTGGCCGCCCGCGCCTATTTCGAAGGCGGTCGGATCCTGGCCTTGGAATTACAGCCGATGGATAGCCTGGCCGAGGTGAATGATGCCCTGGACTTGACCGAGGAGGCCATGGAGATCATTCGCTTTGGGGAACCAGCTTTTCTGCAATTGGTTACGCCAGTGCAAAAACACTTGGGCAAGGCAGGCATGGGAGGAGTTCTGGCGGGTCCGGATTTGCTGGCGGTGTACTACCTGGCGAGGGCGGTTCGCCTGGCAATAAGGTATATCGGCAGCTCCAAGGCGGCCAAGCTGAAAGAAACAACTGCCGGAATGAGGAGCTATTCGGAACTGGAAAGACAGATCCAGGCGGCTATTGATGAAGAGGGTATTATTCGTGATGATGCCACCCCGGAACTGAAGAGTATCAGGCGCCAGATCGATACCGCCCGGCAGCGGATCAAAGAATATCTGCAGCATTTTATCCGTTCCAGCAATAACCAGGCCTTGCTCCAGGATGCTTTGATAACGGAGCGCTCGGGCCGCTATGTAGTCCCGGTCAAACAGGAATACCGTAATGAGGTCAAAGGTATCGTACATGACGAGTCGGCGAGCGGTGCGACCCTGTTTATCGAACCCCTGCCGGTGGTGGAGCAAAACAACCGCATCCGCAGCCTGCAGATAGAGGAGAAACGTGAGGAGGAGCGTATTCTCCGTATGCTCAGTTCTGCAGTAGCGGATTCCGCTGCAGACTTGGCCCGGGATTATCAGATGATGTGCCAGTTGGATCTGCTTTTTGCCCGAGCGTTTTTAGCTTATGACATGGAGGCCTTTCGCCCCGTTGTCAATGATCGTGGGCGGATCGATATCAGCCGGGCTAAGCACCCCCTGTTGGGAGAACAAGCGGTCCCCATCAACGTGAGCCTTGGAGAGCGATTCGATATCTTGGTTATTACTGGCCCCAATACCGGGGGGAAAACGGTGGTGCTGAAAACCATCGGCTTGCTAACCGTAATGGCCATGAGCGGACTCTTTATTCCCACCCGGGAAAAAAGCCAGATCTCGGTATTTAAAAAGATCTATGCTGATATCGGCGACGAACAGAGCATAGAACAATCCCTGAGCACCTTCTCCTCCCATCTGAAAAACATCATTCGCATATTGGGCGAGGCTGATTCCAATACCCTGGTTTTGCTCGATGAATTGGGAGCGGGCACCGATCCGGTAGAAGGGGCTGCTCTGGCCCGGGCCATATTGGAGGATTTGAAGAACAAGGGTGCCCGGGTAGTGGTGACCACCCATCAGAGTGAGTTGAAGACATTTGCCTACCAAAACGATCGGGTGGAAAATGCCTGCGTGGAATTCGACCCGTTGACCCTGAGCCCCACCTATGAATTGAGCATTGGCACCCCTGGCCAGAGTAATGCTTTTGAGATTGCCGCCCGTTTGGGCTTAGATCGATCCCTGGTGGATAAGGCCAGGGAATTCGTCCCCGAGCGGGATGCCGAGATCGGCAATATGATCCGGCAGCTGAAAGAGAGTCGTTACCTGTATGAGACGGGTCAACGGGAACTGGAGACTTCCCGCCGCCAGCTAAATCTCGAACGAGAGGCCCTGGAGACAGAAAGAAACAGCTTCAATGAGGAGCGGAATGCTATCCGTGATCGGGCCAAATTGGAGGCAGACCAGTATGTAAGCCAAATCAAACGGGAAGCCAATGAGGCCATCGAGGAAATAAAGGAGCTGCTCAAACAACGGGAACAGCCTCCCAAATGGCACGAACTGGACCAGAAAAGCCGAAAACTTAAGAATCTTACCCTGGGAATGCCGGAGCCCGAGGTTCAACCGGGCAACACTGATTTCAGCCCCGGCGATTATGTCCTGGTACGCAGTGTCAACCAGACTGGCCAGGTATTGGAGGGCCCCAATGCGCAGGGTGAAGTGGCTGTCCAGATCGGGGGCATCCGGTTAACGGTGCAAAAGGAACAGCTGACCCGCCAAAAACCCAAGAAATTAAAAAATGTGATTGAACGCACCCACACATTTCTGGAAAAGGCGCAGCATATCTCCCCGGAAATAGACCTACGGGGTAAATACGCCGAGGATGCCATAACGGAATTGGACAAATACCTGGAGGATGCCAACCTGGCTGGTCTGGACCGGGTCCGGGTTATACACGGCAAGGGGACGGGAGCGCTGCGTCTGGCGGTTCGGGAATACCTGCAGGGTCACCGCCTGGTGCGGGAATTCCGGGATGGTATGCGCCAGGAAGGCGGCTATGGAGTTACGGTGATTGAATTTAAGTAAAACCTGCATACAGACAGAGCGCACCCAAGACATATAAACAAGTCCGGGTGCGCTTTTGTTTTACTGCAATTATCGCTGGTGAGAGTCAATCGGACAAGACGGCAGGCTCTGTCCGACCGGCAAGACGATCTCATAGACATATTTTGCGGAACACCCTGGTCGAGCCAGGTAGAGTTTGCCCTGGTTGCGCGGATCAGTGCATATTTTTGCCACATTGGTAGTAGGCTTGGCCGGCACCTCGCTGGTATGAATCGGGCAAGACTCAGTAGGGATAATGGTGCTCGGTCTGCCATCAGTGTCAACCTCGACTCTGTTAATGCCGATCGGGTCAGGGCAGTACTGGGTGGCTCTCAATCCGGTCTGCCGGCAGATATTAATAGTATGACTACTGCTGCACACCTCGGTTGGAGCCTTGCTCTTCAGACTGTATTCGGTCACCGCCGGACACAAGTAGCCAGGTTTCTGCCCGCTTTGGCTGCAGACTGTGACCTTTTCGATTCCGGCCGGCATTGGCCAGCTACCGGCACTCACTCCCTGATGGGCTTTTTGCATCATGGCTTTGAACAATAAGGCTGGCGCCCCGCCCCCGGCTACATTGACCATTTTATACTTCTGCTCATCGAATCCCATCCACACCGCAGCTGCAAAGCGAGGAGTGACACCACAGAACCAAATGTCGGTAAACTCCTCGCTGGTACCGGTTTTACCAGCTGTGGGTACATTGGGCACCTTGGCACGGGTGCCGGTCCCGGATTCGACCACCGTCTGCAGCATGTTGTTCATTAGCCAGGCGGTTTCCGGACTCATTACCCGTTGACCGTTGGGCTGGTACTCATAGATAGTGACCCCGCTCATATTCTCAATTTTATTTATGAAATGAGGCTGATGGAAAATGCCGCCGTTGCTGAATACAGCGTAAGCCCCCGCCATCTGTACGGGCGTGACCCCTTTGGTCAATCCGCCCAATCCCAGCGCGGCCAAGTTAAGGTCGTTGGTACCCGGGGTGTCAATAAGGGACAAGCCAAGTGCCCGGCCCATGTCGAAGCCATATCTGGTGCCAAGTTTGTCCTCCATTTGTACAGCAAAGGTATTGACTGATAACTTTACCGCTGTGCGCATGGTGATATAGCCCCGGTATACACCGTCATAATTGGCTGGTTTCCACACCCCATTGGCGGTATTGTAAGAAACCGGTGCATCATTGAAAGACGTATAAGGCATATAACCCTGTTCAAGGGCGGGCGCGTATACAGTCAGTGGCTTGATCGATGAACCCGGTTGGCGATAGGCGCTGGTGGCCCGGTTGAATCCGCGCACCTGTTCATATTTACGTCCCCCCATAATGGCCAACACGCCGCCGTTGCTGCTGTCCACCAGCGCCATACCCACCTGTACCTGCGGGCCGTTCTTGATACCGCTGGGGAAATTGGAGGCTTTTTCAAAGTACTCCTCGGCATGATCTTGCAGGGCTGGGTTGAGATTGGTATAAATCCTCAGCCCGGCGGTATAGATAACACTGTCGTTGCCCCCGAAATCCTTATTTTGGGACAATATAGCGGCAGCCTCGTCAATGACCGCATCAGTGTAAAAACCATGGCTGGTGATGACATCTTTGGTCTGGGCCAGGACGATCGGATGCTCGTAGGCTTGATCAGCCTGGTCGGAATCGATGAAGCCCGAATCCACCATGCTGTACAAGACTTGTTTCTGTCTGGTTTTGGCGGCTTCCAAATTCGAAAAGGGATTATAGTTGTTGGGACTCTGGATCAAACCGGCCAGCATAGAGGCTTCAGGCAGGGACAACTCGCTGACATCCTTGCCGAAAAAGGTGTGGGCGGCAGCTTGTACCCCGTAAGCACCAGCTCCGAAGTATATTTTGTTGAGGTACATCTCCAGGATCTCATCTTTTGAATAGGTAGCCTCGATCTTGAAGGCCAGGAACATCTCTTTGATCTTTCTCTCCCAGTTCTTGTCATTGGAGAGAAAGGAACTCCTGGCCAACTGCTGAGTGATAGTGCTGGCTCCCTGTCCGGTCATATCGCCAACCTGGAAGTTTCTGAGCACCGCTCTGGCGATTCCTTTGATATTGATGCCATGGTGGTTGTAAAACTCTTTGTCTTCCGTGGCGATAAAGGCCTGGATCAACTCATGGGGTACCTGCTCCAGACTGACGTCCATCCGGTTCTCCGGTCCGTGCAGTCTGTTGAACACATTACCCTCCAGGTCATAGAGCAGGGTAGTATTTGCCCCAACCAATTGTTGCGGGTCGAAGGCCGGCAGGGCCTTGGCAGCGTAGGTGGAAAGAGCTGCCACAAAGGCGATAATAATCAAGAGAAGTATCGTTAGCAAAAGCCTTCCCTTGTTTATCCGGCGAGATGGTTTGGGCGGTGTGCTGGGCGTTGGAGTAGGGGTTGCAGCCATAGATTAACATCGCCTCCTGGATAACTGGTTGATATATTGGCACAAAAGTATAGATTCACGTCGACATCACGGACAGATCCGCCCATTTTTATACGGAACTCTATATCCATTTGACAAAAACGCCTAAATTCCTGCTTGTTCGCTGATAATATAGGCAGCGAAAGTCGTATATGCAGGCTTCATGCCTCATTATTGCATATCTCTAAAACGATATGCTATCATTTTTTAATGGCAAGGAGGTTACGAAATGGAGACTTCATATAAAGAGGAAGCTCGGCGGCAACTGGATTTGATTGAGCGCGGAGTAGCGGAGATCCTCCCCCGGGAGGAACTGCTGCAGAAGCTGGAGATATCAATCCGGGACGGCAAACCGCTAAAGATAAAACTGGGTTTAGATCCTACGGCTCCTGATATTCACCTGGGCCATACGGTGGTCTTGAATAAAATGCGTCAGTTTCAGGATCTGGGCCATGAGGTCCATTTGATCATCGGTGATTACACTGGTCTTATCGGGGATCCCAGCGGCAAATCGGAAACCCGCCGGCAGTTGACCGAAGAGGAAATCATCGACAATGCCCGCACCTATCAGGAACAGATCTTCAAAGTACTCGACCCTGACAAGACCATAGTCCATTTCAACAGTGAATGGCTCAAACCCCTCCAGCTCATCGATGTCCTGCAACTGGCCGCCAAATACACTGTCGCCCGCATGATGGAGCGGGACGATTTCGAGAAGCGCTACAAGGAAGGCTTGCCCATCGGCGTGCACGAATTCATGTACCCGCTGATGCAGGGTTATGATTCGGTCGCATTGCAGTGTGATCTGGAGATGGGCGGCACCGACCAAAAGTTCAATTTGCTGGTAGGCCGGCATCTGCTTAAAGAATACGGATATGAACCGCAGGTAGCATTGATGATGCCCATCCTGGAGGGCACCGATGGGGTGCAGAAGATGAGCAAGAGCCTGGGCAATTATATCGGGGTTACTGATGACTCCTATGAAATGTTCGGCAAAACCATGTCCATCAGCGATAGTCTGATAACCAGGTATTTTGAACTCCTGACCCGGGTGCCGATGGAGGAGATCAAGAGTATGCAGGAGCAGATGGAGAGCGGTACCTTGAATCCCCGTGATGCCAAAATAAGGCTGGCCATGGAACTGGTTTCCATATTCCATAGCCCGGAAGAAGCAGTCCAGGCCATGGAGAGGTTCAAACTGGTTTATTCCCAGCGCGATATCCCCGATGATATCCCGGTCATTGTCGCCGAGGCCTCGGAAGTCTGGCTGCCTCGGTTTTTCACCGAGCACGGACTGGCAGCTTCGACCAGTGAGGGTCGGCGCATGATCCAGCAGGGAGCAGTGCGGGTCAACGGAGAAAAATACCAGCAGGAAGAGTTGCGACTGGCCGATGAGATGGTAATTCAGATCGGCAAACGTAAATTTGCCCGAATCAAGGTATAATGCAGAGGTCTTGACGCGGTCCGAGCCCGGCCTTTCTATGACACCGTAAAATGGTACTCTGAGTGCTTTTTGGCCGGGCGGGCTGATATTCTTATGTTCCCATTGACTTGAGCGCCGGCAGGATGTCGTTGACGTGACCCTCAAAGAATATGGCGTAGCCCCTAACATTGGGGTAGTCCAGGGAAAGCATTTTAATGAAGGTGAAACCAACTGCTTCCAGATCATCCTGGGGAGTATTGCGGATGAATTTCATGTGTTCATCGGTAATCTTCTTGGCCATGCAGTACACTTCCTTTTTCTTGGAATTGTACAAAGCTGTGGCTACCAGGGTTCTCATCTTTCATTAACCTCCTATCGGGTATCCCCCTCAACCCCCACACCTGAAATGCCTCATGTGATCCCTCCGACCACCGTGGTTGTTCAAATCCAAAGCGCCGGAAGCGGGGCTGATAAATCCAGTACAGTAAGATAGCACCAACCCAAGTGCAGGTATACGAATTTAAATGTTATCCCTTTGCCAGCTTCAATGCAAGTCTATCATTCACGGGTTGGCTATTCGTCCGGATTCTACGTCGAAGAGTGTCGAAAACTGAGTATATTCCTAAAAATTATGGATTGACGCTGTTTGTTATGATTGGATACAATGGTATCGATACAAGGCCAGTCTCTTATTATTTATTAATAAGTCGAGGAAGACTGGCCATTTTCCCTGAAAGGAGGTGACAAGAATTGGCTAACATCCGAGAAATCATCCTATCCTTTCGGGATAAACCAGGTGGAATTATAGAAGCATATCATGCCGTGCAGAGAGAATGCAATTACCTGCCGAAAGAGACTATCTCCATTGCAGCCGAGGTATTTGGCGTATCTGAAGCTCAAGCCTACGGTGTCGCAACCTTTTATTCCTATCTTTCCGTTGCCCCACGCGGCAAATATATAATCAGGATGTGCGAGAGCGCACCCTGCCACATCGCCGGTGCTGACGCCCTGATCAAAGCATTTGAAGACGCCCTGGGCATCAAGGTCGGAGAGACAACTGCAGACGGCAAGTTCACCCTGGAATTGACCGAATGTGTGGGACAATGTCAGGGAACCCCGGTTATCACCATCAACAGTGTTCCCTACGTGGATCTGAATCCCGCCCAAGTGGATACGGTGCTAGCCCTGTGCCAGTAAATATAGAGAGAAAGGAGGGGATTGGATTGTTAGAAGAGAAACGCATTGTACTTCGCAATGCGGGCAACATTGACCCGGAAGATATTAAAGATTATCTGCGAGTCGGCGGCTATCGGGGACTGGAAAAGGCTCGCAGCATGAGCACTGTGGACCTCATCGAAGAAGTGAAAAAATCCGGGCTCAGAGGCCGTGGCGGAGCTGCTTTCAATTGCGGCATGAAGTGGTCTTTCGTACCAACCAACCGGGGCGAGACATTTGTGGTGTGCAACCTGGATGAAGGCGAACCCGGAACTTATAAGGACCGGACCATAGTGCAGAAAGACCCGCAGACGCTCCTGGAAGGAATGGCGATTTGTGCGCACGCCATCAATTCCAAACAGGGGTATATCTACTGCCGGGGTGAGTACCCCTATGTAGTGGACCTGCTGAACAAAGCCATCAACCAGGCTAAAGAGGCCGGAGTGCTGGGCGATTTCAACATTGAAGTGCGCATGGGCGGCGGTGCCTATGTATGTGGTGAGGAGACCGCTCTCATTGAATCGATAGAAGGTCATCGTGGCGAACCTCGTTTCAAACCTCCGTTCCCAGGCGTAGAAGGTCTATGGGGACGGCCTACGGTAGTTAATAACGTGGAGACATTTGCCAACCTGCCGGAGATCGTTCTCAACGGTGCCGAATGGTTTAAATCCATTGGGGCGCCCAATTATACCGGCACCAAAGTGCTGACCTTGACTGGCGACGTTAAGAACCGGATTTTCATCGAAGTCCCGACCACCACCACCCTGCGGGAGGTCGTCTTCGGATTCGGTGGAGGAATCAAAGACGACAAGAAGTTTAAAGCCGTCCAGGTGGGAGGAACATCCGGCGGTTTTATACCCGAGCACCTGCTCGACACCCAGATCGATGCCGACTCCATGAGGAGTATAGGCGCAACTTTGGGTACTGGAGCAGTTTTTGTCATGGATGAAACCCGCGATATCGTGGATATCGTGACCCGTATATCCAAGTTCTTTGAACATGAATCATGCGGTAAATGCAATCCCTGCCGGGAAGGAACTTATCGCGCCTACGAAATATTGAAGAAGATCAACCAAGGCCAGGCAGTGGCCCAAGACATTGACAACCTGACGGTCCTGGGCCGGGTAATGGAGAAGGCTTGCTTATGTGGTCTGGGTCAGGCGGCGCCATCGCCGACGCTGACTACTTTGCAGCATTTCTATCCCGAATACCAGGCCCGGCTGCGAGCCCAATAGAGAGGAGGGAAAGAAGTGATAACATTAACCATTAACGGCCGGGAAGTGCAGACTCCCCGGGGCAGCACCATTCTGGAGGCCTGTCAGCGGAACGGTATATCAATTCCTACCCTCTGCTATGATCCTGATCTGCGCCTGGCGGGTTCCTGCCGCATGTGCGTAGTAGAGGTCAAGGGCCGGCCCCTTTATGCGGCGTCCTGTGTAACGCCGGCGGAATCTAACATGATAATAGAGACGGAGAGCGAAGGTATTGTAGCGGCCCGTAAGGTCATACTGGAGCTGTTGGCAGCACGGCACAACTTTAATTGCCAGGTATGCGAGAAGAACGGCGCCTGCACCTTCCAGGATTATTGCTATCAATACGGAATAAAAGAGAGCCGCTATGAATACGGCCATGGTGCCATCTACGAAATAACTGATCCCAACCCCTTCCTGGAGCGGGATTACAACAAATGCGTGATGTGTACTCGGTGCGTTAGGGCTTGTGAAGAAATTACCGTTGCCCGCGCTATTAATGTCAAGAACCGCGGCCATCAGGCCAAAATATCAACTGCCTTCGACGGCAACCTGGCTGATTCACCCTGCGTGTTCTGCGGACAATGCGTAATGGTCTGCCCGACCGGGGCTCTTACCAGCAAGGTCAGTGCCGGATTAGGACGTGACTATGAGGTGGACAAGGTTTTGACCACCTGCACCTATTGCGGGACTGGTTGCACCTTCGAACTAAATGTGAAGGACGACCGGGTGGTGGGCGTAACATCAGACCGCACCACAGTTGGCAGTCCGGTGAATAAGGGCGCCTTGTGCGTCAAAGGCCGTTTTGGCTGGAACTTTATCCATGCCGAAGACCGCCTGACTACCCCGCTCATCAAGGAGAATGGTGAGTTCCGTGAGGCCAGTTGGGATGAAGCCCTGGACTTGGTGGCCCAGCGTTTCGGAGAAATTAAAACCCAGTATGGACCCGACAGTATGGCCATGTTCACTTCGGCCCGGGTAACCAACGAGGAGAATTACCTGGCCCAGAAATTCACCCGTGCGGTGCTTGGAACCAACAATGTGGACCATTGTGCCCGCCTCTGACACTCCGTTACTGTCGCCGGTCTGGGGGCAGCATTCGGAAGCGGGGCAATGACCAATTCCATAGGTGAACTGGAAAAGGACGCCAAATGTATCTTTGTAATTGGATCCAATACCACCGAAAACCACCCGGTTATCGGTATGAAGATCAAGAAAAACGTTTTATACAATGGAGCCAAATTGATAGTGGCCGATCCACGCCGGATTGATCTGGCGGATATTGCGGATGTTTATATGCCGCATCTGCCGGGATCAGACGTGGCCTTAATAAATGCCATGATGAACGTGATAATCAGTGAAGGCCTGGCCGATGAGAATTTCATTGCCGAACACACTGAGGGTTACGAAGCCATGGCGGAAGTAGTCAAGAAATACACCCCCGAATTTGCTGAGCCTATCACCGGAGTACCGGCTGAGAAGATCAGGCAAGCAGCTCGCATCTATGCGGAAAGCGATGCCGCGGCCATATGTTATGCCATGGGCCTTACCCAGCATCGGACCGGAACCGACAATGTCAAATCGGCCTGTAACCTGGCCATGTTGACTGGTAATATCGGTCGACCCGGCACCGGAGTAGATCCTTTGAGAGGCCAGAACAACGTTCAAGGCGCTTGTGACATGGGCGGACTGCCCAACGTGTTCACCGCTTATCAGGCAGTCACCAATGATGCGGCCCGGGAGAAATTCGAGAAGGCCTGGGGAGTATCACTGCCAGGAAATGTGGGGACCGTGCTTACCGAAGTAATCAACAAGGCACATCATGGAGACGTCAGAGCCTTGTATGTTCTGGGTGAAAATCCGATGATGAGTGATCCGGACCTGGAGCATGTTGAGGAAGCACTTGAGAAGATTGATTTTGTAGTGGTGCAGGATATTTTCCTGAGTGAAACCGCCAAGTTTGCCGATGTAGTACTGCCGGGGGCCTCTTTCGCCGAGAAAGACGGAACCTTCAGCAACACCGAGAGAAGGGTGCAGCGGGTCCGCGCAGCCGTATCTCCCCCTGGTCAAGCCCGTACCGATTGGGAGATCTTATGCGACCTGGCGACCCGCATGGGATATCCCATGAGCTATGCCAACGCCGAAGAGATATTCGAGGAGATGCGAGCCCTGACTCCGTCCTACGCCGGTATTACCTACCAGCGCTTGGAAAGTGGAGGAATACAGTGGCCGTGTCCGACTGAGGCCCACCCGGGTACCCCCTTCCTGCATAAGGACGGGAATTTCAGCCGCGGTCTCGGTGCCTTCACCGCCATTGATTATATACCGCCCGGTGAACTGCCTGACCAGGATTACCCCATCAGGCTTAGCACCGGACGCAGTTTGTTCCACTATCATACTGGGACCATGACCCGCCGCGCCTCCGCGTTAAACGAGCATGTACCAGCTGCTGAATTGGAGATCAATGAGAAGCAGGCAGCTGAAATGGGCATCGAGAACGGTGAGGTTGTCAAGGTATCCACCCGACGGGGGAGTTTGAAGCTAAAAGCCAAGGTAACCGATAGGATTGCCCGCGGGGTAGCATTTACGACCTTCCATTTCGCCGAGACGGCCGCTAATGTATTGACTAGTTCGGAGTTCCTGGATCCAGTTGCCAAGATCCCTGAATACAAGGTATCAGCAGCCAGGATCGAGAAGCTCAGTGCCGAAGAAATGACAGGCTAGGAATTATTGAATCTATCTTAATTGATGAAAGGTGATGTGTACTGTATGAACTTTATGTCTCCAGCGGAGGTAGCCGCAGCAGTATGTAATGCTGGCAAGACCAAAGCCGAAATGGCGTTTGGCAAGCTCTTCCTGTTAGGGATTCTGGCCGGTGTCTACATTGGATTCGGGGCCAACCTGGCCACCAAGATCGGCTCCATGGAAGCATCGGGAACATCCGGGGGCCAGTTCCTGTTCGGCGCCGTGTTCTCTGTAGGTCTGATGCTGGTAGTCATCGCCGGTGCGGAACTGTTCACCGGCAACAACATGGCCTGTATGGCCTCGGTCATGAACGGCCAGGCCGGTTGGGGCGGAT
>Ga0209312_1000133_pt1 | contig 80501 bp, 66 predicted proteins | sample BioC13SIPDNA_4_FD_185744 | JGI IMG/M metagenome (GOLD analysis project Ga0209312, IMG submission 185744) | Anaerobic biogas reactor microbial communites from Washington, USA - Biogas_R1_B C13 SIP DNA (SPAdes) (version 2) | ecosystem: Engineered > Bioreactor > Anaerobic > Unclassified | place... | reverse complement strand
AGTGACTTCGCCTCCTTCGGATTGTTTGTTTTGTCACTTATTAATTCGACAAAATGGGGGGTGAAGTCCTTTTTCTGCCCTCGAAAAGTGTGGATATTTCTAGGCTAATCAATATGCAAAACTCTCAATTAATTCTACTACTATGAGTTTATATTTAGAATCCTATTTTTTATTACTAGTTTTCCCAAAAACTAAATAGAAAATAGACACTATTATCTTAAATTGCACCGATAGGTACATCTATGTCTCCGTAAGGATAACTTAAAAAACTTTGAAACCGTACCATCTGCTATCCTGAGCACACTACTCTAACCCATGGTCTTCGGGGTAACCAGGCGGAAGTTCTATGTCCTTTTAAATATTCAGAATATTTAGACTTTATTTTCTAAAAGGATATCTGCTTTTTTGTGCGAATATTCTAATATATACTAGGAATGTAAATTATGCCTAGGGTGGGAGGGGCAATGTCAGGTAGTGTTGTCGTAGAATTATAAAAAAATTATAGGGGGGTTTATATCTTGAGTACATTTTTAGAGGAGTATAAACGCAAATTAATTACCGTCGAAGAAGCAGCAAGAATGGTTCAAGCCAATGACATTATTGATTATGGTATGTTTGCTACCAAACCAGTGGATTTTGATGTAGCTCTCTCCAAGAGAGCAGGGGAACCGGGTTTGGAGAATGTATCTATTCGTGGTACTGGTTCGGTATTGCCCGTTCCTCAAGTTATTCAGGGTGACGTTGAGCAAAAAAGTTTCCAGTATTTTAACTGGTTTTTCACCGCCATCGACCGTAAAGCCGGTGATTTTGGGCTTGCCTGCCATAATCCCTTTAACTACCATGAAGCAACTGGACTGGCCTATAACCGTGACTATGAACTTTGGTGGCCTAATGTCTGGGTATCTCAGGTAACACCAATGGACAAACATGGTTGTTTTAACTTCGGCCTGGGGAATTCTCACAACCGGGGTCTAGCCCTGGGAAGCAAGCGTATAGCCATAGTCGAAGTAAATGAAAATATGCCCCGCTGTCTGGGCGGCAATGATGAATATGTTCATATTAGTGAAATTGACTATATCATTGAAGGAAGTAATACTCCTATTTTTGCCACTCCGCCTTCTGCTGCTCCCACTCCGGAAGAAACGAAAATTGCCGCTCACATAATGGAACATATCCCCAATGGTGCCTGTATCCAGCTAGGAATTGGGGCTTTGCCTAATTTGCTCGGAAATATGTTGGCCGACTCTGACCTGAAAGATTTAGGGGTACAGAGTGAGATGTTCTGTGATGCCTATGTCAAGATGTATGAAAAGGGCAAAATAACTAATGCCAAAAAGGCTTATGATATTAACAAGAGTACTTATTCCTTCTGCCTGGGTACCAAGGAAACCTATGATTTCCTGGACGATAACCCGCTTTGTGCATCATGTACGGTAAACTATACTAATAACCCCGAGAATATTGCCAGGCATGATAACATGATTTCTCTTAACAATATCTTGGAAGTGGACCTTTTAAGTCAGGTTTGCTCAGAATCCTCGGGATTACGACAGATTTCTGGAACCGGTGGACAATTGGACTTCGTTATAGGTGCTTTCCACTCCAAAGGCGGTAAGGCTTTCCTGGCCTTCTCCTCTACCTATAAAGATAAAGAAGGTAATCTGCAGTCCCGTATTCGTCCTCTGCTAACTCCGGGTGCTGCGGTAACCGTACCTCGTACCATCGTTCAATACCTGGTAACCGAATATGGGGCAGTCAGTATGAAAGGCCGGTCTGTCTGGGGTAGAGCAGAACAGCTCATTAGCATTGCTCATCCCGATTTCCGTGATGATCTGATTAAACAAGCCAAAGAAATGAAGATCTGGTCCAAAACTAACCGTATTCCGTTCTAAAACGCTAAAAGCCCCTGGTCTAATCATGGACCAGGGGCTTTTATTTCTTTATTTTTTCTTGCGATATTCAATTGCATTACTGATAAGTCCGGTAAACAGAGGATGAGGTCGATTGGGACGAGAACCAAATTCCGGGTGAAACTGGCAGGCTACAAACCAGGGGTGGTCGCTTATTTCCACTATTTCTATCAGTCTTTCATCCGGAGATAAACCGCTTATTTTCATGCCGTTGTTCTCCAGTACCTGGCGAAAATCATTATTGATTTCGTAACGGTGGCGGTGTCTTTCACTTATATTACTAATTCCATAGGTCTTATAAACAATGCTTCCCTCTACCAGTTTACAGGGATAAACCCCCAGGCGCATGGTTCCTCCTTTATGTTCCAGCTGCTCCTGGCCGGGCATAAGATGAACTACAGGATATGGGGTATCCAGGTCAAACTCCAGGCTATTAGCTCCTTTTAATCCGCAAACACTGCGAGCAAACTCCATTACTGCACATTGCATGCCCAGGCAGATACCCAGATAAGGAATCCGATTTTCCCTGGCATACCTGGCCGTGGCGATTTTCCCTTCTATCCCCCGGTCTCCAAAGCCTCCCGGTACCAATATGGCATCTACATTTCTTAAAAGCTGCTCACAGCCTTCCTTTTCAATCTGCTCAGCATATATCCATTTTATATCTATTTCACAATTGTATTGGAATCCCGCATGCTTAAGTGATTCCACAATACTCAAATAGGCATCAGGCAGTTCCACATATTTACCGACCAGACCAACGGTAACCTGTTTATCCAGGTTATGCACCCTGCTGACCAATTCCTCCCATTCAGCCAGGTCGGCCTCCCGGCACTCCAGTCCCAGTCGCCGGATAACTTCCTTGTCCAAACGCTCCTGGGCCAGCATCAAGGGAACTTCATATATAGAAATGGCATCTTTTAATTGAACTACTGCTTCACGATCCACATCACAAAATAGGGCTAATTTGGCCTTTAAGTCTTCGGATAGGTCATTTTCAGTACGACAAACCAGTATATCTGGCTGTATACCAATACTACGTAGTTCTTTCACACTATGCTGGGTTGGTTTAGTTTTTAATTCAGCAGCTGCTTTTATGTAGGGTACCAGTGTAACATGAATGTATAGGACCCGATCCTTACCCAAATCAAATTTTAATTGGCGAATAGCTTCCAAAAAAGGTAGAGACTCTATATCGCCGACAGTTCCGCCTATTTCTGTAATTACTACATCGGGCTGAACTTTTTTTTCGATCATGGTTACCCGGTCTTTAATTTCATTAGTTATATGTGGTATTACCTGTACCGTTTGGCCTAGATAATCCCCTCTTCTTTCCTTATCCAGTACCGTCTGGTATATCCTTCCGGTAGTGCAGTTGGCATAGCGGCTAAGTTTCTCATCAACAAAACGCTCATAATGCCCTACATCCAGATCAGTCTCGGCACCATCCTCAGTCACATATACCTCTCCATGTTGGTATGGGCTCATAGTACCCGGGTCAACATTGATATAGGGATCGAACTTCTGCAGGCATACCTTCAACCCCCGGCTTTTTAATAAACGACCCAGGGATGCAGCAGTTATGCCTTTTCCCAATGAAGAAACAACCCCTCCGGTTATAAATATATACCTGGTCAAAACTTAGCCCCTCTCCTTCGCCTATGTTATGTAGCATATGCAGCACAATTAAAATAGCAGATGGGATTACGTTAAGTGTAATAAAGAGAAATGCGTAGGCATTTCTACGTTAATTCATAATTAAAAATTCTTAATTCTTAATTAACCCCGTATTTTGGGTTACCCCTGAACTTTGCCATACCTATACCGTCTGCTACTAGCAGCCCATTTTCTTAATAACCCTTATGAATTTTACCCCCTTTGGTAGGTAAAATCAACTAGTGGGGATAATCCAGAACTATTACCCGAGCTTCCGGTGTCAGCGCTTCTTTACTGATTTCCAGGAAAGGTTTTTTTATTACCCGGGGAAATTTGGCAGTAAATGCTTCCACTGGAGCCAGTTCCTTAATACTTACATCTGGAGTTAAGAAATGCATGGGAATTATTATTTGCGGCTGCAATTGTTCCACTATCTCATAGGCAGCATCCGCATCTACAGTATACCGACCGCCTACTGGTACCAGTAATATATCTACATTACCTACTTCCATAAGCTGCCGGTCAGTTAGAACATGTCCCAAATCGCCCAGGTGGAGAACATCCAGGTCTTCGCTGCTGATTTTGTATATGATATTATGACCCCGTTCCTGTCCCTGTTTCTTATCATGATAGGTGCTGGTTCCCAGTATATTAATCCCATCAATAGCAAAGGAACCGGTTTCACGAATCACCCGGGGATTACCGGCGAGGATATCAACTGCATTATGATCCCAGTGTTCATGACTTACGGTTACAATATCAACTTTGTCTTTATAGAGCTGGTAACCGATTTCAGCATTAAATGGGTCAGTTAATAACTTAATGCCGGCACTTTCCATTAAAAAAGAAGCATGCCCCAGCCATTTTATTATCACGGTTTATCTCTCCCTTTTTAGCCTGCTGGCATCGTAATACCAGTAGCCCTCCCCCTGGTAAACCAGACGATTGTCCATATTCAAGCGGGTGTAAATGGAAGTCAGGCTGGCAGGATCATTTTTTTTACCCATCTGCGTGGCAATAGTTTCAATTAAATCATAATAGTATATGGCTTCCTGCTTTTTCGCCAGTATCTCCACTGCCCAGTCCGCTTCACTTTTTTTTCTTGGTACCAAATATATCCCTCCTACATTCTTTCTGGTGAATTTACTCCCAAAATATCAAGCGAGTTTTTTATAGTTATACGGGTGATATACATCAGCAGCAGACGAGCATCCTGCAGTGCCTGATCCTGATATAAAACCCGGTGATGATTATAGAAACTATGAAATAATCCTGCCAGGTCCAATACATAACGGGCTATACGTTGTGGTGCCATAGTCCGTGCGGCTACGGAAATCTCTTCCGCAAAATCGGCAATTTTTCTTAACAGAGCAAGTTCCTCTTCCTCCTGCAGCAGGGAAGGGTCAATTTCTGTTATCCCGGGCATCCTTACCCCGGCCGCTTCTGCCTGTCGGAAAATGCTGCATATGCGCGCATGGGCATATTGTACATAATATACCGGATTTTCCTGATTTTGCTGCTTGGCCAGCTCCAGATCAAAATCAAGATGACTATCCGGGCTGCGCATAACGAAAAAGAAACGGGCGGCATCGCGGCCAACTTCTTCTATTAATTCGTCTAAAGAAACCGTAGTGCCAGTACGTTTAGACATACGGACAATATTGCCTCCCCGATACAGCCTTACCAGTTGCATTAAAAGAATGTCCAATTTATCAGGATCATAACCCAAAGCTTCTATAGCGCCTTTCATGCGCGCCACATGACCGTGATGATCTGCTCCCCAGACATTTATTACCCAATCAAATCCCCGTTCAAATTTATCCTGGTGGTAAGCAATATCAGCTGCAAAATAGGTAGGCAGACCATTGGCTCTCATCATTACTTCGTCTTTTTCATCCCCGAAAAGAGTAGTTTTAAACCACAGGGCGTTTTCCTCTTTATAGATATAGCCCTTATCTTGCAAATATTTTATAACCTGCTCTATTTTACCCGATTCGTGCAGGGTTTTCTCACTAAACCAGACGTCATAGTTAACCCCGAAGTTCTCTAAAGTTTTACGCATATAATTCACTTTTTCTTCCAGGGCATAATCTATCAGAATCTTACGTCTTTGTTCGGGTGGCATATCTAACAGTTGCTTGCCATAACGGCTAATAATGCGCTTGACCGTATCTACTACATCCTGCCCGGCATAACCGTTTTCAGGGAAAGGTAAATCATGGCCGTTTAACTGCAAATAACGAGTTTCCAGAGAATCGGTGAAGATTTCTATCTGGTTACCGGCATCATTTATGTAAAACTCCCTTTGTACATCGTAGCCGGCACGATCTAAAATATTAGCCAGCGTATCTCCAATGGCTCCCCCACGGGCATTACCCATATGTAAATTGCCGGTAGGGTTAGCACTGACAAATTCCACCTGTACCCGCTGTCCTAACCTGGTATTATAGCCGTAGCGGTCTTCCAACCTGGTGACTAATGCTGGAATATCGTACAACCAGCTATTATTTAGGAAAATATTAATAAAACCCGGTCCCGCCACTTCGATCTTATCAATCTGCTCATGGCTTTCGATATTTACCATAGCTACAATAGTTTCCGCGATTTTACGTGGTGCCATACGAGCCTCCCGGGCTAATAACATGGCAATATTACAGGCAAAATCACCATGCCCTTTTTCCCGGGGAACTTCTATGACAAAGTCAGGCAGCTGCTGATAATTTAGCAGTCCCTGCCCCCGACATGCCTCTATAGCCTCAATTATTACCTTTTTTAAAAGATTATGGAGTTCCTGAACCGGATTCATGCGTGTCCTCCTTAAAACTATTTAAAATAATATTCTTTACTAAAATGGTAAAACTGATAAAGACGGGAGTACTAAACATTCCCGTACTTATTATTACAGGGAGGAATAATAAATGCAACTTGACCCGGGTGAACGGGCAATATTCGCCTATTTCTCCGACGATAGCGATGCCTGGATAGCAGCAGATGTACTGAAACAATCTGGGTACAATGAAATCCGGATAGATCGCATTTCACCTTATTCTGCTTCCAGGGTAAACCGACGTACTAAAACCACTCTTTCGTCTCTGACCATGAATAATAGCGGCGCTAATCTAACTTATGGACCCCTATTGGCTGCTGATCCTATTTCCAGTGGCATGTCATCACCCAATTATGACCCGCCCAGCAGTTCTTCTATCATCCTAACCCTGGTTTGCGATAATAGCTTAAGTTCTATGGCTATCGAAATACTTAGACAATATGGTGCTTCAGTTTAAAACCACTTATCAAAATAATAATCCATATCTTTATGGGCTTCTTTTTCAATAATTGCTAGCAAATCCCGGCTGCAGGCAATCTTAAACTTATATTCGGCCAAATAGCTGCGTAATACTTTAATTACCATTTCCTCTCCCAATTCTTGCTCCAGGCCGTACCAGAAGGCCTCCCCGCCTTCATAAGCAGTACGGTAGTATTCCCGGCTAGAGCGCATCTCCTTAAGTTGTTTTGATAGCTTGACTCCCTGTTGGTAATTAATATCTGGTTGACTATAGCCCCGATATTTTTGCAAATATTTATTGGCCAACCAGTTAGCCAGACCTTCATCCAGCCAGGGCTCACGTAACTGGTCATTCCCCACCATGGCATAGCACCATTGATGGGCTATTTCATGAGCCAATATAAATTCTATCTTCTGTTTATCATAGCCCGGGTTTAGAAACTCTTCCCGTAAAAAAATAAATCCCGAATACTCCATCCCGTGAAAACCCTTCATGGGAACAAAGGCTACCTTAAAATCAGGGTAGGGGTAGGAGCCCAGGGTAGCAGAATAATAATCCAGTATCTGCCCGCTCTGCTCAACTACCTGGGAGCATATATCAATATTATTGCTCGGAGCATAACATTTTATATTCCACCCCGTAATTTCCTGGTTCAATTCCTGGTAATCATACGTTACCAGCAGGCAAAAATCCCGAACCTTATCTGCCTTAACCTGATATATGGTTCTGCCATTGTCTTCTGCCAACTGAGTGATGGTAGTACCGGTAGATACCATATTATAAGCTTCAGGCAGGTTAATATTAACCATATAGCTGGCTACATGAAAGCAAAAGGGATCACCAAAAACCGAATTATATGAGTTGTGCCAATCGCCGTCACTTAATACATTTAAAGTGGGGTAAAAATTGCCCAGCATATAGACCCCGGCTTTGCTGCCATAACGATAAGCTAGCTTGGGGATTTTAGCCCTCCAGATCATTTCCACCTTAATGTTCTTATCTGGTAACAGGTCTAACGGTACCAGCGCTTTTATTAAGACTCCTGCCTCCTGGTATTCTACCTTACTCCCATTCACCTTTAAGCTGTCAATTTTAAGCCATCCTTCATTAAAACCACAGTAGTAGGCATCAGCTGGTGCAGGCGTGTCTAATTTATTACGAAAAGCATTGGGATAAGCGGTAAAGCAAAGTTCCTCCAGAGTTTTACCGCAAGTATTAACAGTATCTATTACAGTACTGCCATATAAAGTACGAGTATTAATATCCAGATAAATTTCCATGTTATAAGTAGTCAGCATAGGATCAGGAAATAGATAGGAATACTGACCATTATTAGATGCAACCGGGCAGTCATCTTTTTGCCCGGCATAAACAAAATAGAAGGCACAAATTACACCTATTATTATTGCACATAGGTAAAATCTATATTTATTCACCAACGCTCACCTGATTAAAATATCTTATCGCATTATACTTTATTTCTGCTTTTCTGTCCCCTGTCATTCCCCTTCACCTTCATCCTGGACCAAATCCTGAATAGCCCCAAGATTTGCAACCTCCTCAGCCACTTCTTCCAAGGCCACCACTACTAACGGGTCAAAAATAGTACCGGTGGCTTTCTTAATAACACCCAGAGCAGTCTGGGGGTCAAGTCTTTCTTCTTCACTGCACATCCGGGTGACAGCGTCATAAACATCAGCTACAGCAATTATACGAGCTAAAAACGGTATATCAGTCTGCCTTAAGCCCTGAGGATAACCACTGCCATCATAACGTTCATGGTGGTACTTGACCGCTTCCCGGACCTGTTCAAAAATACCAGTCGCCGGGATGAGTTCGGCACCCAGGCTGGCATGGTCACTAACTAAAAGTTCATCGTCTTCTTTATCAAGCATAGTCTCAGCATATTTGCCAATATCGTGCAGCAAGGCCGCATAATGTAGAGTTTTCATTTCTTGTTTATCCAAACCCAGTTTGCTGCCAATTAAAATGGCAATAGCATCAACCCTGGCACTATGTCCCCTGAAAATAGGGTCGCCGGCCTCTATTCCGGCCAAAATGGAGTTAATTAATACTTCTTCATCCTCTTGCTCACTTTGCTCTGCCAACAGACCTTTTATAGCATTAGCACTATGGCGGCACAAGTTATTAAGCACTTCGTTAGTATGCCCCTGCATCTTATCCGACCGCGAATTTAATAAGAGTAAAATCCCCCTGAATTCTTCTTCCGTTACCAAGGGATAGGCTGCCAGCCAGTTAACTTCTTCTGGCCAGGGAAGATTACTATCCTCAGATCTAGTTAATTGGATAGTTACCGGGTTTAGTCTCATCCTTTGTCCAATTTCCTCCAGGAAATCAGAATAATTCTTTTCCTCAGGCCAGGTAATATTATCGCCCGGGAGCCATAGCAGGGTATGTTCAATTCCCAACAGTAACCGGGCATGAACCGCTAAATGATCCAGCACTGATTTTAAATTGTCTTGCTCCCTGATATCGTTTCCGGCTTTAATTGCCCCCCTTAAGCAATCGTATTGTTCTATTCTCTTCTGGTTAAGGGCAATGTAATAAGTTAGTAGTATTCCAGCTGCCAGTACCAAAAAGGCTACCACCATATCTACTACCAGGCCACTTAAAACCAGGGCGGTTATCAAGGCCGTAGCTACTAACCCGGTTAAAACTATTTGTTTTGATTCCATATCTGCTCCTTTTTTTTCTAATTATCCCCCAGTGGTCAGAGGCCACAACCAAGTATGAAAATGTTTTTACGTACTCTTCCTGTACAGTAGCACGTAATCTGTAGGGGCGGACCCATGTGTCCGCCCGCGGGATTGCAGTGGTCGGCCGGGCAGACACACGGGTCTGCCCCTACAAAAAGGTGTTAGGTTTTTTATAAAAATTCAGTGTAATTCATATTTTTCAGTGGCTTCAGTGTCTATTTTCTTATTACTTCTATTTTATTTCTAACCCATGACGGAACGGCACAGGGGCCGTTCCCTACACATCATTGTTCTGCGGCTCGCCTTATGGGTATCACAATTCAGGTTGCCGCTTCTAATTCCTGTTCTATTTCCGTACTAACCTTACCTCTTATTATTGTTTTCTATACTCTTAACCTTTTTCCTACCGGAATTTAATTTTATTATCTTGACATCTGCAATTACCAGTTATAGTATATGATTATAAACGAATATACTCATATAAGGAGGTGCCCGGTTGGAATTAGTGCAAGTAATGAGAGCGTTGGGAGATGAGAACCGCCTAAGAATTCTTAATCTTTTACGAAAAGGGAATTTGAATGTAGGGGAACTTGAGCAAATATTGGGTATAAATCAATCCAATGTTTCCAGACACCTTAACCGCTTAAGACAAACTAACTTAATTATTCACGAAAAGCGGGCTCAGTGGGTTTATTACCGTATTAATAATAGCATGCTGCATAAATACCCCCTGTTAAACGAAATCCTCAATAAGGAATTAGATAAAATAGAACAATGCATCAGAGATCTGGATGCATTAAAACAATATCGCCGTAAATTAAGGGGTATTTATGACGAAGAACCTACCTGATATTTTACATACCCTAGCTCATTTCCCCAGTTATCGTTCTCTTACTTTAAGCACCTTTATGGCTGTTAAAGTACCAAGGAGGGGAAATAGTATGAAAGTAAAAAAGATGCTAAGTACTGCCGTACTCAACGAAGGAATTAAATATGTGCAGAAAAATCCCGAGGAGAATATGGGAAAGTTATTAAATTGGGGTGAAAAAATTTTAATTCAGGATAATCACAAAGATTATGCTCGTTTAATCCGCAATATATTAAACGATCCAGATAGTAACTGGAATAAATATATTCACCGCCTGTATACTGAGTTTGACGCTAATGTAAGAAAAAAATTACTGGTTAATTTCCTGGTTAATGCTACTATCCTGGGTATTCCCGCCAATGAGAAAATGGCCGCAAAATATGATTGTAACATTCCCTGGGCTATCTTGATGGACCCCACTGCCGCCTGCAACCTGAAATGTACCGGCTGCTGGGCAGCAGAATATAAAAAATCGGATTCCATGGACATAAAAACCCTTGACCGTATTATCCGGGAGGGTAAAGAACTGGGAATTTATATGTATATTTATTCCGGGGGAGAACCCCTGATTCGTAAAAAAGACCTTATGAAATTAGCCCGTAAACATAATGACTGTATGTTCCTGGCCTTTACTAACGGTACCCTGGTAGATGATGATTTGGCCGCGCAAATGGCTGATGCCGGTAATTTTGCCCTGGCCCTGAGTGTAGAAGGTTTTGAAAATGAAACTGATATGCGCCGGGGTAATGGTACTTACCAGAAAGTTATTGAGGCCATGGATATATTGCACAAATACGGAGTACCTTTTGGATTCTCCACCTGTTACCATAGTAAAAACGTGGATAGTGTAGGCTCTGAGCAATACATCGATTACATGATAGAAAAAGGCTGTATATTTGGCTGGTACTTTACTTATATGCCCCTGGGTAAAGACGCCCAGTTGGATTTAATTGCTACTCCCGAACAAAGGGAATACATGTATCACCGCGTAAGGGAATTCCGTGATACCAAGCCCATCTTTGTTATGGATTTTTGGAATGACGGGGAATTTTGTGGGGGATGTATTGCCGGTGGGCGCAAGTACCTGCATATTAACGCCAACGGCGATGTTGAGCCCTGTGCCTTTATTCATTATTCCAATGTTAATATAAAAGAGGTAAGTTTGCTGAAAGCCCTGCAATCTCCGCTGTTTATGCAGTACCGGCTTAACCAGCCTTTTAATGATAATCTCCTGCGTCCCTGCCCGCTGCTGGATAATCCCCATAAGCTAAGGGAAATGGTACATTTATCCGGTGCCCAGTCTACCCAACCCATTGACCGGGAAGATGTGGATGAACTTACCGACCGTACCATGCAGGTAGCACAGGAATGGGGTAAGGTAGCTGACCAGCTCTGGCAGGAGAACCATATCCCTTCTGGAATAAGCATTCCGGAAGAGGTACTACAAACCGCCCATGAAATTACTAGCTCGGTTCACGCTTTGTAAGGTAGAGACATTATATACAATCCTCCCCACCCGGTAGAGGCCATTTCCCTATGGCCTCTACTTTTTTTTCTGTAAATACACCCCTGTCACTACCAGGTATATTTCCCCATGCTTTCTGCTATAATAGCCATAACTAAATGTAGAAAGGGCGGTATCATGAATAAGAATCCAGAAGTAACTATAGAAATGGAAAATGGAAATATTATTAAGGCTGAACTCTATCCTGATGTGGCTCCCAATACCGTTAATAACTTTATTTCCCTTATTAAGCAGGGTTTCTACGATGGGCTTATATTCCACCGGGTAATACCGAAATTCGTTATTCAGGGCGGTTGTCCCAAGGGTACCGGCGCTGGAGGCCCGGGCTATAGCATCAAAGGTGAGTTTTCCAGTAATGATCACCCTAACCCGCTCAAACATGAAGCAGGGGTACTGTCTATGGCCAGGACGGCACAACCGAATTCTGCAGGTTCCCAATTTTTTATTATGGTAGATAGAGCACCCCACCTGGATGGAGAATATGCAGCCTTCGGTAAAGTTACGGAAGGCATGGATGTTGTAGACGCTATTGTTAACACCCCCAGAAGTTTCAGTGATAAGCCTAAACAGGAGCAAAAGATGAAAAAAGTAAGTGTGGAAACTTTTGGGGTAGATTATCCCGAGGTAGAAAAGGCCTAGCAGGAGCTCTTCTTTAGCGCACTTTTGAGGGGGAGGACAATATGTTTAATAAGAGCAGTAAACAGCCTAACTCCCGCAGTTGTTTCGTATGTGGACGGGAGAATGAGGTTAGCTTAAAAATGAGCTGGTATAATGATGTAGAAAAGCAGATCGTATGGTCGGAGCTGATGGTACCATCCCATTTCAACGGTTATCCCGGTGTAGTGCACGGAGGCATAATTGCTGCCATCCTGGATGAAACCTCAGGTAGGGCCCTGTTAATTAACGGAGATAATGATGCGCTAATGCTTACTACCCGTCTGGAATTAAAATATCGCCGCCCCACCCCTACCGACCAGCCCCTTATAGCCGTAGGCTGGATAGAAAAAGGCGGTACCAAACATGCTCAGGTAGCAGGGGAATTGCGCCTGCCAGACGGCACCGTTACTGCACAGTGTAAAGCTACAGTCATAAAACCACCGGCTCAATTCCTGGATTCACAAGGTTGGCAAGAAGAGAAGCCCTATTTCAAGGTCTATGATGATTAATTAGAAACCAATGTACTTAATCGAAAAGGCCAGCAGCTTTAGCTGCTGGCTTTTACTAATCTTTCTTCGACTTTATCCCAGTTAACAATATTCCACCAGGCTGTGATGTATTCGGGACGGCGGTTCTGGTATTTTAAATAATAGGCATGCTCCCAAACATCAATTACCAGCAGGGGGATTACTCCCCATTGAGTTAAATTCTGGTGTTTTTCGGCCTGAAGAATTTCTAATTTCTGAAATAATGGATTATAACATAGTAAGGCCCAGCCTGACCCTTCTACGGCAGCAGCTGCTGCGGAAAACATTTTCTTAAACTCATCAAAGCTGCCAAAATCCTGTTCCAGCTGGTTTATGGTTTTCTGACCAGGGGAGGATTGACCCGCTGGGGCCAAGTTTTCAAAGAAAAGAGTGTGCAGTATATGACCTGAACCGTGAAAGGCAATTTCTTTGAGCCAGTGTTTAATCAGACCATAATCACTGCGGCTGCGGGCTTCAGCCAACTGAGTTTCGGCCTTATTAAGGCCATCGACATAGGATTGGTGATGTTTACCATGATGGAGTCGCAGGGTTTCTTCGTCATAATAGGGTTCCAGAGCATCATAGGGGTAAGCTAATGAGGGTAATTCGTGCGCCATTAGTTTCACCTCTTTACTGCCGGCATCCTAATAACAATGCGGCTATTTTTTAACTATTATAATATGTTGCCCAACAGTGAGCAACGTAATAACAGAAATTAACCCACCATGATCGTAAGGCCTACCCTAAAGGGCACACGCGGAGAAACCATAGCACCAGGCTATGGTTTCTCTTTTTTAACGCTAATTTATTTAATATATTCGTTGCTGACCAGATTTTTAGAGATGACTTCAGTCGGAATGACAAACTCTGCTACACCCATATAACCAGGCGCAACTTCGTATTTATCAAAGGAAATTACTAATTTGCCATGATTATTTATATAAAAGTTTTGCTCCCGGTCGATTTGCTCAAAGGTTTCGAAAACTGGTTCTTCGCCTGCACCTGTAACCCAGAAGACTTTATCAGGATCAGCTTTCATCTCTTCCCGCATCTGCTCCTTGATATTTTCACTAATAACCTTAATGTAACTTTCGTCCTTAAACAGGCTGGGCAGAGTAATTAGTATTTCTTTTTGTTTATCAATAGTATCATACTTCATGGTGGTAGATGATGATGCAACTGTGTTTACTACCCAGCGGGCTATGGATAATATCTGGTCATTATCCGTTTTTATTTCATAGCCGCTGCTAACACCCAGGTGACCTCCCCCATTAGCCTTCATAGTTTCCATATCACGGACAAATTCCTGGTATAGTTCTTTATTTTCTTTCAGGTATTTGCTGTTCAGGCTATCCTGTAATTTCCGGTTTTCTAAACCTTTTACTCCCGGTACTTTTATATCAGCGTCATAAGTATCTTCACTTATCCGGAATTCTCGAAAAGTAAGTACATTAGCAATGCTTTTGATAACTGGAACTTCTGCTAAAGCATGGGCAACCGTAGGGCTGATATTTAGGGTTATGGTAAATAATAAAACCACTGCAACAGCCACACCCCCTAATTTCCCCCAACTGTTTCTTTTCATAGCCGTTCTACCTCCGTCTTGTAAAGATTTTTTTACAACGAACTCCAGCTCATCCGGAATAGGAATACTCATGTATTCATTCTTTAGTTCTTGTAATTTTTTGTCGTCCATGCTAAACCTCCTAACCCTTAAGCTTCCAGCTCTAGACGCAACTTTTTCAGGGCAGAATATAATCTGGTTTTTACCGTGTTCACATTCAGGTCTAAAACTATTGCAATATCATTAATCTTTAAGTCCTCAAAATACCTCAAAATAATTATGCTGCGATAATTCAAGGGTAGGATCTCCAGTGCCTTTTGCAAGTCCAGGTCCTGGTAGCTATCTTCATAAGAATCATATAATTCCAGAATCTGCTGTTCCGTCAGTTCTACAGGTTTTTGCTTTCTTAAAAAATCGAGCGCAGTGTTAACCACAATCCGGTAAAACCAGGGTTTAATTTCCTCCGGGTTTTTTGGTCGTTTAAAGGCCAGCATAGCTTTGTATATTGATTCATGAACAATATCCAGAGCATCATCCTGGTTCTTGACATAACTATAGGCCAGACGGTAGTACTGCTCTTTGTTGGTCAAAATAAAATCAACTAACATTTGCTGAGATTTAGGCTTGCTCACTCCTGCAGACTCCTTTGCTGATACGTATCATTAAATTTGCCTTACACTAATATAACGTACGAGCCCACCGAAAAGTTTTGGAAAATAAAACAACCTCATTTTAAAGGGGCTTTATAGTGGAATAAATTATAAAAATGTGTATAATAATTAACAAGAGGTTCCCGGCGGTAACCGGAAACCTCTTTAGCCATCGGGAAGTTTTTCTACAACTCCTGGTGCATTTATTGGAGGATATAATACAGGATTGGGCTAATACATATGTATTAGCCTATTTTCTTTGATTGAGCTGGTGAACAAGGCCAGCTACCGCAATTAGCAGCATTAACAGAGCACATACTTCCATAAAGCTCGTTGCCATCACCCCCTCTCCCGGTTCTACACCAGGAGCCGGAGGTCTTCCCTTTTGGCTACCTGCATTTTACCACATTATTCTACTTAAATCTTATTACCCCCGATAACTGGCAATCGCATCGGGGTGGGTAAGATGCAGCTTAATATCCTCACCGAGATGACAGCCTTTATGGGCCAAAAATTGGCTTACGGTGTTATAGGCCAGGGTGGGGGTATTATTTTGCTGGCTAAGATGAGCTAAAAAAACCTGCATCTGTGTCTGATGAGCAATGCGTTCCAATATGTTGGCCGCATCAAGATTGGAGAGATGCCCATACCGGCCCATAATCCGCTGTTTAAGAAAATGGGGATAAGGTCCGTTTACTAACATTTCCCGGTCATGGTTTGATTCCAACACAGCCAGGTCGGCACCGGTCAGGGCCTGTAAAATATTCTCCGTTATCATACCTATATCAGTAGCCATAACCCATTTCTTTTGCCGGTAATGAAAAGCAAAACCTACCGGATCAGCCGCATCATGAGGTATGCTAAAAGCTTCTACTCCGACTCCCCCGATGCAAAATTCTTTATCTATGGCGTTACAACATCCCGCCGGTAATTTATCCCGGCAAGGTATGGCATCCCAGGTTGCCCCCCGGGCAAATACGGGCAAATGATAGCGGCGGATAAACACATCCAATCCCTTAATATGATCAGTATGCTCATGGGTAATTAAAACCCCATCCAAATCCCCAGCCTTTAGTCCCAATAGGGCCAGTTTAGTCTCTATCCTGCGGGTACTAATCCCTACATCAACCAGAATTCGGGTATTACCAAACTTAAATAAAGCCACATTGCCAGTACTGCCGCTGGCCAGTATATGTACCTGCATTACTCTGCCTCTCCTCCCCGATGTTTCACACTTACTATTATAGCGAACTTCCGGCAATCAAATTATGAAAAATAAATGCGCAAGCCGGATAACAGTCTGTGCTCTTTTAGAAAATGTTATTGGCAATAATAAATGCCTGTGCTACTATGAAATTGATACCAGGTAAACTGCACAAGTGGTTTTAGTTTACTTACAGAGGTTGAGGAGGAGTGCTTGGGGATGAATCGAAAAAAAACAATTGGTATCGTTATGGCTCTTATTCTGCTGGGGACAGCCTCATATTATTATTACCTCCATTATTATCAGAATAATGATAAACTACTGCAGGCCAGCGGTACTATTGAGGCTACAACGGTTGAAGTCTGTGCCCGTTTAAATGGAACTCTTCAAAACCTTACGGTAAACGAAGGCGTGCAGGTAGAAAAAGGCCAGTTGCTGGCAGAGTTATCACGCAGTGACCTGCTAACCCAGCGGGAAAGAGATGCTCTGGGAGTACTGGTAGCACAAGCCCGCTATAACGACCTGGTGTCAGGGTTTAGAAGCCAAGAAATTAAGGAGGCCACTTCCAATCTTGATCTGGCTCAGGCCAATCTGGAACAAGCACTGGTGGACCTGAACCGGGCCGAGCAATTATTTAATGCCGGAGCCCTTTCCCAGGAAAAACTGGATGCAGCGCAATTAAACAAGACTACCCGGGAAAAGCAGGTAGAGGTTGCAAAGTCCCGCTTGCAGCTACTGGAATCAGGTAATCGTCCCGAGGTTATTTCCGGCGCAGCAGCTGAGATAGAGCGAAGCAAAGCCATTCTGAAAACTACCGAAGCTATGCTAGAAGATCTTAAGATATTCTCTCCCCTTAATGGTACCATCAGCAGTAAAAACTACGAGAACGGTGAGTATGTCACTGCCGGGGCCTCTTTGCTCAGCGTAGTTGACTTGAACCACCTCTGGATTAAGGTTTACATTCCTGCCGATGACCTGCCCCGGGTTAAGCTTAATCAAGCCGTGGAGGTTAGCGTAAGCGGCAGTCCCCAGGTTTTTACCGGTAAAGTCACCTATATTGCCTCCCGGGGGGAATTTACCCCCAAAACTATACAAACCAAAAAAGAACGGACCAACGTTGTTTTCGCGGTTAAAGTAGCAGTAGAAAACCAAAACCATATACTCAAGCCGGGTATGCCCGCTGATGTCGTCTTTACCGGGAGTTGATTACAGTGATCGAGGTTATTAATGTCACTAAAACATTTGCCGACAAGTTGGCCCTGGATCAGGTAAGCCTGCAAGTGAAAGGGCAGAGCATATTCGGGTTGATCGGCCCTGATGGTGCCGGCAAGACTACTTTGTTTCGGGTAATCTGCGGGCTGCTCAGGGCAGATAGTGGACAGGTGTTGCTGGATGGGGGAACAGCCAGTAGATTAAGTAAAGGGGAACTGGGTTATATGCCCCAGCGTTTTAGTCTCTACGGTGACCTTACGGTTATGGAGAATATTAATTTTTTTGGATCTTTGTATGGACTAAGCCATAATCTGATTTTGCAACGAGCTGGTGAAATCCTCGATATTACTGGACTTGCCCCCTTTAAGAAGAGACTCGCCCACCAGCTTTCCGGAGGAATGAAACAAAAGCTGTCCTTAAGCTGTTCTCTGCTGACCCGCCCCAAAATACTGATTTTGGACGAGCCTACTTACGGAGTGGACCCGGATTCCCGCAAGGAATTTTGGAAGATTCTGTACCAGCTTAACCATGAAGGCATGACGGTATTGTTATCTACGCCTTATATGGATGAGGCTGAACTTTGTCATCAACTGGCTTTTATTAACCAGGGGCAGTTGCTGGCTCTGGATACTCCCGGACATTTAAAAGAAAGATTACTACATCAAGTGTTAGAGGTTAGAACCGGAGTTAAAGATCCCTATTTTTTTAATAACATTCCCGGGGTACTTTATAGTTCATTTTATGGCTATAAGCACCGTCTTATTGTCGAGAATATAGAATCTACCAGCAGCTTGATTGCCCAACTGGCTAAACCACAGGTTAGTGAGAGCTTCTCTCTGGAGGAGGTCGAACCTTCTATGGAAGACCTTTTTGTTTATCTAACGGAAATTGGGACTTGAGCAACAGGGAGTATCGTAGTATGGCTTATACGATAAAAACTTTTAATCTCAGTAGAAAATTTGGTGGTTTTACCGCCGTGGATAAGATTAACCTGACCATCAGCAGCGGAGAAGTATGTGGCTTTTTAGGACCCAATGGAGCGGGAAAATCAACTGCCATACGCATGCTCTGCGGCATTCTTAAGCCTAGCTCGGGCAAAGCAGAAGTGCTGGGCTTTGATGTGGAACATGAAAGTGAAAAAATAAAGCCTTTGATTGGGTATATGTCTCAAAAGTTTAGCCTCTATAATGACTTGAAGGTTAGGGAAAATTTGGACTTCTATGCCGGAATTTATAGTATCCCGGTACGGGAAAGGAAAAAACGCATTGAGGAAATGATTGTACTGGCAGGTATAGAAGGTGAGGAAGATGCCCTGGTAGCCTCCCTGAGTCCGGGAATTAAACAGCGCCTGGCTCTGGGTTGTGCCATAATGGCCCGTCCGGGTCTAATATTCCTGGATGAGCCTACCAGCGGCGTAAGCCCCACAGCCCGGCGACAGTTTTTTAATATTATCCAGGAACTGGCCGCGGAGGGAGCAACCGTTATTGTCTCTACGCATTTTATGGACGAGGCCGAGCGCTGTGATAAAATTGCTTTTTTCCATCAGGGGCATTTACTGGCTTTGGATAGTCCGGATAAGCTTAAGAAAAACCTGGATGGTTATCTGGTCAAGCTGGATCTACCCGACCCGTTTAACCAGATTGAAACCCTAAAATCCCTTCCCTTTGTAAAGGAATGTAGTTTTCATGGGCTTTCTTTGCACCTACTGTTAAACCATAGGGATTGTATAGCAGAGTTATACAAGGTTACGGGAGTTAAACCACTTGGGCTAACTCCCAACCTGGAGGATATTTTTATTAACCTGCTGCGCCAACAGGATAAGGAAGAAAGGCGGGAGTTACCGTGAGCAGAACTCTGTCCATAATTAAAAAAGAATTCTTACAGATGAAAAGGGACCGCCTTACCCTGGCCCTGATATTTATGATTCCGCTGGTGCAATTACTGCTCTTTGGTTATGCTATTCAAACCGAGGTAAAGCATATCCCTACCGTAGTATTTGACCAATCCCTATCCTCTTCCAGCCGTGATATGTTAGAAGCCTTCGGTGCTTCCGGCTATTTTGACATTACCCATGGTGCGGCCAGCTATGAAGAAGTAAACCGCTACATTGATAGTGGTCAAGCCCAGGTGGGGATTATTTTTCCGCCTGATTTTGCTCGCCAGGTGCATCGAGGCGTTCCGGCAACAGTGCAGGTAATTGTAGACGCCAGTGACAGCATGGTGGCTAACCAGGCTATTGCTATCGCCAACTCTATAGGTTTGATAAAATCTCAGCAGGTATTGTTTCAGAAGACCCGGATAAGTTCACCTCCTTACGATATTAGGGTTCGACCCTGGTATAACCCGGACGGTATTACCGCTTATTACATGGTGCCGGCTATATTGGGAATAATCGTAACTATGACCATGGTTATAATCACTGCAGTAGCCATAGTGCGCGAAAGAGAACAGGGTACCCTGGAGCAGTTGATGGTCACCCCGGTTAAACCCCTGGAACTGATGATAGGAAAAATAGTGCCCTATATTGTACTGGGCTATTTGCAAATAACCGTGGCCCTGCTGGTGGCGGTCCTGGTTTTCCAGGTTCCTATACGAGGCAGCCTGTTGCAGCTTTATCTTCTTACCCTGTTCTTTATAACTGCCTCCCTGGGGCTGGGCTTAATGATTTCCAATCTGGCTCAAACTCAAATGCAGGCTTTTCAGATGTCATTCTTCGTAATGCTGCCCAGCATTCTATTATCAGGGTTTCTTTTCCCTCGGGCGGCTATGCCTAAAATTATCTATTTCATCAGTTTTGTAATTCCCCTTACCTATTACCTGGATATCATTCGTGGGATTGTGCTTAAGGGGATTGGTTTTAATTACCTGATAGGACAGGTAACATCGTTGCTGGTATTTTCTCTTGTGGTTCTTAGTATCAGTGTGCTCAAGTTTCGCAAAACGGTAAGTTAATACTTTTTTTGTAGGGGCAGACCCGTGTGTCTGCCCGGCCGACCACTGACCCCCAGGGGGTGAATCCCGTTGCATGCAAAGCTGCCTATTCCGGGCGAACACATGGGTTCGCCCCTACATATTACGTGCTCAGGGCATGTTAAGACATTTTCATTAGTTGGGGGTATTAGAGTGGATATCAGGGAACGTATTGTCAAAGCCTGCCGAGACCTGGCTACGGAGCAGGGATTACAGGGTTTTACTATGGATGAGCTGGCCCAACGGGCCGGGGTAAGTAAAAGAACGGTTTACCGCTATTTTGATAGCAAAGAGAGTATCATCGAAGCTTCCCTGGAGCAATTCATGTCGGAAGCAGCAACTCGGGCTGAAGATTTACTGGCCCAAAATAAGCTGCCGGCTGTTTTTATTCAAAATGGGCTTAATTATCTTTCCTCCCAGGGGCAGTTTATAATTAACCCATCAACCTTGAGTGATCTGCGTTTGTATTACCCCCAGCTCTGGGATAAAATAGATGATTTTCGTATAAAACAATTACGCAAGGTACTGGACCAAATTATGACCACCCATCCAACTTACCTGCAAAATATTGACCCGAGTATACTAAGTACCGTAATTGTTGCCGCCATTCAGAACGTACTAAATCCCACCTTTATTTTGGAAAACAACCTCACCTTCGAAGAAACTGCCCGGCAATTAAGCCTTATACTTACCGCCTTGTTTCAATAAGTCGGGGACTGTCCCTGGGACTTATTACGAAAATTTTATAAAAATTTTTCCCTCTGCTTATATTTGGCTGGCTAACGTGCAAGCTAATAGATAAAAAGGAGGGATTTATTTTGCGAATTAGTGACCCTAATAAACTGGTGGCAAGTGTAATGAAGGTTAAAACTGGTCCTATTATGAGTGAAGTCATAATGGATATTGGCGACCAGGCAGTAACTGCAACTATAACCAGTGCTGCAGTTAACGATATGAAGTTGCAAAAAGGTGATCAGGTATTTGCTATGTTTAATTCCACCATGATTACCATAATTAAAGATACTAAAAGTGAGGAGTCCGATGAAACCTTGCCCTGGGCTCCTCGGTGGATGGCAGAGGTAATGGAAGAAAACTATATCAGATAAGGAGGTGAGCGTTTGGCACCATCAAATCGGCAGGAAAAAAGTTTGGAACAAGCCCGACAGTCAGTACAGCAGGCTATTTTATCAGCTCAGCAAGCTCATAGGGCAGTACAACAGGCTGAAGCCAGCCTAAATCCCCAGGAGATCCAGTATGCTCAGCAAAAACTGGAGGCAGCCATGCAACAGATACAAGAGGCACACCAGTATGCTGCTCCAAATGTATCAGCCCGACAGCAAATGGATCTGCAACAGGCAGAACAGATGTTAACAAAGTATTACCAGGAAATTAACGGCTCCGAATCTTATCCGGGTTTGCAATAAAAAATTAGGCAACAGGGGAACTGTTAAACTTCGGTTCCCTGTTGCCTTAATTAACATAAAAATAATACTGGTTTTTTCCCTTTCTTTTGGCTGTATACATGGCCTCATCAGCACTTTTAATCAGGGTTTCCAAATCTCTGCCATCTTCCGGATATACACTGATACCGATACTAGCCCCTACACGTAATTCATATCCTTCAATTATAAAACTGCGGCTAAAAGTTTCCATTATACGTTCAGCCACCAGTGTAATTGTTTCACGTGAAACAGAAGTTATCAGGGCTACAAATTCATCTCCTCCCAGACGTGCCAGCATATCACTTTCACGCATAATCGTTTTAATTCGCACTGCCACTTCTTTTAGGAGCAAATCACCGACATCATGCCCCATTTCATCATTCACCTGCTTAAACTGATCCAGGTCAATAAAAATCAATGCCAACTTCTGCTCCCGATGCTTTTCCCCCGCCAGGGTGAAGGCAAAATAATTTTCAAACATAATCCGGTTAGGTAAGCCGGTTAATTGGTCATAAAAAGCCATATGTTTTATTTTTTCTTCCCTTGATTTTTGTTCACTGACATCTATAATCAAACCATCTACCCTTACGACTTGTCCAGTTTGGTCTTTACATGGCAAGGCAAAATTATGAACCCATCGTATACTGCCATCATTCAGTAGCAGCCGATGTTCGATAACCTTCTTTTTACCTGCCAATAAATCTTTGTAGGCCTCAAACAGGCGTAGAGAATCATAGGGATGAACCAGTTTTTGTATTTCTTTTGGTTGTTTTACAAATAACTCCGCAGGTAATCCGGTCAATTCTTCAGCCCCCTGCGACAAAAACAACCTTTTGGTTTTGATTTCAAAAGACCATCTGAGTATGGCAAATCCTTTCTGGATATTATGCCACTGCTGTTGCTCCCTTAAAGTCTGCTGTTGTGCAACCTGAATAAAGCGATTTACTACCAGCATTAGACTTATAAGAATTAAACCTGGAATAATAAACCATACTGGTTGCATCGCTTCCGCCGCAGACACCAAACTGCCCGGATGTAGTTGGAAAACAATAATACTAACTGCAGTAGCAGCTGTACCTGCCATTAGAATCAGGGTGGGACTTTGAAATAGTATAGTAAGGAACATGGCCAGGTACAGAAATAGTAGGTTAATGAGTGAAGGTAACCAGAAAAGACGCAGGGAGAAGTACAGGATAAGAACCGTAACTAAAAGATAGCTCCCCCGGGTTAAGAATGTTTCTCCCTTTGCAAATAAGGTCGGCAAAAGCAGAATGATAAGCAAAATCATATACTGGAAGACGGTATACTGCTTGCCCTGTACCAGGTCGAGCAAACAAGTTATGATAACAAGAAACCATAATAGTTTTAGCATTATAAAATTGGGATGATCAGTTATTTGGGTTGGCCTGCCCATAATATCCTTTCCTTCCCCGGTGCCAAAACAAAATCGGCAAAACAGCTATAAGCTTTCCAAAAACAACGACCTTATTTTGATAGAAGATAAAGGTAAAGGACTTGGAGCCAGACGATAATAACCCGAAACGTCTGGCCCCGGCGTCCTTGATATTATACCGCTGGTGCAAACTACTGGGCCAAATTAACTACTACCCGCCCCTGTATCTTCCCCTCTAGAATCATATCGATTTTCTGATTCAATTCCTCCAGAGAACATTCCTCCGCCAGTGCTTCTACATTATCCAGTTTCCAGTCACCGGCAATTTTGTTCCAGACCCGTAAACGATGGTCCATAGGGCATTCTACTGAATCTATACCATACAGAGAAACCCCGCGCAAAATAAAAGGTAAGACAGTCGCGGGTAAACTATTAGAAGCAGCGTTTCCACAACAGGTTACACTACCCCCATAGTGGGTAGTCTTAATGGCGGTATACAGGATATTACCCCCAACTGTATCGATAACACCTGCCCAGACGCCTTTGCCAAGAGGTCTTCCAGATTGATCATCAACCTCTTCAACTGGTACAATACGCTTTAAGCCCAGGCTATTTAAGAAAGCTTCTTCTTCCGGTCGGCGCTGTACTCCCACTACATCATAACCCAGCTTTACCAGAGTGCGGGCAGCAAAACTTCCCACCCCACCTGTAGTTCCGGTAACCAAAACTTCTCCATCCCTGGCTTTTACCCCGGCATCTACCAGAGCGGCTACCGAAAGCAGAGCGGTAAGCCCGGCCGTACCATAGACCATAGTTTCCTTCAGGTTCAGATTAGGTAGTCTTTTAATCACCCAGGCAGCAGGTACCCGTATGTACTCCTGGTACCCCCCCGAGGTGTTCATTCCCAAATCAAAACCAGTTACAAAAACTTCATCTCCTGGTGCAAACTCCGCGACCGAACTCTCGGCTACGATCCCGGCAGCATCTATTCCCGGGGTGTGAGGATATTTTTTAGTTACCCCCCGATTACCAGTAGCGGAGAGCGCATCCTTGTAATTCAAGGAGGAATACTTGACGTTAATTAAAACATCTCCTGCGGGTAAATTATCAATGTGTTTGCTGGCAATTTCCCGGGAAAACTTCCCGTCAGCCTGCTCTGTTACTACTAAAGCCTTAAAATTGTCTACCATTTGCCTCGCTCCTCCTATAATAAATTCTTATGACTAAGTTAATTGTCCCACAAATTGGCTATTCCTGTCTATGATGAATAAAAAAGAGCCCCGCAGGGCTCTTTCTTTAAAGTATTGACTTAAGCATCCTTAAATATTATGGTTCCCACATGTTCCCCATTCAGAGCACGAGCGATATTTCCCTGTTTAAGTCCATTTACTATTTGAACCTCGGTTAAATTTTGGGAACGAAGAATCATATCCAGTACACTGCGCTCTATTATCAGGTCGTCCAGGTTTTTTTCGATAAGCTCACCGGCTCCAATACGGGGAATGAATTCGGCCTCTGGATTAACCTTGGGATTATCCGTATACAGGCCATCTTCATCTTTTACAAATATACAATGCTTGGCCCCAATTACTTCAGCCAGGAGATAAGCTCCCATATCGGTACGATTGGGGGGCAGTCGCCCTTCTTTAGGTAAATGCTCCCAATAACCATACGGTGGCATACCATGAATGACCGGGATACAACCCTGGCTGAAATAGGCTGCCAGTTTGGAAATATCATCATGTCCCACTTTTATGCCTCCATAGGGCATGAGCAGGGTTGATATCATTAGAGCATTCTGTTCAGACACACTCTGACCCAGTTTGGATATAACCCCGGTAGGCATACCCAGCTCCATGGCAATAGCATATACGTGACGGGAACGGGTTCCTCCACCGGTTGAAATAATCATTTTATGCTGACCAGCATTTTCAACAATCTCTTTCAGTACCGGCAGTACAGCAGTGGCGCCCATATCAGTAATACTCTGGCCCCCGATTTTAAGTACGTTAACGTCCGGTAGAGCCCGGAACTGTTCTACATACTCCAGGCTTTTAATGAAACTCTGGCCTACCAGGGATTCTCCCATGAGTTTACTTTTTATGTGTAAGCGCTTGCTGTCTTTCTCGCGAATAAGAGCCATTACCTAAAAATCCTGCCTTTCTAGTCGTCAACCTCGACTTCCGCTTCGTCCTTGCCCGCATTCAGGAATACAATTTCTGCTCCCAGGGCAGCAGCGATTTGATCAATCTCCGACTTTCTAATATGTTTGACGTGAATTTTCAAATCGGTTCCTGCTACACCAACTACAGAGTAACGTGGCTTTTTCTCGCCTTCGGAAACTTTGCGTCTCTCTCTAATAAATATTTTGGCATTCCCCATCTTTTTCCTCAACTCCTTTCGGCATATATCTAGATTATATCCTATATTTTCTTAAATTTGCTACTTGCTGAAATTGGAAAATCTGTTATACATATAAGTATTTGAAATTACAATAAATCTAATACAAGATTGATTCTACTGCAAAAACCCTTATTTGATTGCATATTAGTGAATACTTGGTCTGAAGAGGTGGTTTTTTAATTTTAAATTCTTAATTTTGAATTTTAAATTATCGTAGAAAAACTCCGTTTTTCTCTTTATTTTAGCCCTAATTAAATCCGCGTAGTTCCCTAATGATTCCGCGGTTTCCGCGTTAAATATGCAGTCGCATATGTATTTATTACTTTTTGCAGTGGAACCAAGATTAACAACAAAGAGTAAGTGAAGAGTTAGTATTGTGGTACAAGGTCAATACTACATAGTGAGGGGAAGAGAGCGATATACATCCACCATCTCAGTAAATTTCTGTACTTGGTAGGGTAATAATAGAAATCATGAGATAATGAATAGCAGGTGAGAATCCACATAAAGCCCAGCCTGGCGGAGGTATCAGATGAATAAAAATTATGAAATGCTAAAAGACTTCTACCTGCGTTTCCAGGAGCATGAGGTTCCGGCCCTGGGAGCTCAGTTAACCTATTACCTGATCCTGGCCTTCTTCCCTTTTCTCATCTTCCTTTTGACCCTTTTAAGTTATACTCCCATTGCCGGTGAAGAAGCCTTAAATGACCTGTCCCGAATTTTGCCAGCTGATGCCTATAAGGTGGTAATAGAGGTGCTGCGCCAAACGCTGGGCTCCAGCCGCCAGACCCTTTTGTCACTGGGAGCGCTTTTTACTATCTGGGCTTCTTCCAATGGCATCAATGCAGTTATCCATGGTATTAATAAGGCCTATGATGAGCGTGAAACCCGACCCTTCTGGAAGGTACGGGGTATGGCCATCATTTTTACTATCGGCCTGGCCATAGTAATAATTCTGGCTTTTGTTCTCCTGGTGCTGGGTAAATTGCTAGGGCAGACCCTTACCACCTACCTGGGTTATAGTGAGCTTTTTATGAAAAGCTGGCAGCTTTATCGGTTTTTGCTGCCATTAACGGTGATGCTGGTGGTGTTTATGTTTTTTTATCGTTATGCTCCCAATAAAAAAATCCGCTTCCGGGAAACTATCCCGGGAGCGGTTTTCTCCAGTCTGGGTTGGGTCGTTACTTCCTGGGCCTTTTCCTTCTATGTCAACCAGTTTGCCAACTTCACCCATACTTATGGCAGCATTGGTGGTATTGTAGTTTTGCTTTTGTGGCTATATTTGAGTAGTATGGTAATTCTAATTGGTGGCGAAATTAACGCCACCCTATCCTTCTTTAGAAAAAGTAAAGAGTAAGCAGGGTATAACAACGGAAATGTCTTGTTATACCCTGCTTACTTTTACCCTCCGATTATAACCAGGTTTTCCGGCGGTATGAAGAGGTAATAGGTTTTCCCTGCCGCCAGCTTTCGGCCCAGGCTTTTGGAAATAAGCACTTTAATAATAATCGCCTGTTCCGGGAGTTGAAAAGTATAGCTATAAAAGGAAAGCTCCTCCTTAGTATCAACCAGTACTGCTGCAAGACAATTCTGCTTTTTATTGTCAGCCAGTTTAATGTATTCCGGCCGTATGGCTACCGATATTTCCTGGTTAACTGCCAGACGGCTTGGGTTGTCAGGATACAAACTTAAATGGCCTGCACCCAGGCTGATATATACCCGGGAACCTTCAATTCCGGTTACTATGCCATCAAATATATTTTCCATTCCGGTTAGGCGGGCTACGGTTTTATTAGCCGGGCGCTCGATAATAGTGTGGCGCTCGCCCCACTGCAGCAAACCACCAGTTTCATAAACTGCCATTTTGCTACTTAAACGATAGGCTTCGGCCAGGTTGTGGGTAACAAAAAGCACATGTCCCTGAAACTCAGACTGTATTTCCAATAGCTCTGCTTCCAGCCGTTCCTTTACCTGGGTATCCAGGGCAGAAAAAGGCTCGTCCAGCAGCAATACTTCCGGTTCCGGCGCCATGGCGCGGGCTAAAGCTACCCTTTGTTGCTGCCCTCCAGATAACTCCACCGGGTAACGATGACCGAACCGGTCCAGCCTCATCTTATCTAACAGTTGCTGTACTCGTTCATTTTTTTGAGCAACCGGTAACTGTCTTATCCCAAAGGCAATGTTTTCATAAACGGTAAGATGGGGAAACAGGGCATAATTTTGAAAAAGAAAACCTATGTTGCGTTCCCGGGTGGGCAGATTAATTCTCTGTTGGCTATCAAATAAAACCTGTTCATTCAATACAATTTTACCCTGGTCAGGGGTCATTAACCCGGCTATGCACTTTAGAGTCATAGTTTTACCACAACCGGACGGTCCTAGAATAGCCATTATTTCCTGGCCAACCGCAAAGTTTACCCCCAATTTAAACTCGGGCAGGGATTTTTTAATATCAATACTAAGAATCAGCAGTCACCTCCCTGACCGGGCGACTACTGAACCGGCGTTGATATTTTTTCCAGTAGTTTAAAGCTACTATGCTGCCCAGAGAAATTAATAAGATTACCAGCACCCAGATAACCGCCTGCTGTTGCCTGCCGCCCTCTACCAGGAAATATATAGCCACCGGTATAGTCTGGGTTCGACCTGGAATATTGCCGGCCAGCATCAGGGTAGCCCCGAATTCCCCCAGGGAACGGGCAAAGGCCAAAATAGTACCAGCTGCTATTCCCGGCCAGGCCATAGGTATAGTAATCCGCCAGAAAACAGTCCCTTCTGAAGCCCCTAACGTACGGGCAGCATCCTCGATATTAGCGTCAATCTGTTCGAAAGCTCCACGGGCGGTCTGGTACATTAAAGGAAACGATACTACGGCAGCGGCAATAACTGTTGCCGACCAGGAAAAAACTATCGGCCGTCCTATTTCAAAGAAGAATGACCCCAACCAACCGTTTCTTCCCAGAATCCACAACAAGATGAAGCCTACTACCGTAGGTGGTAAAACCAGGGGTAAAATAAATATTCCATCCAACAAGCTTTTGCCTTTGAACTCACGCATTGCCATCCAGCGGGCTATTATAATACCCAGAATAAAAGTGATGGCGGTTGCTACCAATGCTGTTTTTAATGATATCCAAAGTGGATTTAAATCCATCACTGCCATTATTTATACCTGTTTCCTTCAACTCTCCCTCATTCTATCCAGAGGGCTCAACAACAAATACCCGGCACTTAAGTCGAATTAAGACTTAGTGCCGGGGGTGTCTGTTTAATTATTTTATAACTGTAAAGCCATATTTCTCGAATACGGCGGTAGCTTTCTCACTGCTTAAGAAATCAACAAAAGCTTTGGCCTCTTCCTGGTTTTTACTATCCTTAACTACTGCTACCGGATAAACCAGGGAGGAATGCAGACTTGCATCGGCTACTGCCGCCACTTTAACCTTGTCCGATATGTTAGCATCAGTTTGATACACTAAACCAGCTTCGGCATCGCCACTTTCCACGTAGGCCAGTACCTGGCGTACATCCTTAGCATATACCAGTTTGCCTTTTACTTTGTCCAATAAATTAAGACTGGTCAAGGTTTCAGAAGCATATTTACCCGCTGGAACTGAGTCTGGTTCGCCCATAGCAATTTTTTGGGCTTTTTCTAAATCCTCAAAACTCTTAATATTTTCGTTATCTTTAGCAACAATCAAAACCAGAGTATTTTTAACCAGGTCTTTGCGAGTTTCCTTTACAATCAAATCTTTTTCATCTAAAGCGTCCATTTTACCCTTGGCAGCAGAGATAAATACATCAGCCGGAGCTCCGTTTGCAATCTGCTCCTGTAAAGAACCAGAAGAGCCCAGGTTAAAATCAAAGCTTACATTCGAATGTTCTTCCTGATATGCCTTCTCAATATCAGCCATAGCATCAGTCAAACTGGCAGCAGCTGACACCAGTAGAGTAACCGGCTCTGCACTCTGCTGTTGTTCAGGTTCCTTGGCGGTATCGGCGTCCTGATTGCCACACCCAACCAGAGCAACGGCCAGAAATACCATTATAAGTCCGGCAATCAACCATTTTTTTGACGTAAAATTACGCATCTCCTCTTCCTCCCTAATATAGTTTAAATTTTTGCTTTCCGGGCAAAACCCCTTTTAGGCTCTGTACCCTCCTTTCGCAAATTTTTCTTAAGATTTTATTAGTCCTTAATGCTTTAAAGCTAAAGCATAGCAATAGCATTTTATTGCCATCTGATTTACAATTAAGAATAATCGAGCGGCAATAAATAAACCCTATTAAATAAACCCAACTGAATTAAACTATTCGACTGATATGTACAGCATTCAACCCTAAATAACTAAATATAATATAACATAACATTTAATTGTTTACATAGGTAAACCAATATTCGACCATAAATTAGTTATGATTTGTTTGGTTATATTGCAAAAATGCTTTCATTTGATATTAGGATTAATTGTGTGGGCCTGGTTTATCGCTTAAATTATGTTTATTTTATGTCTTTTTTATTAAGTAAGATAGGAGGCTAGTTCATGCGTAAAGAAAGCAACCCCCTTACCCCAGCAGAAGTGGCTGAAATACTGAAAATAAGTAAATACACCGTTTATGAAATGGTAAAACGAGGTGAGCTTCCGGCTTATCGAGTTGGTAAAAAGATTCGGGTAGATAGCCAGGATCTACAAGAATATATTGAAAAAGGTAAGGGGAACGAGCCTGCTCCTGATGAACATTTAGTTCTATCCCCGACTTCTCTTCTGGAGTCACCCCTTTTAGCTGTTGAAACTACCGCTAAAGCTCCCGGATTGGTTATTTGCGGGCAAGATATTTGCCTGGATATACTTGGCCGCCACCTGGAACATCACCCTGCAGGAGTACGGGCCTATAGACAAAACCTGGGTAGTTTTGCCGGACTGCTGGCACTTTACCAGGATAGAGCCGACCTGGCAGCTATCCACCTCTGGGATAGTGATAGTAATTCATATAACATTCCCTATGTCCGCCGCCTGTTACCTGGTATTCCAGCTGTAATCATTCATTTAGGTTACCGCATGCAGGGTTTTTATGTAGCCCAGGGTAACCCTAAAAATATTAAGCAGTGGGAAGACCTGGTTCAACCTGGTATCCGTTTCGTTAACCGGGAAGCCGGATCGGGAACCAGGGTGCTTATTGATGAACAATTTCGGGTTTTAGGCATTAATCGTCAGCTGGTTAAGGGCTATGAAAACCTTGAGTTTTCCTCTCTTGCGGTTGCCAGTGCTGTCTCCCGCGGAATTGTGGATGTCGGTGTAGGCAATGAAAAAGCGTCTATGCAGGTACGAGATATCGATTTTATCCCTCTACGAAAAGAAAGGTATGAACTGGTAATTAAAAAAGAAGATATTAACCGGGCACCCTTTCAGGCGGTACTGGAAATCCTTAAATCTACAGCTTTTAAAGCTGAATTGCAAGGATTGGGCGATTATGACTTAAATGAAACTGGAAAAATTATAGCTGAAGTATGATATAGTCCTAAATTTTTTCCTTACCCCTATTCTTATCCTTAAAGCAGGAATATTATATAAAATGCTGAATCATATAGAAAAAAGGCTGGTAGTAAATTCCTGCTTTAAAGTAGGGGAGGGTATAGATGAACCTGGTTTCGCTAATTACTTTTACAGCTTTCATTATGTACATATTCCTGGCCTTTTTCGGATTGCAAACAGATTCCCGCTCCCGGCTCAATCGCATTTTTTTCTGCCTTTGTCTGGCCTGTGCACTGTGGGCCTTTTGTATAGCTTTTATGTTTTCTGCCCCAGATAATAAAACGGCCTGGCTCTGGTTTCGCCTTTCCTCTCCAGGATGGTGTCTGGGGCCTGCGCTGGTGGTGCATTTTGCCCTCGCTTTAACTGGGCGGGATCAGCCTGATAATAAGAAACTACCAATCTATCTAATCTATTTACCCGGCTTAATCTTTACTGTTCTAGGACTAACCGTAGGAGTAACCGCCTCTCATGTAGCCCTGATGAGCTTTGGCTGGAGTCCGGTCAACTCCGGTAATATGGTACGCTATTGGGCCTATGCTACATATTACGCAACATGTATAGCCTTGAGCATTATTGTAGTATGGCAATGGGGTAAAAACTCACCCTCCCGACGTCAGCAAAAACAAGCCCGCATAGTTGTATACTCCACCTTTCTAGGTACTTTATTAGCCTTTTTCAATGAAACCCTCCTGCCGGTTTTAGGTTATGCAGATACCCCTAAAATTCCGGTAGTTTTATGGTTAATTTGGGCTTATGGTATGTGGATAGCCATAAGCCGCTATCGCCTTCTGATTCTTACTCCAGCCATTGCCGCTGACCAAATAGTAGCCAGCATTACGGATATGATGGTGCTCCTTGATTTGAATGCCATAATCCTTAAGGTTAATCGGTCGGTAGAGGAAGTGCTGGGTTATGCGGAAAAAGAACTACTGGGTAAGCCCGCTACCCATATATCAGAAACCTGGGATATAAGCAATGAAGCACTTCATAGCCTGGTTACAGGTCTGGCCAGTTTCCATCAGCAAGAAGCAAGCTGGGTTACCAAATCAGGTGCTGCCATACCGGTACAAATTTCTGCTTCTGCGGTTAAAGACAATTATGGCGACCTGGTCTGCCTGGTTGTGGTAGCCCAAGATTTACGCCCCACCAAAGAGCTGGAAAGGGAAATTAGTGAGCGCCGTCGTGCCGAACAGGCTTTACAGGAAACAGTTATGCAAATCAAAGACTATTCCATCCGCCTGGAAGAGCAAAACCACAAACTGGAGTTTCAGAACGCTGAATTAGAGGCTATGACGACCAGCCTGGCTGAGGCCAACCAGACCCTGGAAGAAAAGAACAGCCAGCTCGAAAATCTTTTCAATAATGTGGGGCAAGGATTTTTAAGCTTTTCCCAGGACTTGTTAATTCACCCGGAAAACAGCCGTGAATGCCTTGCTATATTTAGACAAAATCCCACCGGCAAGCGTTTTTCCAATCTAATTTATCCCCGCGATAAGGAACAGGCAGAATTCATGGATACCGTGTTTAATGAAATTATGAAGGAATCAGACCCGCTTAGATTAGAGGTTTTCTTATCCCTTTTGCCTGAAGAAATCAGCCTCTATGAACGATGTATCAGTATTGCCTATCGGGTTGTAAATGATAATCCCGATGACAGTGGCCGTGCTATCCTGGTTATTCTTACTGATATTAGCGAAAAACGCCTTCTGGAAGCACGTATGCAGGAGGAAAAAGATATCTTTAGTATGGTAGTTAAAGCCATAATCTATCATGATGACCTGCTGGAATGCATAGAAGATTTTAGAAATTTCTATAACCATGAATTGAAAGAAATACTCTACAGTCCCAGGGAATTAGATGATATATTGGCAGAGATATTACGTAACCTGCATACTTTCAAGGGTAATTTTAGCCAGTTCGATACTGCCTCCGTAGTGGGCGAACTTCACCATCTGGAATCATTACTGCTTGAGGCTCGCGACCAGGTAACGGGTTTTGACCGGGAATACCTGTTGCAAATAATGCAGCAATCTCAGCTCATGCCTTGCCTGGAAAATGATTTAGAAGTAATTATTAATTTTCTAGGGAATGAGTTCTTCGAACGCAAAGATAGCTTCGTTATAAGTAAAGAAAAACTGCTTGCTTTGGAGCAGACTATACATAACATATTACCCCCTTCAGAATATCAGCTGTTACTGCCGCTTCTGCGTAGTTTACGTTATAGACCTATTAAGGAGTTATTAAAATCTTACCCGGAATATGTACAAAAAATGGCTAATCGCCTGGACAAGCAAGTTTATCCTTTCGTTATTGAAGGTGATGATCTGTTAGTTGATAGTGATTATTATCACCCATTTGCCCGTTCTCTGGTTCATGTTTTCCGTAACTGTATAGACCATGGCCTGGAAAATGCGGAAACAAGAGTTATTCTGGATAAAGACGAATTTGGCAGCATTCGTTGTAGTATACGGGGGGAGGATGACCGCATATTAATTAGTATCAGTGATGATGGCTCGGGCATAGATTTTGTTGCTCTGCGCCAGCGGGCAATTAGCACTGGACTTTATACACTGGAAGAGGCCAACAATTGTACTGAGGAGCAATTACTTGAACTTATCTTTTATCGGGAATTCTCTACTCAGACCGAAGTCTCTTTAATATCCGGCCGGGGGGTAGGTTTATCAGCGGTAAAAACTGAATTGGAAAATATCGGGGGTAAGGTAACGGTAACCTCACGCCTCGGTATCGGCACCGAGTTTCTATTTGATTTGCCCATAGTAAACACCGACAGCGTTCTTCCCCGGATAGAAGAGGAAGATATCCTGGATGCGATTACCGCCAGTGCCGGTTACTTTATAGCCGATCAGACAGGAATTATATTTTCGCAAGCTTCTGACTTGCAACGCAAAGCTCAAATGGTATTTGACCGTTTAACCGCAGTAATCATTATTCAGGGTATTAGTTCCAACATAATCGCTCTGAGTTATAGCGATGAATTGCTGGACACTCTCCTTCAGGGTTTTCTTATCGGCGATATAGCCCCGGAAGAGAAAGAAGCTCTGCAAGCTGACCTGCTGACCGAAGCTTCAAATATTATTATCGGCAACTCCCTGAAACGGCTGGGGACAATGGAAAATTTAATAACCGTAAGCACCCCAATCGTTGAATGTAGTAAAACCTCAGTCTTAAAACACTCCCAATCCCAAATATTGTGCCGGGATCTGGAAGAAGGATTATACACTTTAACCCTTAGCCTGGTTAGTATGGATGATGGATTAATAGAAGAGGGAATAGCAAGACTTCAGGAATTATAGGAGCAGACCGGTTGTCTGCCGGCCAACTACTGAATCCGGGATTTTAGTCTTCCCGCAACAGACATGACGGGTTAAAATATAAAAAAATAAAAGGTAAGGAATATCTAATGAACTTACATTCCTTTACAATCCACGTAATCGAAGGTTACATATCAAGTATATATTTAGTGGAATATGATGACGGCATGCTGCTCCTGGACAGTGGCTGTGTTAATGATGTTAAACGTATAGATGATTATTGTAAGCAATTTATTAATCGCCCCCCTAGCGATATTAAGCTAGCAATTGTTTCCCATATGCATCCTGATCATGCCGGGGGTGCAGCCGCTTTACGCAGCAAATACGGTATACCCATAGCTGCTTATAAGGATGTTGACCGGTGGTACTCAGGGTTAGGAGGTTCACTGCAACATAAACTGGATTGCTATATGGCCCTGGGTGTAGCTCGTGCTAATAAACGCAATAGGGAACGTATACTTTTTAAACCCATTATTCATCCTGATTACCTGTTTGATGATTTGCAAGTACTTCCTTTCTTTAATGATTGGGCGGTATTGCATACACCCGGGCATACCCAGCATGATATTGTTCTTTATCACCAGCAAGAAGCTTTGTTGTATATTGGTGATATAATCTGTGCGGTAAAAGGCAAAATGCTTCTCCCTTTACCAGTTATGTTTCCTGCGCAAATGGAAAACTCATACAATAAACTGGCATCTCTTAACCCTACTACTATTCTAATGGCTCATGGTGGGGTAAACCAAACTGAAAATGCTTCTTCGCTTTTTCTGAGTATGAAAGAGCAGCTTAGCCAACCGCCTAACTCATTGATGCGCCGGGTTTATCGCTTGTCCGGTTTTTCTCCGGAAATAAAAAGACAGGGCATGTAAAACTCTGTCTTTTTTAATGTTACAGTTGTATCTTTACTTCTTCTGCATTTTAGCCCAGGTATCCCTTAAGGATACAATACGGTTAAACACCATTTTATCCGGTGTAGAATCGGGATCAACACAGAAATAACCCTGGCGCATGAACTGGTAGCGGTTCCCCGTTACTGCATCGACCAGGCTCGGTTCCAACATACATGCAGTAAGCGATTCCAAAGACCCGGGGTTTATATTGCTGGTAAAATCTTCGGTTTCATCCCCTTCCGGATCTTCCTGGAGAAAAAGATGGTCATAGAGGCGCACTTCTGCCGGTATAGCATGAAGAGCCGAAACCCAGTGAGAAGTACCCTTAACCTTACGACCAGCAGTAGGTCCGCCACTTTTGGAATCAGGGTCATAAGTACAATGCAGTTCAATAATGTTACCCTGTTCATCCTTAACTACTTCTTCACACTTAATAATATAAGCACTCTTCAGGCGTATTTCTCCCCCTGGTACCAGGCGGAAGAATTTCTTCGGAGGATTTTCCATAAAGTCTTCCTGCTCAATATATATTTCCCGGGAAAATGGAATCTTTCTGCTCCCCGCCTCCGGGTCTTCCGGGTTATTCTCAGCCTCCAGCCATTCTACCTGGCCTTCCGGGTAATTATCAATTATCACTTTAAGCGGCTGCAAAACTGCCATAACCCGGGGAGCTTTGAAGTTTAGTTCTTCCCGGATACAATGTTCCAACAAAGCTATATCTACCATACTATCCCGCTTGGCTACTCCAATTCGTTCGCAAAAATCCCGGATAGATGCGGGTGTATATCCGCGCCGGCGCAGTCCCGATATAGTAGGCATACGAGGATCATCCCAACCGCTCACATATCCCTCCTCCACCAGTTGCCGCAGTTTACGCTTGCTCATAACGGTGTGAGTCAGGTTCAAGCGGGCAAACTCAATCTGTTGGGGTCGCCCATATTTAGCACTATCATAATCCACATTGTCGATAAACCACTCATATAAGGGACGGTGGTCAGCAAATTCCAGGGTACATACAGAATGAGTTATAGCCTCCAGAGCATCAGACAAGGGATGCGCATAGTCATACATGGGATAAATACACCATTTATCTACGGTACGATGGTGAGTAGCCCTTAAGATACGATAAATAACCGGGTCACGCATATTAAGATTAGGAGAGGCCATGTTTATTTTAGCCCTTAGTACCCGGGAACCGTCCTCGAATTCTCCCGCCCGCATCCGTTCGAAAAGATCCAAATTTTCCTCCACCGAGCGATTGCGGTACGGGCTTTCTTTACCCGGTTCAGTCAGGGTCCCCCGATAATCCTTAATTTCCTGGGCACTCAGGTCACAGACAAATGCTTTACCGGCCTTGATAAGTTGAACCGCAAAACTATAGAGCAGTTCAAAATAATCAGAAGCATAAAATAAACGGTCTTCCCAGTCAAAACCCAGCCAGCGTACATCAGTCTTAATAGATTCTACATATTCTACTTCTTCCTTGCTGGGATTGGTGTCATCAAAACGGAGGTTGGTTATGCCATTATTGGCTGCTGCCAGCCCGAAATTAAGACAAATCGATTTGGCATGTCCTATATGCAGGTAACCGTTAGGTTCAGGCGGAAAACGGGTATGTACTCTCCCGCCGTTTTTACCGGTACGCAAATCCTCGCTTATAATAGTCTGAATAAAATTTACCGGAGTTTTACTATCTCCAGTTTCCGTATTGTTTAATACTTCCGCTTCAGTCATAATCTATCCTCCTTGAGCCAGAACTGACTGGTCTCATTATATTATCTCCCTTATATAATAAGGTTTAAGCAACAGGCTGTCGATTAGTAGCCAATAATTTTGCTTGTAATTATAACACGGAGTGGAATATTGAAACCAGATGAGGGGTAAAAAACCCTTAGTGGTATAATTGGATAGACCGGCGCATATTACTGATAAATACTAATTAGGGAGGAAGTACCTTGGTACAATCAAATAACCAACAGCGTAAAATATGGCGGTCAATCGTAATACTGACAGTATTAATAGTTATAGTAATCTCTTTTCTTTACCTGCATTATAAACCTTTTCTCAGCCAAAGGAATGAACCTTTTTATGGCCTGCAGGAGGAACCTGTACCAGAGGAACCTTTAAAGGAAGAGGCTAAAGAAACCCCTAAGGTTTCTCCTCAGGATATGGTGAACCTGGCCGAGTTTATCCCTGGGATACAGGTGGATTTAAGGTATGCTACTCCTAATAATTTTACCGGCGCTATAATTTACGATGATGATACCGCTTATCTAAGAAGGGGAACTGCGGAAAAATTAAAGGCTGCTCAGGCGGAATTTGCCAGCCATGGGTATACCATAAAGGTATGGGACGCTTACCGCCCGCCTGCTGCCCAGTTCAAGCTGTGGGAAAAGGTACCCGATGCCCGTTTTGTTATCGATCCATATAAAGGCTATTCCTATCATTCCCGGGGTGTTGCCGTAGATATTACCCTGGTAGATGAAAAGGGACGGGAAATAATTATGCCCACCGGCTTTGATAATTTCACTGCCCGGGCTGACCGGGATTACAGCGATTTAGACCAGGAAGCGGCTGCCAATGCCCGCTTCCTGGAAAAAGCAATGGTGAAACACGGTTTTAAAAGTATTTTTTATGAATGGTGGCACTTTATTGATAGTGATAAAGATAAATATCCTGTTTATGAACCTGATAACTAAAACTCACACGATTTCACGGTTCGGGGGAAGGGGATTACATCGCGGATATTACTTACCCCGGTTAGGTACATAATTAAGCGTTCAAAACCCAGCCCAAATCCGGCATGTTTAACTCCGCCGTATTTTCGCAGCTCTAAGTACCACCACAAATCTTCCTTATGCATTCCCAGTTCGGCCATCCTTTTTTCCAGGATCTCCAGCCTTTCTTCCCTTTGACTGCCACCAATCAGTTCTCCTACTCCCGGAACCAGTAAATCCATAGCAGCTACGGTTTTACCATCATCATTTTGCCGCATGTAAAACGCCTTAATATCCCGGGGATAGTCAATCACAAAGACTGGTCTATTAAAGACCTTCTCGGTTAGATAACGTTCATGTTCAGTCTGCAGGTCACTGCCCCACTCTACCGGGTAATCAAAGTTTTCTCCTGAGCCTTGCAGGATTTCCACTGCCTGGGTATAAGTTACCTGAGCAAATTCCTGATTAACGATGTTTGTAAGCCTCTCCAACAGGCCCTTATCCACAAAATCATTGCAGAATTTTATTTCCTCAGCGGCATTTTCCAGGACATAACCAATCACGAATTTTACCATTGCTTCAGCCAGCTGCATATCATCATTCAAATCAGCAAAAGCTATCTCCGGCTCAATCATCCAGAATTCGGCCGCATGGCGGGCAGTATTGGAATTCTCCGCCCTAAATGTAGGGCCAAAAGTATAGACGTCCTTAAAGGCCAGGGCAAATGCTTCAGCTTCTAGTTGGCCACTTACGGTAAGATTGGTCTTACGGCCAAAAAAGTCTTCCGCAAAATCAACCTCTCCGTTCTCCGTAAGCGGCGGCTTTTTAGCATCTAATGTGGTAACCCGAAACATCTCCCCAGCACCTTCGGCATCACTGGCAGTAATAATGGGAGAATGGACATAAACAAACCCCCGTTCCTGGAAAAACTGATGGATGGCATAGGATGCCAGCGAGCGTACCCGGAAAACGGCGGCGAATAAATTAGTGCGGGGGCGCAGATGAGCCACTTCACGTAAAAACTCCCGGGTATGACGTTTAGGTTGTATAGGATAATCTTCCGGAGAATCCCCGGCCAGGATCACCTCCCGGGCTTTTATTTCAAAAGCCTGTTTGGCCTGTGGGGTCTCCACCAGTATCCCTCTAACCGTCACCGCTGCACCAGTTCTAAACCGGGCTACTTCCTCAAAATTGTCCAGAGACTCTTTTTCATAAACCACTTGCACCGTATTAAAATGAGTGCCATCATTAAGCGCTATAAACCCAAAGGATTTCTGGTCACGATTACTCCTGATCCACCCGCTGATTTCCACTTCCTGATTAGCATATCTGCCGGTATCACTTACCAGTTGCCTTACTATTGTTTTCTCCATGTTAATCCCCCTTTTAATGAGGTATCTATTTTATTATTATGGCAAATATTGCAGTGTATTAAAAACATTACTTATGATACGGTTCCCCCTTTAGTATTTTAAATCCCCGGTAAAGCTGTTCACTAAGAATGAGGACCGCCATCTGGTGGGGGAAGGTCATGGGGGAGAAGGATATGCGGTAATGAGCTCTTTTCCTCACTTCTTCGGATAATCCGTGGGAACCTCCTATAACCAGGTTAACCCGAGATTTACCTGAAATATTCCACTGCTCCAGCAGCTGGGCAAATGCTTCCGAGCTGATGCTATTCCCCTGGATATCCAGGACTACCAGGATGTCATCATCACCAACCAGTTTTAATACCCGCTCACCTTCCCGGCTTAGCACCCGATTAATTTCACTCAGCCCCGCCCGGGGGTTAGTTTTTTCCTCCAGACCATCTACCAGTTCGATACTGGAATAAGGCTGCAGTCTTTTCAGGTATTCTTTTATCCCATTTAAATAAAAAGCTTCTTTAATTTTACCTACCGATATTATACGATACCGCATAGCCCCTCCACCTTATGCAAAATGTATACCATCTTCTCCGGATAGAAGTGTAATTATTCCAGTCTATTCCATTAACAATAAAACGCATTTCCTTCTATTTCTCATAATTCCGGCCATGGTTTGTTTATCCTCCGTATGCTACTATCCATTATTTACCTTATTATATAGTAGCCCCTGCTTATTTATTTGCATATTATACAGCAAATCTATAAAAGGAGGTATGAAAATGCCTGCAAGACCTTTACGTTTTGTGCGCTCCGTTCCCGCCAACGGCTCAACCAATGTATCCCGTGCTATAAAAACTATCACCTTATTTTTTGACAAAAACGTTGTTAACGATGCCGTCTGGGCCAATAATCGCACCAAAATTCGTATGTTTAGAGGTTCTACCCGGGTAGCCATAACGGTCACCAGGATTCGCGATACGGTTGATTTTAGCCAGCGCCGCAAAATTTTTGTCCATCCGGTAAGCCGACTCCGTGCCAATACCAGGTACACCATTGTCATTAGCCCTAATCTGAAATCCAAGGCAGGGGATACCCTGGGCAAAACCGTACGGGTACACTTTACTACCGGCTCAAACGGTATCATTCCAACTGAATAAGACCCAACTTATCTCCGGGGTTGCGTCTTATGGATTACTAGCAAAATACGTGCCAGCATTAAACAGGACACAGTGTTTATGTTCCAGTCTATTCCAGACACAAAACAACTAAATTTGTATCTATAGTTATGCAAATATGTATATTACGTGTCCTTAACTGTACCTCTCTCATAATAGTGCTGACTTATATACCATAACTTACCTGTTTTGTGGGGTAACCGGGTTGTATTTGCCTGCATAGTATACACCAAGTTAAGTAAAGGAGGTATAGAAATGGCGCAACCCGGAGAAAAGCCCCTTAATTTTGTCAGCTCCATTCCTGCCAATGGTGCCACCAATGTTTCTCGTAGTATCGGCACCATCACCCTGGTTTTTGATAAGAACGTAGTAGATGATTCAGTCTGGGAAGATAACAAGACACAGATAGATTTTTGGGCTGGCAGCGATCGTCTTGAGAAGAGAATAGACTACAATGTAGTCCGATCCACAGCTACTGCTAAACGCCGCAATATTTATATCAAACCCATAGGATTACTGAAGTCCAATACTAAATACACCATCCGTATCGGTCCCGATCTGACATCAAAGGCAGGCGAAAGCCTGGGTAAGAGTATTATCATCACATTTACCACAGGAAGGAGAGGGGTAGTTCCAACACCGATTGAAGAATAAGGTTCCTGGTTCCCTTAAAACATCATAGCAGGTCAAAAACAGTCCAGAAGGTTCAGTCCTATCTGGACTGTTACTTATCCAGTTTAACTTTAATGGTTCTAACCTCCATTTGTCCTGCCTGAGTGCGGGGTAGTCTTACCAATTGCAACTTAACTACCTGGCCTATTTTTTTACTGAATATTAAATCCTGCAGCTGGGAGGCGGTTTCTATTTTTACCCCGTCCAGAGAAGATACAATATCATAACGTTTAATACCAGCCTTATCAGCCGGACCACCTGCCGCCGGTTCAATCACTACACCGCTGGAAACCGGCAGATTAAAGTACCTGGCCTCATCCCCGCTTATTTCCCCAATTATTTTGATGCCCATTAAGGGGCGTATAACCCGCCCGTGTTTTTTTATATCCTCTATCACCATTTTTACCTGATTGGAAGGGATGGAAAAACCCATACCCTCAAATCCCTCAGCAGCTATTTTGACAGTGTTTATCCCAACCAGTTGACCCTGCAGATTAACCAGAGCCCCCCCGCTGTTACCCGGATTAATAGCCGCATCGGTTTGTATGAGGCGGAAAGTAAATCCTTCTTCAGTAGTCAGGAGACGGTTTAATCCACTTACTATACCAGCGGTAACTGAACGGGCAAACCTCAGTCCCAGGGGATTACCGATAGCCACAACTTCCTCCCCTACTACCAGCTTATCAGAGTCACCAAATTGTACCGGCGTTACCTTCCGTTCAACCTTTATTTTAATTAAGGCCAGATCAGTACGGGGGTCGGTACCAATTATTTTAGCCTCTTTTTCGTTTCCGTCCGCTAAAGTTACTATTAGGCGCCGGGCATTTTTTACTACATGATTATTACTCACAATATGCCCCTGGTTGTCGATAATAACTCCTGAACCAGTTGTCTCCACCTTGCGCTGGTTAAATACATCACCATCACTGCTCAGGTTAGTGATACCCACTACTGACGGGCTAACCTGGGCAGCTACCTTACTTATAGTACCACTAACGACTATTTTCTCCTGCCCTGTAATAGGTTTGCTGGACGGTGATTTATGATTAAAAATGGCTACAGCACTAAGGCCAACACAAAAGAAAATGAGAAAGTATAGTATTCCCCTGACCGCTTGCCTGTTCACAACACTCCTCCTTGAACCGTTTACTCACCGTTGTGGTAGGAAGTAGTCATATTTTCTAACCTATGGCCTTTTATTATACTGTTCAATATCTTCCATATATAAAAAAGGACGGATGTTTTGCCTTGTCCCTAACAAGGTAAAACATCCGTCCTAATGAATTTTTTAGCTACTCTATAACATTGGCATTCAAAGCACGCAATTTGTTGTATATATCTTCATATCCCCGAAAAATATAGATAGCATTTTCAATTACAGTTTGCCCCTTTGCAGCCAAAGCTGCCAGTACCAAAGCTGCGCCAGCACGCAGGTCAGTTGCTTTTACTCGAGCTCCATAGAGGGTATCAACTCCCTCTACTACTGCGGTATGACCTTCCACCTTAATATTGGCACCCATACGCTTAAGTTCATCGACTATTTGAAAGCGGTTTTCAAAAACATTCTCAACTATTACACTGGACCCCTGCCCCAGGGATAACAGGGCCATCATCTGTGACTGCATGTCGGTTGGAAAGCCCGGGTAAGGTAGGGTTTTAATGTCAACCGGCAGTATTTTATCGGCAGCTCTTACCAGAATGCCACCGTTCGTCTCTTTAACCTCAGCTCCAGTCTCCTGCAATTTGGCTACAATCGGATGCAGATGAGTGGGAATAACGTTTTCCACCATCACTTCACCGCCGGAAATAGCTGCGGCTACCATATAGGTACCAGCTTCAATCCGATCCGGGATGATGGCATAACGGCAAGCCTTAAGCTGTTTTACTCCCTCAATCTTAATAACATCTGTACCGGCACCCCTGATTCTTCCTCCCATGGAGTTTAAAAAATTAGCCAAATCTACTATCTCCGGCTCCTTGGCTGCATTTTCAATTATACTTAGGCCGGGAGTTTTAGAAGCCATCATCATTATGTTTTCGGTAGCGCCAACACTGGGAAAATCCAAATAAATGCGGGCACCGCCCGGGTTTAAGTTCCGGGCAAATATATAACCATGTTCAATATTGACTTCTGCGCCTAGAGCCTGAATACCCTTAATATGCAAATCCATTGGACGAGAGCCTATATCACATCCTCCCGGAAGGGAAACGGTAGCTTCTTGTTGCCGCCCCAGCATGGCTCCCAGAAAAAGATTGGACGCACGTAGTAATTTAGCCAGTTCATAGGAAGTATGGCTCTTAATTCCACCTGCCGGTGAGCAAATGGACAGGCTGCCATCCTCATTCCAACGTGTGTCCACATCTATATCATTTAGTATTTTTATCATTACTTCAACATCGCGTATACGGGGTACATTATCTAATATAGTCTCACCATCAGCCATAATACTGGCAGCCATTATAACCAGGCCGGCGTTTTTCGCTCCACTGGCCCGTACCGTCCCATAAAGAGGGTTCCCCCCTCTAATTATTAATGTATCTTTCAAGATTTACACCTCTTGTTAAACTTCATTTGCAATATGCCGGTAAAAATCTTCTTCCCATTCAGTATACGGTATTGCTAGAGTATTTTCGATAGCTTGTTCCAAGCTTTTACCCTGACCCAGCTGCCGGGTTATATTAAATAGACTATCCTGACCATAACGATCAGCTATATATTCCGCCGCCTGAAGAGATTCCCAGTAAGCTATGGACTGATCCAGTTCATCGAATTTTTTCGCCAGTTGTTTTAACTGGTAATACTCTACCTTTTCCCCCCCGGCAAAAGGACTAGAAAACTCAAATCCAGTTGTTTTCTTTTCAACATACTGGGCAATGCCTTCGGTCCACCAGCGATTATAATTTCCCCGGCTCATTTCGTCAACCATTAGATGGGCAAATTCATGAACCATAGGTCCTTCCCGGGTGAAGTGTAACGACATATCCTGTTCTCCCAGCCATTCCCGGGGTGACAAGATACGGATGGAACCTGCCCAATAAACTCCCATGGCATTGGCGTCCTTATCCCAGCCAAAGCTTTGGGAAAGACTGTTACTATCCGGGTAAACCACAATAACAGTCCTGCTCCCTGGTTCCAGGCCAAACATTGCACTGACTGTATCATAAGCCTCTTCAGCTGACCCGGCAATTAGCTTTACATAGGGCTCATCTACCGGAGTGTATTTAATGTCATAATGTTCACTTTGATACTGATTAAAATCAGCGGTTTTTAAATTTATTTCCTGTCCCACCATAAAGCGCATCAGTGACTGGCTGTTTTTATTTATCAGCAAAGTTATTATTAAAATAAATACCAGCATTAAAACAACGCTTTTAGCTGAAACTGCCGTTTTAATCCCCAACATCTTTATCTCTCCCCTCCGCACCCAATTATACTATGGGTTGGATGGCCGGGGGGGAAGCAAATAGTGGCGCTATTCCTTCAAATACTCAGTAACGGCTATTCCTGCCAGCGCCCCATCACCCACAGCAGTAGCTACTTGCCGTGCCGTTTTTACTCTAATGTCTCCAGCAGCAAAAATACCGGGTACTGACGTAGCCATATTCTTATCGGTCACTATGTAGCCATCTTCGGTCTCCAGCAAACCTTCAATAAAGTCTACCGCTGCCACCAGTCCGATACTGACAAACAGCCCCTCCACCTGCAAGGTTTCTTCCTCTCCGGTTTTAACATCTTGCAGGATCAGGCTCTGCATCATGCCTTCACCTTCTATACGTTTTACCACTTTGTTTAGCTTAAGTTCAATTCTTTCATTGGCCAGCATTTTATCAACTGCGGTCTGGTTAGCCCGAAAACCCTCCCGACGATGAATCAAATAAACCCGTGATGCTATATCAGCCAGGTAAAGCGCTTCCTTAACTGCAGAGTCGCCTCCGCCTACTACTGCAACCGGGAAATCCTGGAAAAAGGCTCCGTCACAAGTGGCGCAGTAGGAAACCCCTCGACCCAGGTATTCCTTTTCCCCTTCCACTTCCAGTTCCCGCCTTCTGGCGCCCACGGTGATGATTACGGAACGGGCCAGGTATTCACCCTGGTCGGTAATAACTCGTTTGCCCCCGGGAGACTCCTCAATCCCGATTACTTCCTCCATTTTTAATTCAGCCCCAAAGCGCTGCGCCTGCTTCCAGAAGTTCTCCATCAGGTCAGCACCACTGATACCAAAGGGAAAGCCTGGATAATTATCAATCTGATCTGTTTGTCCGGCATTGCCACCAAGGATAGCCGCTTCCAGCACCAGGGTTCTTAGTTTGGCCCTGCCGGTATAAATGGCAGCAGTTAATCCGGCCGGTCCACCTCCGATGATTATTACATCATACACAGACCTGTCTCCTTTCATGCCAAAAATCATAAAAAAACCCTGACCCAACGGCCAGGGTTACAGTTAATTAACGTAAGTAATTAAGCGGATTAGTTGGGGAGCCATGAACCAGTACCTCAAAATGTAAGTGGGGCCCGGTACTTCGGCCGGTTGAACCTAGCGCAGCAATAGTCTCTCCTTTACTAACCCTCTGACCGGTAGATACATTTATGGAACTGCAATGTGCATATTTTGTAACTATTCCATTATTATGGTCTACTATGACCAGTCTACCATAGCTGCCTTGATAGCCGGTAAAACTTACATAACCTGAATCAGCCGCTCTGATGGCCTGACCAGTGCTACCCCCGATATCAATTGCCACATGCCCGCTCCTGCAATATTGGGTAATACGTCCGTATGTCGGCCAGTCCAGGGATCCTGACCCGCTGCCACCACGGGAGGCTATTTGGGTTACCCGGTTTCCTTTAATAATAACCTTATCGACTGCAGCTTTTAGAATCTTTTCTTCTATTACATTAGTTTTTTCAATTACACCATTCCGCTTACTGGCAGTGTAGGCTATCTGCCTCTCCCCATTTTGCCCCTCCTGTTTGATGCGGATAGAGGCAGGAGAGTTTTTATCAACAATAACCTTGGTTTCATAAGGTATAACTTCGGTTTTCTCTCCCTCTACCTTGGTAATAACATTTATGTACGGTTTGCTTTTTACCAGAATTAACTCCTGCTCTAATTGTAGATTTTCCGTAGTCAGGCGGTTAGCCTTAACTATATCGTCTACATACATATCATTGCGGCGGGCAATAAGCCATAAATTATCGCCTTCCTGAACAATATATTTCTCCGGATTGCTAGTTCCGGTACAAATAAGATCATAAGCTTCTTTTACCGTTACCAACTTTTTAACTGCTACTTTTTCCTCTTTAATCTTTACCTTCTCAGCAAAAGAAACAGCTACTAACTTTTCCCCTTTATCGGGCTGGCTGTATTCTTTTTTTAACTTACCAAGCAGATTATTGGCTGTTGCCTTGCTTTCAACATAGGCTATGGTTTTACCATCAACCATGATAGCTGCTGCCGGAGCCTTATATTCCAAAACCGGGGCCAGTTTGTTTTCCACTTCTTTAGAGGATACCAACTGGTTTCGGCTTACCAAACCTCTCTTACATTCCACTTTACTTGCTAGTTCCAAATCCTGCCGGCAACGTTTCTCTTCCCTTGCCTCAATTTTGTTTAGAGCCTTTTGCAAATCACCCTTATGTTTCAGGGCAAACTCGTTACTACCATTGATATAAACTGCATAGCCCGGTGTCCTTATACCGAACAAACAAATCAAACTTACAAATAAGACCGCAATTAAAGCTACTGCTGGCAAACAAGTTCTGTTCTTTCTAAAATAATTAATCATTATACTGCTCCATGTTTTATTTTTTTGTTTCGTCTTCTTATTTTCTATTTGTTTTTAGTAAAATCCTCCTTACTTGCCGATATTTTTTGATTATCTTGTCCCTTTTTCTGTAATTGTCGATAAATAGCCCCTTCAATTCGCTTCTTGTGCAGGGTGCAGGAAAGCTCTGCCGGGACGGTAATATCGCCATTACTAAAGTAGTTATTGGCATGGCAACCCCCGCCGCAAAAATTTCTGACCCAGCATAATTTACATTGCTGCTTATTTTCCAGATGGTTACCCTGGAATTTGGCCCTTACCTTAATATCTAAAGAACCCACGGCTACATTACCCATATAAAACTCCTTTTTCCCAATAAACTGGTGACAGGGATAAATATCGCCCTCCGGAGTAACAGCCAGATAATCCACCCCGGCTCCACAGCCACTATGGCGTTTAGCCAGACAGGGTCCTTTTTGCAAATCCAGATTATAATGGAAAAAGTGAATGTCCTTACCCGCACAGTCATATTCGACCAGGGTGTTGGTGAGTTTTTCATATTCCTGTAGTACCTGGGGCAGGTCTTCAATTTGCAGGCAATAATTACTATCAACACCTATAGCAGGCTCCAACGATAGGCAATCAAAACCCATGTCTACTATATGGCGCAGGTCATTGACAAAATCCAGGTTATGGCGGCTAAAGGTACCTCTGATGTAATAGCTCACCGGATTGTGAGCTACCATTTGGCGGATTCGCGGTACTACCAGGTCATAACTTCCGCTGCCGTTATTTAGTATGCGGTGGCGGTCATTAATTTCCGGTCTCCCATCCAGACTTAAAATAATAGCTATATCATGCTCTATAATAAAGTTTATAACCGACTGGTCAAGCAACAGGGCATTGGTGGTCAGAGTATAATTGAAGTGTTTACCTGTTTCCTCTTCTAATTTGCGGCCATACAGGACTAATTCCTTAACAACTTCAAAATTTAACAAGGGCTCCCCGCCAAAGAAGTCAACCTCCAGGTTGTTTACCCCATTACTATTGGCAATCAGGAAATCAAAAGCTTTCTTACCCACTTCCAAACTCATCAGAGCAGGTTTCATACCAAAATCACCCTGGCTGGCAAAACAATAGCCGCATTTCATGTTACAGGCGTGGGCTACATTAAGACAGAGGGCCTTTATCGGCAGGATTGACAGGTCCAGGGTTAAATCTTCCTCCGGGGTAAAAATTTCTCCATCCTCATAAGCTGCCAGTACTTCATTGGCAACTTCCATTACCTCCGAAGAGGGATAACGCAGGCTACATTCCTCTACCGCCAGGTAAAAATCCCCCTGGTTTTTCATTAGGCAGGTGATAAAATCATTAGCCAGGCTATCCAGAACGTGAATCGCCCCGCTATTTACGTCCAGGAGTATATTTAATTCATTCCAGCGATAAAGGTGGATATTAGCATTAAAATCATATCCCGCCAGATGGTACACGTGTTTTCCCCTCTCCCTGTTATGTTAGCGTACCTGGTATATCAGCGCATAAAAAAAGGGGCACTGCCCCCTGTGTTAGTACCGCTTACTGCTTACGGCAAATCTGGTTGCCCACAGTGCATGAAGTCTTGCATGCTGACTGGCAAGAGGTAGCACACTCGCGGCAATTAATTTCCCCTTCTCGTTTAAGATTAGGTTTTACTACGGTAATAATATGTTTTTTCAATTCTCCAACCTCCCGTTGAAAATTGGTCTTAATATGTGAGCCCTTTACAGGACACTGATGTGAGCTACGCTCACAATTAATGGAGCCCCCTACGGGGACACAGATGTAGGCTACGCCTACAATTAATGGAGCGGGAAAAGGGGTTCGAACCCTCGACACCCGGCTTGGGAAGCCGGTGCTCTACCACTGAGCTACTCCCGCACCAAGGTTATTTTATAACAGATACCGACAGGCGTCAACCTGCCCCCTAATGGGACCAGTATACCAAATAAAGATAAATGGCGGAGCCGACGGGATTTGAACCCGCGATCTCCGGCTTGACAGGCCGACATGCTAAACCGCTGCACCACGGCTCCGCGAAACTAATACCCTATATTTTTATTAAACCGACAGTATATAAATATTCTAACTGCTGCAGATCTATTCTTCAATACCCGCCGGTTAAAAACCAAACTATAGGTACATTGTCTTACACTTGCGCTCGCGGATAGCATCTTAAATGTAAAAACAGCTTGTCAAAGATTTAACTCTGATAATATAAGAGATTATCCTCCAGTTCCTGATCTAGCCGAATGCCGGAGCGCTGCAGTTTAGAATAACGTGCTTCCAATAGCCTGGCTTTCCTGACCCTGATGTTCTCAAATTGGCGAATTAATTGGCTAAATAGAGGCTGCTTCTCCAGGCTGTCACGAATCGAATGGGAAAAAGGGCAATGTTTGAAGAGAATATCCCGGGCTACCTTATTCATTCGTAACATACCTCGGGATTCATACAGTATCCAGGTAGAATAATCGGAACTAAAAACATCGCCGGTATTGTTGCGCTTTTTCTCTATCTGTACTTTAAGTTTATCTTTGGCATCAGAAGAAAGGTCTCGATTCTTTTTATAGAATTGAATATAGCTGCTATAATCACCAACCAGAGAACCTTCCTGGTAGTCACTTAAACTATAGGCGGAAAGTGCTCGAGATAATTCCCAGCGGAATTTGGCTACCGTCTCAATCATAAGATCATCCAGATCAGCAGATGTAAAAATGGGGAAAAGGAAACGCCCGGGAGAGTTCATGAGTTTTCCACTCAGGCTCTGCCACATGACTCCTTGGGCCCCAAAGACCGGCATAAGAATAAAATCTGGCCATACCCTTTGCATAATCAACTCCTGGCGAATACCCTTTTCCGGATTGCTATAGACCGTTTCCCGGTATAAGGCCGAGAAATCAACCTGCAGGATGCGATTAATACTATCCTCTATTCTTTGTGGGGTCACCAGGGATTTGGACAAGTCCCCTATTACCATCCCCTGGTTAAAAATGGGAAAGAAGTCACTTGCCCGACCGCAGCATAGCCTTTGCCCCATTTTGAACAAACTTCCTACCTCATGATTCATACGGCCATCTAGATCTTCGTCGTAACTGGCCTTATCCTCATCACGGAGCTCACCCCGTTTTTTCTTTTCCCGAAACACATCCTGATAATCCAGCCCAAAATCATTTACTGAGGGCTCTTTTTCCCGGCTCATAATTTTTCCCAGCCAGTCCTGGCCGTTATATACAGCGCATTTGCCCTCCCCCTGCATCTTATTCACCATTTCATAAAGGGTAAGAGCATTCTCTTTGCCGGCCAGCTCTTCGTCCATAAATCCGTACTGTAAAAACATTTGATAAACCCGTTCGGGATTTTTCTCCTGTAAAACCTTCCTCGCGACCAGGCCGTAGATTTCGAAAAACATTGTCGTTAGTAGTCCAGTAAGCCTTCTTATGTCTCTGTCAGCCCGATAATCACCCTGAATACGCTTATAATCTTCCAGGTAAGAAGTGAACTGATGGGCTTGCTCCGAAGGCAAACCTGAATAGGCCAGAATTTTCTCCCGGCTGTTTATTAATTCTTCCGGAAGTCCGCTCTCCCTGCCTGCATCCCCGGATACTGCAAAACGGTTCATCTTTTCCTCCATTTTAATTATCCCTTAGTCTAACAATATTATATTTCTATCTATATAATATATTGTCATATTCGTATGCTTTTTTCCATAATTTTCATAATAACTATGAGTATACTCCTGGCAAAACCGTTCAGCAGACATGTGTTAGGCAATAAGGAACCATTGAAATGTTGCAACCTATCCTACATAAACATAGCAAATCCTTCTATCTCCCGGGGTTGCTCTGAAATGGGGATGCCAGCCGCCTCCAGGGTCTCGGGTACGCGGTTAAAATTTTGAATAATAGTGTTACCAAGCTGGTCAGTAAACCATAAGTAAATTTTTCTACCATCCCGACAGCGGATTTCCAGGCCACCATAACTGGCTGTAGCTGCTAATAAAGCGCTGCCTACCGGTTGGGGGGAGGAGCGACCGGAAAATAAAGAGGCAAAAGCAAGTACCAGGAATAACCGACGAAACCATTTGGGATTATGCAGATCTACTATCTCTACTGCCTGAATATCATCAAAGCGACAGGGTTCCGCCCCGCGGAAGGTTACCCGATAGAGGGCATCGGGAGTCAGCTCAATCCGGTAAGAGGAATACCAGGCCGAGTAGTAGAAGATTAGAATTCCTGATAAAGCTAGAAACCACATTATCAAGGTAATAATCCACATGTTAGTAACAGCCTGTATTGCTCCTCCATTAATTACAAAGGGGAGCATATAAAAGAGCGCCAGGAAAATAATAGCCACTATATCACCTGCTACCAGTCGACCAGTAGGGTAGGAAATATCCTGAGGTTCTTTTTTCCGCCGCGGTAAAAAGATATAAGCTAGCAAGCCGATAAGTATGATAGCCCCGCCTACAGTACGGTAAGGATAATAAAGCCAACCCGGAGGTTGGTGATATAGGTTTGCCCCAGCCAGAAAATCATGGTAGCGCACCTGCAGGTAGGAAACCTGATTCGAATCAGTTAGGGCGAGATAAGCGATAGCATTATCCTCTGCAATTAAACCCCAATCCCCCAGTGGTATTTCCTGGGGCCGGAAGAATACAGGTACAAAACCCTGCGGTTTCCAGTAAGGATCCTTATCCATCTTGCTGACCCGGTTGCCATAACTAGACTGGCCATATTGGGTGGAGCTAGCCAGGTAAACCTGCCCCACGAAATCTTTCCATTCCTCGGTACTAAGAGTAGTCACCCTGCCACCAGTCTTTTCGGTTATATAATCCTGCAGGGGAAGGGAATGCAAGCGTTTTTCCTCACTGCTGACAATACCATAAGGGGAGTCTATCTCATCTTTTTGCTCCTGAGCCCAGTCCACCCAGGTAAAGCTGACCAGGGCCGGAGCCTTGTAAAACACCATAAATGTTCCAATGATTATAGCCATGACCAGGGCCACCCGCCGCCATAGCTCCATTCGACCGGTACTACCGGGCATAAAATTTCCCTCCTCAATTTTAGCACCATTTTCTAATTAATCAGCTCTGGGTCCGGTCATCTTGAATGGATTGGTAATTAGGAGACCATTTTTTGACGGTTTCTGCTGCCTGGGCTGCATCTATCTTAGAAAAGGCAGTTAATTTCGATAAATCCCCACCCTCTTGGGAGGTCCTTTCCGCAACCTGCCCCATACCAGGAGCATAATAAATAATCGTCTTAAAACCTACGGCTTGATTATCCTCTTCTAACAACAGGCAGTTATCCAGAGTAGTAAAGCCCAGATCCAGATTTACCCCCATATCCAGTACAGTCCATACAATTTGGCCATATTCAGTTGCATAATTCCAGCTTTGTCCGACCGTCAGGTTATTTTTCAAAACCGGCGAACACTCCTGGGGAGTAGAGTCATAAATCAGGTAAATTCCGTCCGGACGTTCAATATAGTGGAAACCATAACCAATGACCTCTCCACTATCCTGTATTATTTCCGCCTCGCTAACTCGTACTGCCTCAGCTGGAACTACCCGGGCACTAACCCGTTCCACGGTACCGGAAAACCCATCGGGGTAATTCACAAAAAAGCTGCATTTTAAGCCTGATTCGGACAAGTAGGTAGCTGCCCGGGTCAGGTCGAGCTGAGCTGAAGGCTGAGCAGTTGATTGTCCAGCCGGTGTAGGGGAAGACTGCTGGGGCTGATTAGTTTGCGGGGCAGCAACCTGCGGGGGTTCCTCACCTTTGCTTAGCCACCAAAATAATCCCCCTCCTGCCAGGAGAACTAAAATCAATCCTACTACTATAATAATCGGTCCGGTACCACCACTACGGGATGGTGCTGCTCCCAGACCCCGGTTTCCCTGCGCCGGATCAATCCGAGTAACCGACTGCTGGTTGGGAGGGAAAACCGGCTCAGAATTAGTGACCGGTGGTGATACCGGTGGGGGAATAGTACCTCCTGTACCGGCTACTGGTCTAACCGGTTCCGGGTTAGCTACCTGTTGCTGAGTATCAAATCCGCACTCCCCACAGAAACGATCCCCGGGGATTAACTCTCCCCCGCAACGGGGGCAATACATAACCTGGCTCAAAGTTAATTTCTCCTTTCCTTAAGTCAAGTGAGTCAAGAGAACCGTCCCCGTAACTCACTTGAGCAGCGGGCAATTACAGCGGAAACAATAGTCGTCATCGATGTCATTTAAGCTGCCGCAGGCATTGCAAAAGATAATTGTATCCTTTGATTTATCGTATTTTTCATATGAGTTTAACCCTTTATGATGCCGCACCCGGTCACCGATTTGGTAGTAGTTGTAGCGGGTATCATCCTCTTCATCCTGTAGCTTATAAGTTTTTCCGTCAGCATCGCTGCGGATGTGAACAACATAATCAGTATAATCCTCTAAATAATACTCATTATTACCAGTGTGGTTCTTACGCTGCCCATGTTCGATTTTTTTATCTACTACCGTCCCGTCCCAGGTTGTACCTCTGGCTCTGTTTATGTTTTGAAAAAGTGCAATAATAAAAAACATACCACCGATACCAAGCCCTATGAACAATGCCTGGGGATTATCCATTTCGGAACTGGTTTCGCCATAGATGAAAAACCCGATAATGGCAATTAGAGCCAGAACACTGGCAAAAATTAAAGCCCAGCGGTTACTGTTTTTTAGATATTGGGCAAAAGCCGGATCATTAATTTTGGATGAAAATCCGATAAGCCCGTTATCTTGATCTGGTGTTTTACTCTGTGTATCCATTTCCTGAGCAGTACCGCAAAACTTGCAGAACTTCACACCGTCTTTAAGGGTTGAGCCGCAATTTGAACAATTCATACACACCCTCCTATTTACAGAGAATTACCGCAGGCGGTACAAAAGCGCTTGCCGGGACGAATTTCAGCTCCGCAGTTGCTGCAGAAACGCACCTGAGCAGAAGCTGGTGGAGGCTCGGTACTTGATTCGGCGTCGGTTATACCAGCAGCCCTGCCCAAAGCCTTCATCCAACCAGATAGTATTTCCAATAATTCCTGCCGGTTGGCTGCCTGATGGCGAAAGCGGGTTTTTCCTGCCTGTGCTGCTTCAAAGGAAATTAAGTGATTGGTAAAAGCAGTCGGAGCCAAAAAAACTCTGGATAAGGAGCGTTCCTGTCCATCAATTAATGCCGTTGCCTGCCAACCAAACCCTCCCATCCAGCTGGTTATAAATTCAGTTCCCATTATCCGGCTTCGTTCTGCCAGGGTAACATCATTAGCATCGCTGGTGATAAAGCCTAACTCCCCAATCTGCTTCATATGTTCAGGATTTAATGCAATACTGCTGTTCTTTAGACCGGGGGTAATTTCAAACATAGTCGGCAGTAACCATCTTTTGTCTCTGCTGGCCAGGGAGCGTTTTAAGAGCTGTACAAAATCCTGCATCGATAGTGATGAATCAACCCCGCTGCGGTAATCCAGCATACTTTCCATATAAGAGCGGCGATAAATATCTACACAGTGCAGCGCGCAGACCAGGACTTCAGTTTCCATGACATTAGGAAATACATTCTGATAAGCGCCCATACCCGTGGAAGCATAAAGGTCAGTCCACCACCTTAGAAATGACTCCCCATCAGGGAAAAGTAGCAGAAGTATATCACCATCAGAGTTTACCAACTGTGCCAAAACGGTTTTATCATCGGCTGAAAGCAAGGCGTAATATTTATCATCGGCCGTACCGGCCCCGCCGCTGTTGAACTCAATTTTTAAATCCGGTTGCAACAGCCGCAGGGCAATCTGTCTGAACTGGGGACTCTCAGATAGTTTTTTAAATAATTCAGAAGGGCTGCTGGTGGCAGCCTGTTCAGCATTATAACTGAAAGATGAAAGACTATTCCCGTTCAATCCCGAGCGCCTGAATAAGTAATTAATATCGCCCGGTGCCAGTTTAAATACCTCAACTCCCACCATGCCCTGATTCGTTTCCATTTGAATGCCTCCTTACCGTTTATTCCATTATATTCCTATATTCTGGCTTCTCTAATTGCACCTATGCGGCTGGTTACCTTATTCAAAAAGTCGCCAGGGGTTTCATACCCGAGTTCCTGCAAACGGGCTGCCCTGGCAGCCGGTGACAGGTTGTTGTTATTGATAACTTTTATAGCTTCCTGCATATTATTCGGCATTTGCTCTATTCTGTAACCCATGTCCCGGTAACTGCTTTCTACGGTCTGAGCAACACTGGCAGTTTTACGCAATTGTTCCATAGCCTCAGTCTGGTTCCTCATAACCTCCGACGGGGTGCTTCCCGCGTTCCAGTATTCATCGACTTTGTATGATTCCATCATAGACAATTGTTCTGAGTCCAGGAGATTACCCTGTCGTCTTTGGACCAATTCGTATGCCGTAGAAGGTCGCATTGGCCTGCCGTCAATCATCACTGTGTCCACCCCGCGCGCAATCTCCTCCGGTGTAGCCTCTATCATAGGTCTGCCCGGCAGGTCCCCGTCTTGTATACGCCAGTTGCGCTGGTCGCTGAAATCACGGGCAGCTTCAAGATCAAATTGATCCATAGCGGATTCTTCATGTCGTCCTGCCCATTCTCGGAAGCGCGTTGCGTCATCCATTTTGGCCCAATCGCTGTCCGGGAACCGTCTGGTTGCTTCATCAACATTAAAGCCGGAGTTCTCAGCAAAGGCTTTATAATAAGTATCTTCCCATTCCGCCTTGGGAATCTCCACCCATTCAGGCCCATTGGGGCCATGTACCAACCGTTCAGCGATAACATCGTTATCTGTATTTATATTCCATGGATGCGGTTCAGTACCTGGTGTACGCACTGTTCTACAGCGTATCTCGCCGGGACCATTCTGCGGATATCTGGTCCGCAGGTGATCTTCTACGTTCCGATAAGAAGGCCGATGTATCTCTGTATCCAGTACATGGTTAAATTCAGACTGTACCTGGCGGGATCTGATCGACCCTAGTTCCGCTCCTATACCATCAACATTTTCAAGATCCTTGAGCGTTCTCATGGAAGCCGGATCGGCTTTCATTTCCATAATATCTTCAACAGTTAGCGGTTCTCTGCGCTCAATCTTATCAGCCACATTATAGGTTCTTTCCTGAGCCTGCATTTTGTATTCATCATAAATAGCCTGCTCCCTGATCAGGTCCTGTTGTCTGGCCGGTGGCAGTTTATCAAAATCTTTGATGTTTTTTTGCAAGGATTGTTCTGCTCTAGCTACCGAAGCCGGATCAGACAAGACCTCTTCAGGAGTCCTGGCATTAGTATTAAGAGTCCTATTATTTATAGCTTCTGAATGCGCGCTGCCTGCATCACCGTCGCCACCTCGAGATGGAGGCCCTCCCGGATCTCCTGGTCCATCCCCGCCTGCTGCAGTAGATTTTGGCTCTACATCGGCTCCGTCTGCAGCTTTAGGTCTATTACCAGTACCTGCCCCTTTAACCATATCATCACTGCTATCGGAAGCGGCCTTGCCTCCACCTTTCGCCAGATCGTCTCCACTATCGGAAACGGTTTTTCTGCCACCTTTAGCAATATCATCACCGCTGCCGGAAGCGGCCTTGCCTCCACCTTTGGCTATATCATCACTGCTGGAGGCTGCTTTGCCTGCTCCTTTGGCTACATCATCACTGCTACTAGAGGCTACTTCGCTAGCTCCCCTGGCTACATCGTCACTGCTACTGGAAACGGTTCTGCCTCCGCCTTCAGCTATATCAGACCATCCCTCGGAAGCTGATTTGCCTCCTTTGAGAATATCATCCCCGCTGCCGGTAAATGCCTTTCCGGCTTTGGATACATCATCAAAAGAGTCGCTTACTGATTTTAACCCATAATCTGTTCTGGCTTTCTTTATGATGTTTTCTGCCGCTTCACCGCTGCCTATATCTACCAACCGTTTATTTATTTGATCAAGGGTTTCCTCTGCTGATTCTTTGCTGATTAGACCTAATGACTTGCTCCACATCTGATTTTTAGCACTGCCTTTTAATATAGCAGTTTCAATCAGATCGGCTGCCTTATTTGTAAACGCCGGGAATCTTTCCATCATTTCTCCCATTACCTTGCTACCGGCAGCTCCTACCAACCAGCCCGCTTCTTCACCCAGAACCGTCAAGCCAATCGCCTTGGATACTGCCCTGAAATCTGATTCTCCCTGATCTATTGAATCCTTGATGCGATACATGGCTTCCGCTACCGTTAAGCCCCCATCCATAACTACCCCGGCAGTCCCTCCAGTAGCTGTAGTAATCATGATACGGGCACCCATGCCCAGCCAGGATGTACTGCCATCAGCTTTCTCGCCAGTTACTACTTCTTTGGCCGTTGCTGCATTAGCTTCCAGAGCCCATCCTAGTTTTTTGAACCAATCTTCTTCCCAGCGTTGACCGGTATCCGCTGCTGTTGTTCCTTGTATACGGTTGTCGATAATTTTGTTTAACTGCTCCAATCTGTCCTGGTCGACCTCTTTCCCGTCCAGCATATCATCTTTCAGATTCTGGATAGCCTTGTCTATATCTCCAGGACCTCCCGGTTCTCCGATGTTATATTTATCAGTCGCCTTCTGCATTTGCTCTAAACGCTTCCAATCGGCCAGATTCTTGTCAATGGCCTGGCTGGTAGCATCCTGACGGGCTGCCATCTTTTCAATATCGCGGGCAGAACGGCTCAAGTCTTCGGCAACGTCATCCTGCCATCTATTAAAGTCTTCTACATATGATCCCAGATCCTCATTACGAATTCTGCCTCCGGTAAGCAGGTTTTCCCATTCTCCGGTTTGGCTATTGTATTCCAGCTGATAATCCCTGCCATCTTTTCCCGGCAAAGTAATGGTATCCCCGTGTTGAGGCCCGGAAACCGGTGGTACATCCGGAATTGTATCCTGTGGGATATTCCCGGCATCGGGGATGTCTTCTTCGGGTATGGGTAATCCGGTTCCAGTCTGCCCTTCCGGTGCGGTAGGAGCATCTTGATCTATCCCATGATTTTTCAGGGTATTCATGGGATCTTGCGGACCAATGACTCCAGTATCTTCTGTTGAAGGAATCGTCGGTTTTTCAGGTGTTGGCTGCGGAACCTCATCAGTCCAGGGTTTGGCACCGTATTTTTCCACCGTCCGGTGATATGGTTCTCCTAGCGGCGGTTTGGTGGGCTCCCAGGCTTCTCTCCGTCCACCTAAATCGACTACCCTTCCATCAAAGGGATTGTAAGTGTCTACATTCCATATACTACCTTCCTCGTAGGGGTTATCAGTCCAGTGCATCCCTTCCCGGTTATAGCCATCAGCGTTATACCCGCTCCAGTGATAGCCATCCTTTCCAAATCCCTGTTTATCATAGCCCCAGGGATCGTAACCGGACCGGTTATATCCTTCGAAATCAAATCCTTCCCGGTCATAGCCGTCACGGTCATATCCATGCTCATTAAAGCCTTTTTTGTCATAACCGTCTGTGTCATAACCCTCTTTTGACTGGCCTTCCCGGTTGTAACCATCCCGATCGTAGCCTTCCGCATCGTAACCGTTCTTATCGTAGCCTTCACGATCCCATCCGTTTTCGTCAAACCCTTTACGATTATAACCTTCTCGGTCCCATCCATCCTTATTGAACCCTTCTTTGTCATAACCTTGTTTATCATACCCTTTGGCATCAAAACCGCTGCGGTTGAATCCCTTGCGGTCATAGCCATTTACATCATAGCCTTCCCGGTCAAATCCTTCCGAGTCGAAACCATTGCGTCCATAACCTTCTTTATCAAAGCCGGCTTTATTGAAACCTTCTCTGTCGAAGCCTTCGGCATTGAATCCAGCTTTATCAAATCCTTCCCGGTCAAATCCTGATTTATCAAAGCCCTCTTTATTAAATCCCTCTTTATCAAAACCTGTCTTATCAAAGCCTTCGCGGTTGAATCCCTCTTTATCGAATCCAGCCTTATTAAAGCCTTCTTTATCAAAGCCTTCAGCATTAAATCCGGCTTTATCGAATCCTTCCCGGTCAAAACCCGCCCGGTCAAAGCCTTCACGGTTGAATCCATCTTGGTCAAATCCGGCCTTATTGAAGCCTTCTTTGTCAAATCCTTCAGCATTGAATCCGGCTTTATCGAATCCTTCTCGATCAAAACCTGATTTGTCAAAGCCTTCACGGTTGAATCCATCTTGATCAAATCCAGCCTTATTGAAGCCTTCTTTGTCAAAGCCTTCAGCATTGAATCCGGCTTTATCGAATCCTTCTCGGTCAAAACCTGATTTGTCAAAGCCTTCACGGTTGAATCCATCTTTATTGAATCCAGACTTATTGAAGCCTTCTTTATCAAAGCCTTCAGCATTGAATCCAGCTCTATCGAACCCGTCTCGGTCAAAACCTGCCTGGTCAAATCCTTCGCGGTTGAATCCCTCTTTATTGAATCCAGACTTATTGAAGCCTTCTTTATCAAAGCCTTCAGCATTGAATCCGGCTTTATCGAATCCTTCTCGGTCAAAACCTGATTTGTCAAAGCCCTCCCGGTTAAAACCATCCTTGTCAAATCCCTGTGAGTTATAGCCATCTCTGTCAAAATCCGCCTGATTCATACCTTCCCGATCATAACCTTCACGGTCGTAACCAGCTTTATCATAGCCTTCTGAATTATACCCTTCCTGGTTAAAGCCATCTTTATCGAATCCGGACTTGTCGAACCCTTCCCGGTCGAAACCTTCTGTATCGAAGCCTTGCCGGTCGAAGCCCTCTTTGTTTAAGCCTTCCGGGTTGAAGCCGTCCTTGTCATACCCTTCGGCATTGAAACCAGTTTTATCGAATCCGTCTTTATCAAAGCCTTCTCGATTGTAACCTTCCGGGTCAAACCCGTTCTGGTCATAGATCTTGTCAGCATCGGCGGCAGTGATCTGTTCTGCACTTTGTCCTTCTGCTCCGGCGGCCGTAGCTGCTTCTTCAGATCCTGGAACCGTTTCCGCCCCCGTGCTGTCTTCCAGCGAACTGGAGTCACGGAGAACTTCTGAATCTCCAGCGTCTGTATACAGATGTTCAGATTGTGCCGCAGCTGGAGCCCCTTCGCTGTTTTCCGCCGTGGCAAAATGTGCTCCTCCTGCTTCCCCTTCTCTGGCATTGAACGCCTGAGGTTTCACTGGCTCCGCTTCCATCTCCAAATCCGATCCAGATTTTACAAACAGAGCTGTCTCATCCTCCGTCTCAATGAAAATTCCCTTTTCATCGATTGCTCCCGGTACGGGACTTTCTTCGAACATATCTGTGGTATCGATGTGGATACCCGTTTCTCCCCCCGGTTCTCTGATATCGATAGCTTGCTCATGCATATCAACCGTATCGATATAAATTTCCGGCTCGGGCTGTACAAATATGCCCGCTTCATCTGCGGTATCAATTATGACCCCGGGCTCCGGCTGGACAGCTATAGGAGTTTCAAACATATCTGCATTATCAATAATCATGCCTGATTCTGGTCCTACTACATCTGAGCCTGCTACAGGCGGTTCAATTATAATCCTGGGCTCGGGCTGTACAAATATACCCGCTTCATCTGCGGTGTCAATTATGACCCCGGGCTCCGGCTGAACAGCTATAGGAGTTTCAAACATATCTGCAGTATCGATTATCATACCATGATCTGCCGGTTGTTCAACTTCTCTTATATCAATTGCTTTTTGCCCTATGGCACCCGTATCGACATAGAATTCCTCACCACGCCGTCTGCCGCCTAATTGGTTGACTTCCTGGAATGCACCAGGACGGGCATTTCCGGTTCCCGGATAAGATCCTCCGGTAAGTGGTGATGGTCCTCCGCCGGTTGGGTACATGGGCGTTCCGCCTGCCGGGGGTATGAACCCGCCGCCGCCCAAGCCGCCTAAAGCTCCTAAGCCGATAGATATCAATCCGGGAACGACAACACCAGTCACCGCTTCTGTGGTGTTGGATGGTCCGGGTATATTGCCTACCGAACCTACCCCCGCCGGACTTTCCGTACAATCACATTCACCAGGCGAACTTCCCGGAGTACCTTTATTTAAGTCATTAACCGAACCGCTAGTAACTTCAAAATGGGGCGTAGCCTTTACAACACCCATTCCTTTACCCCCTGAATCAGCATTCTGCGACCAGGTAGCCGGATCAGAGTCAACTATCGTATAGGTACCGGCTGGAATAACAATATTAGGAGACACCTCCCAATTGGCGTTGGGTGCACCACCCTGACCAGGAGTTCCCGTAGCTTGCCAGGGTCCGTATGTTTTACCATTGCTATCCTGCAGGGCAATAGTGCCGGGAGTTGCCCCCTGTGCGCTATTCCAGTGATAGTTCAATATGTAGGTTACCAGATGAGGGCCGTTGATACTAAATGTAGTCGGCACAGTTGGTCCATTTTGGACTGCGGCAATATTCATAGTATCTGATACTTGAACTGGTTCATCCAGCGGGTTGCCAGTTACAACCGCCGGAGTTGGCGGTGTACTTTTAGCAGGTTGTTTTTTATCAGTTTTACCTGATTCTATGTCCGGGGCTGCCTGACTTAATAGCCCAGCCCGTTCCAGCCCGTCTAAAGTCTGCTGGGCAATGCTCTTGGCGGCTGCCATATTAGCACCCTGGTTTAAGCCGGTATCCAGCATTTCCACAGTAATGAAATAATCCGGCAGGACCACCCCAATGCCTACGCCGTAGTCCGTGGTATATTCTCTTACTTCGCAGCCTTTCATCTGGGTGGTACGGATGTAAGAAACCTGCGATATCCCGTCAACATAATCGATCATGATCTGTATTTCATCCGGCTGAACCGGCCCTAAAACACTTAACATACACCCGCCGTCACCGTAGTCCCCCATGCCGGCATGAATGGCAAAACCATAGCCGGTAGCACTTTCTTGCCCAAAATTAAATTCTGTTGAGCCAAGATTGGCCTTGGATACCTGGGTGACTACATCCCCGACACTTCCTGCCAGAGCAGTTCCTGGTACCCAGGAAGATATCAGAATCATAAGCATAAAAGATAAGGCAAATACTATCCCCAGGTTTTTTTGGATTCGTTTCTTATTTCTAGCCAAATATAATATTGACAAGCTATTCACCTCCGCTCCTTAAGGCAATATTCCTACCAGTAGCATCCAGCCGGTAGAAACCAGCATAGCTATTACCGTTGGTATCATCATGTTTTTCATACCCTGGGCTCCCTTTTTCATCACTTCCGTACCAGCCGTAGCAGCAGCAGTCGTAATAGCAGCAGAAGCAAATGGCATTACTGCATTCCAACCTAGTACTACCAGGGCTAAAACGGCCAGGACGGTAAACGGAATCATAAATAGCATCCCATTACTAACGGCTTCCCGGGCAAACTGACCTCCGCTTTCGGCTCGTAAAACCGGATTACCGTTATTTAATAGCATAATAAGCATATTTACCGCCAGTAACCCCATTACCAAAGCGAGAAACATTGATGATAATAAGGTCATCCAGCTAAATTCGGGCTTACTAAAAGGAATTAGTATGCCAAATACCAGGAAGCATAGATATACAGGCCAGAACTTTACCGTTTTCTGGCCGGCACTACCTGCATAACCTAAATTCATTTCCATAATTAAAGCCTCCTAAAACCCTAAATTAAAACCCTAATCGTCCTAATAAGGCCCAGCCAAAAAGCAGAATAGCACCACAGAGAGTGGCCAGAGCAATACTAAAGGCAATACGATCACCGGACATCTGCCGTACCGTAAATAACGTAGGCCGAAGTGCCCATAAAACACCGGTCACCCCAAAAGCTACCGCCGTTTTCCATCCAAATGCCAGGGAGAAAATAACCCCCAGTAAGGCATAAATCAGAGTAGCTGAATAACCCAGGGCAAATGAGGAAATAGCCCAATCAATAGTATAGGATCGCTCTGAACCTTGAGCTAAGGCCCAGGCCATAGCTGCAATCAGCGCAATTCCTACCGTACCATAAACAAGACCCAGCATAGTAATAAGGACTACAGTGGAAGTATTGATTTGCCCGGTACGCAGCATATCCAGACCGGTTTGCAAAAAAAACAGGGTAAACGATAAGCCGGATATCAGCAGCGAAAACGGCCATGGCACTTGTGACATCTGGTTCTTGACTACTTCGCCCGGATTAATCATCATACTTAGCGCAACTTTCCATCTTGGCTGTACAGCCGGTGCAGTAGCATTCATTAACATATCACTCCTTAAAGTCTCTATCGGCCACCGTAACTGCCGCCACCGGAACCACCGCCGCCGCCGCCGGAGAAACCTCCCCCGCCGCCGGAGCCCGAGGACGACTTGCTTTCGGCTGCCTTTACAGTTTTCTCTGCTACCTGAATTGAATGCTGAATACTCTCGGAAATCTTATCAAAATTGTCACTTAAGCCTGCCATTGCAAAACCGGTTTGACTATGCCACCAGTACTGACCAAACCGGTAATCGTCCTCCTGCAAATTAGGAAAGACTATTTCCAGTTGCTTCATTACCTCTTTGGCTACCCCCAGAGTAACAGCGTAAACCAAATAATGTTCCCATATAACTAAACTGGGAATTTCGTGCCTTTCCATATTAGAAAAATGCAGTAAGAAACGTTTAAAAGCTTCCCATTTACGCAAATCCTCATGGGCCGGCTGAGAGCGCCGCTTAAATTTAGCCGGTACGAAAGCAATGAAGAAACTGCAGAGAAATATACTAACTCCGGGAAGGACGACTTCGGCTCTGATTAATATCAGGCCAGTTAAAAAGAATACCAGCGCTACTCCAGCAGCAATCCAGCGAATGCGGCTGGGAGTTCCTAGAAACCACTCGTTAGTTTCTCCAATTGCCGCCAGGTCATTTTTCCACCCTAACCAGAAATTATAGAAGCCCCGGCTATTTTCTTTGGAGTACTCCTCAATGTCATATAGATACAAATAAGGTTTGCCTTTGCTAATTTTGGAAAAGATCAAATTAATTAAGTCAATCTCATGGGGGCGCAACTTCTCCCGCTCGGCATCGTATTTTTCTTTACGCAGACTGATTAAATAGGTAGTGACTTCTTTGGTTCCCAATAAGCGTTTTTTCTCAAATAGTTCCTGCTCAATAGTAATATATTGTCGTCGGGCCAAATCCAGCAAGGTGGCAGTAATATCATGGGTTTTTACTTGCCCCCAGTTCCACAAGACCGATAGTTCCGCCGGGGAATAATCAGCCGGAAGTTCCCGGTAGTAATCGCCCTGAAACTCAGCCTGATACTCTTTACCGTATTTACGCCACATAAAAAATAAAGCAATTAAGGTTAAAATGGGAATTAGAATGGCTATGCCAACCTGCATACGAGCCTCCTGGCGCCGACGATTGGCACCTTCAGCCCAGCGTCCCTCTTCATCCATAATAATTGGCAGGCCCGCCTGCCCGGTAGAAAGTTCAGCGGGAGCAGCAGGGAAAAGCTGCAGAGGTAGAACCATACGCCCCTCCAGGAATTTATTGCTGGGCATATCCTCAATCTGCCAGGTAACCTCCCGGGGTCCGGTAAATTGAACTTCACCATGGAGGGGACCATGTCCCCAGATGCGGATATCAGTACCCTGCTGCAGATTTTCGGCCCCGGCCGGTAGTTGCAGCCGCACTATTACCTGACCCATCTTTTGACCGTTATCAGAGGAGACAAACTTGCGATAAAATTCAGCTACGTCAGTGTGCATTTTAATTAGGTTATTAACCCGATAACTAACATCAAAGGTGCGTTGTTCATCACTGGCGTTAATACTCCAGTCAATGGTAAGCTTATTAGCTTCCTGTTTAACCAGATAGGTACCCGGAGGCCCATAACTCTCCCCGGGGTTAAACTGGTAGGGACTCCCTTTTTCAGATACCAGGATATCCGTAATAGGGGTATTATCCTGGGGAAAGGAAACAAAATATCCACTATAGGAACCATGAAAAGTAACGGTTATATGCTCAGTCACCTGCATAGAACCATCCGGAAGCAGCTCGGCATCTATGGCCAGTTTATCCATTTCTAGACTACGGGCCTGAGCTGTTGCAGGATAAAAGGCACAAAACAATAAGGTGATAAATAGGGTATAAAGGATAACTGCTCCTAGCCTATTGCCTCTTCCCAACACTTCTAAAATCCCTCCTAAAATTAACCTCCGTTATCTATTAAAATTTCACCTGTACTGCCTGACGGGCTTCCGGCTCGCCCTGCAGGGTAAAATAGTCAGCCGGACCGAAACCCAGCATCCCGGCTACTAAATTAGTGGGAAACAGTTCAATCCGGGTATTGAATTTTTGTACGGTATCGTTGTAAAACTGGCGGGAATAGGCAATCTTACTTTCGGTACTGCTTAGTTCTTCCTGCAGCTGTAAGAAATTCGTGTTGGCTTTCAGTTCAGGATAATTTTCTGCCACCGCAAACAGGGAACGTAAGGCCCCGGTTAACAAATTTTCCGCCTGCGATTGTTCAGCTACTGATGTAGCCGTCATAGCCTGACTGCGCATCCGAGCAACTTCTTCAAAGGTGGCCTTTTCATGAGCAGCATAGCCCTGAATGGCATTAACCAGATTGGGGATTAAATCATAGCGGCGTTTCAACTGGACATCCACCTGAGACCAGGCATTGCGCAGCCTTTGACGCAGCTGTACCAGATTGTTATAAGTAGCAATTAGAAAAACTGCCAATGCTACTAGTAAAACCGAGACGACAGTAATTATGACAACAGTGTTCATTAGCAACCCCTCCCATATTATTTATCCGGCACTTAGCCAATCTTCATTCAGATTAATAGCTCAGTACTTAAAACAGGTTCCTGAAATATAATTTCTAGCTATCCCTCCCATTAATAATGAATTTTCTACCAAATTCCCTGGCAAGATCACATAATAGTTGCTCCAGATTGATACTGCTATCAAAAGTCCCTAAATATGCTTCGGTTTGGGTTTTGATTTCAAACTCGGTAACGTTTTTATTACCTTTAATTATGCTTATAGCATTCAATTCATGTTCGTCTATTACAAAATTCCCCATCCCATCTTCATCTTTTGGACTAAGAACGATTTGTTTTGCTAAAATATTAAGTATATATGGCTGAGTTTTAAAAAATCCACAGCGGAGTTTAACATTATATGGCATCGCTACCACCTCTGTAATACATTATATTTAGCCTGGTTTCGTTTAAAAATAGGGTTTTGCCATTCGTCATTGACAAATTATTGACACGAATGGTGCCAAAAGCTGTTATTTATTTTGGTAAAAAAATTAATATATAAACTAATGGTGGTGTTTTAAGTGACATTTGGTGAAAAGCTTGATTTTATAATGAATATAACGAGTACAACCAACAGTGTACTGGCTCGTGCCATTTCTATTGATCCGTCACTGGTCAGCCGATTAAGAAGAGGTGACCGAACTCCCTCCAAAAACCAAAACTACATAAGAGCAATGGCAGAGTATTTTGCCAGGAATTGTACTACTGAATATCAAAAAGCAGCATTAACAGAAATGCTGCAAAAAGATTTACCCATTAATAATAATGAATTAACTGCATTAATAGATGCATGGTTTTTAGAGGAAATAATGCCAAACAATTCAGTTGCAAACTTTATCGATGGCCTGACTAATTTTCAGTTTAGAAGAGCATCATTTGCCCTGGATACAGATAACCCGAATGTTATTAATAATAATGTGGAACCAGAGGATAAAGTCTTCTATGGAGCAGAAGGTAAGCGCAATGCAGTTATTAATTTCCTGTCTCTGGTGATAAAAAGGAACAGTCCTACAACTCTATTTTTATTTAGCGATGAAAATATTGAATGGCTAACAGAAGACCCTAAATTTACTGCAAAGTGGGCCGCATTATTATTTAAGGTAATACAGAACGGAAATAAAATAAAAATTATTCATGTAATAAACCGCAACCTTGATGAAATGCTTTTGGGAATTGAAAAGTGGCTGCCGCTTTATATGACTGGTGCCATAGAACCCTACTACTACCCTAAAAGCCGTGACGGAATATTTAAACGTACATTATTTATAGCGCTGGATACAGCTGTAGTTACTTCAAGTTCTGTAGGTGATGGGGTAAAAAGTGCCGCTAATTTCTTTTATACCGATAAAAATACTATTGCAGCACTTACAGAAGAATATCAAGAATATTTTTCGCTCTGCCGCCCATTAATGCGCATTTTTACACCAAACAACCCGGGGGACTATCTTTCCGTGCTTACTGAATTTGAGGAAGAAGAAGGTAACTCGGTATTAAAAAATGATATGTTTTCAGCTATAACTATGCCATTTGATGTGGCTGAGAGCATCTGTTCACGCATTGATGAAGATAACCGGGGTAAATTGTTATCCTATCACCAAAATAGGATACAGCGCTTTGAAAACAGCCTGCATAACTATTACTTTACTGAAATAGTTCCTATTCCTGATTTGCGGACAATACAAAGCGGTAAGGTTATGGTCTATTTTCCCCATATGTTTACGCCTAATCCGGTTTTTTACACCCCAAAAGAATTTAGTAAGCATCTGCAACATGTTGTCAAACTTCTGCAAACCTTTGATACATATAATGTACATCTTGTTCCAGCCAGCAAAATAGATGGTTGTTCCGTCTATTGCAAAGAAGATGTGGGCGTAATTATTGAAAAAAGCACTCCCCCGGCAATTACCTTTGCCATAAATGAAAGCAATATGAATGCTGCTTTTTGGGACTATATGCGGCTCATGTTAGGCAAGCAACCCCGCGATAAAACTCAACGAAGTATTACTATCGACACTATTAATACCATTGCCGAAACCTTAAAGGATTTATAATTCTTTCATTCCACCTCTATCTGGTCACATTAGTGTCCCCTATCAGGCACTATAATCAAGTTGGGGAAATAGTATAGCGCTGTTTACCTGATGATTATTTTTCCCTCCTATAACCCGAATTTCCGTACCATGGTCATGGTTGTTATGTCCCCGTTGCCTCATTAAAAATTAGTTTTTTTGATGATCAGTTTATAATATTCCTGAGCATAGCGCAAATATCCGGTTATTTGTTTGCTATTTGACAAACAATAAATACGGTTTAAAAAATGTGTTTACTTAATCAATGTTAGGAGTTGAGCAAAATGGATAAGAAAGAATTTGAAAGAATAATGGATCAGGCTATTGCGGCTGAAGTGGAATCTTATGAGTTCTATCGCGATGTTGCCAGCAAAGCCACCAACCCTGGAGTAAAGCAGCTTTTTACCGAATTTGCCCGCGAAGAATACGGACATAAAGACCAGTTAGAGGAGATAAAAGCCAGGGGAATCCAGGACTTCGATTTTGAGGGAGCTGCGGACTACAAAGTCTCCGAAACGGTTGATTTGCCGCTGTTGTCCGCAGGCATGAAACCGGCTGATGCCATAGCCCTGGCTATGAAGAAAGAAGAAGCAGCAGTTAAGATCTACTCCCACCTGGCCTCTTCTGTAAGTGACCCGGCTATACAAAAAATCTATACCGAACTGGCGCAAATGGAGACAGAACATAAGGCCCGCATGGAAGATCTCTATACCAATATGGCCTTTGGCGAGGTATGGTAAGTTAACATAAACCGTGCCAAAAAACAAGCGGGGTTTAAAGCCCCGCTTGTTTTTTACTGATTCCACCCAGGTTAGAAATTACTAACTGGTCATCTGCTGGCAGCCGGGGCCCTGCAGGAGGCTGCGACCTCCGGACTGGGGTAGGACCTGTATCTGGGTGCTGATGCGTTCTTTGAGGGCGGGGACATGGGAAATGAGGCCGATCAGTTTACCCTCCTGCTGCAGTTCCGCCAGGGTGTTTAGAGCCGTATCGAGAACATCATCATCCAGAGCGCCAAAGCCTTCATCTAAAAACAGGGAATCTACCCTTACCTTACGGCTGGCCATAGCAGATAACCCCAGGGCCAGAGCCAGGCTTACTATAAAGCTCTCACCCCCGGAGAGATTGGCGGTCGAGCGGATTTCTCCTGCCTGGTAATAATCAATGACGTTTAACTCTAAAACCTGGTCCGGATTGCGCCGCAGCACATAGCGGTCACTCATCTTTTGTAACTGGCGGTTAGCATGTTTTATCATAATGTCAAAGCTTAAACCCTGGGCAAAATTGCGGTATTTCTTGCCATCAGCGGAGCCAATCAGGTTATGCAAGATCTGCCAGCGTCCCAACTCTTGCTTTTGTTTTTCAATCTCTTGCATTTGCGCCTGCAGCTTACGGGCGGTTTCCTGACTTTCACGCAAGGCCCTTTTATCGGCTCCAATTTCCTGCTGAATTATTTTTAACTCCTGCTCCCCAGTCTGCAGTTTTTCCTCCAGCGCTTCGTAAGATTCATCAGTTACCTTTTTATCCTTTTCCCCCTGCAGGTTTTTCCGACTGTTACTCAGGCTAGCGTTCAGTTTTGTCCCTTCTGTTTTCAGCTCTTCCTCGGCTTCGGCCAGGGACTGCTGTTCCTTACTTGATAATTTAGCCTGCAGGTAATCTTCTTCCCCTTCAAAATCAGTCTGACGCAACTGGCGGGCAAAACTTTCCTCTATCTTCTGTAGTTGAGGAGTCCGGTTTTGAATAGTGCTGGTCAGAGTTTTTTCCCTTTCCACCAATACTTCCTCGCGCCTTTGCAGCTTTTCGGCTTCTTCCCCGGCCTTCTCCACCGCCTTCTCGCCAAAGTTTATTTTTCCATCCAGGCGTTTTTCTTCCTCATCCGGGTTACGCTTGCCATAGAAAGCTAGTCGCTCCTGCTGCCGCTGCCCGTATTCTTCCTGCTGCTGCCCTAGCTTCTCCTGTTCACTATCCAGGGCGTTTTTCCGGGTTTGTAAGCGGGTTTCCAGTTTGCCCTGTTCACTCCGGGCACTGCTTATATCCTTCTCCAGTTGCAGCTTTTCATCTTGTTGAGCTTCCCAGAGCTTTTTACGTTGACCCAGTTCCTTCAAAATAGCCGGTAGTTTTTCCAGTGGCAAAGCCGCAATGCCATATTCGCCTACTTCATGCAGAGCTATCTCCTGCAGATTTTTTATCTCATCCTTTAAGTTCTGATACTCCTGGTTAAGGCGTTCATCCTCCCGCCGGGCATGCTCTTGCTGCAATATAGATTGTTGCAGAGCTTTATCAGATTGGATAAATGCGGTATGGCTTTTTTCGTATCGAGCAGCCAATGTCGCTGAGCTTTTCTGCAACCTGGTAATGGCCTTAAGCTGCTGCGAATAGTTGGTGATACTCTCCCGGCTCTGATTTGCCAGCATTTCCACCTCACCGCGGGTCTTTACCTGGGATAAATCCAAACCCAGTTCATCCATACTCTTCCGGCGTAGTTCGGTTTCTTTATCCAGTTGTTTTTCTGCCTGCTTAACTGCAGCAGCGACATGTTCCAATTCTATATCTACCTGGCCCTTTTGTATTTTCCGTTCTTCCAAATCCTCACTTAATTCTTTATGTTGCTTACGAACCTGCTTAATTTCCTCCTGGCTATCATCTATTGGAGGTACATTACCGCGGGCATAAGGGTGTTCAGTAGACCCACATAGTGGGCAGGCTTTACCATCTTCCAGCTGCGCCCGCTCTTCTTCCAAATCCCGGATGCGTTTTAATAACAGCATCCGGGTTTCCAAACCTTCAATCTTTTCGGCCAAATGGTCAACAGTCACTGCCCGCTGCCCTATTTCCTGGTTCAGTTGCTTTTGCTGCCCTTCTAGCTGTTGTACTTTTTCCCGGCCGCCCTGCAAATCCTGTTCCGCCTGAATAATCCGGTCCCATATCTGCATGAGTTTTTGCAGTTTGTTTTCCTGCTCCTTATATTTATCCAGCTCATCCTGCCACCAGTCTATTTCATGACCCTGCAAGACCTCTTTCAGTTTGTCCTCTCCCGCCTGCCAAATCTCACGCTGCTGCTCCTGCATTTCTTTATTAGTATCATAGGTAGCAGCTATTTCTCTCCCTGCATCCAGCAACGATTGCAGGGCTATCGCTGCCTGCTGCCTGGCAGAGTCCTTTTTTTGTAGCACCCCGGCCTGCTCTTGCAGCTGTTTAAAAGTCCGGGTAATACCGGTTAGATTAGTAACTAACGTAGCATCCCGCCCATTTTCCCGCAAATATTTTTCAATATCATCCAGGGTCTCGAGCATTTCCTTTAATTTCTGCTCACCCTGGTCTATTTCCACCTGCAGAGCCCTGCACTCGGTTTGTCCGTTATCAACTAGTGCCTGTATTCCCTCTATCTGCTCACCCTGCTGCTTAATTAATAAATCCATTTCCCGGACCTTTTTGGCTGTTTCCCCTTCCGTTTTACGTAAAATTTTAAGCTCATTTAATTCCTGCCGGGCCTTTTGCAATGCCTCAAAGGCCGTAGTGATGGCTGCCCGGTGCCGGGGTAATTCTTCCCTGACTCTTTCTAATTCGGCAACATCGCCAGCCTGCAGTTCCCTTAAATTTCTTAGTTGGGTATATGGAGCATCCAGGTTTACGGCCTGGCGAGCCCTCTGCAAACGCCAGCGGTCCTCCTGAAAAGCCTCCAGTTGCTTTAAATATTGTTGCCACTGTTCTTCCAGGGAGCCGATTTCGTTCTCCAATCGGGCTACCTGTTCCAACCAGGTCAAAGCCTTCCGTAAAGAATCGAGTTCTTCCCGCTGTTTTTCTTCCTGAGCCGTTTTATGGGCAATACTTCCCCGCAGTTCTTCTTCCTCTTCCGCGCTCAGCACCTTCATCCCGGCTATTTCAGCCTGGAGAATTTCCAGGCGATTTTTTTCCTCCCGCTGGCGCTCATGTACCTGGATAGATATCTCGCTATAAATTTCGGTGCCGGTAATCTGCTCCAGGATAGGGGCACGTTCGTCCGGGGGAGCCTGTAAAAAAGCTGCAAATCCACCTTGAGCCAGCAACATGGAGCGAGTAAAGCGGTTAAAATTCATACCTGTAATTTCTTCTACCTTAAGGGCCACATCGCGAATTTTGTTTTCCAATACCTGACCACTAATCGCATCCGATATCTCATGTTTATGTACTTGCAGTTCCCCATCGTGCTTCTTATGGGCCCGCTGCTGGCTCCAGTGGCAGCGGTAAGAACCATCACGGGTAGTAAAGGTTATCTCGGCATAACAACTGCCGGTATGGCGGGACATAATCTCATTACCGCTCTTATTCACCCGTTCCAATCGTGGGGTACGACCATAAAGGGCCAGGCAGATACCGTCCAGAATAGTAGTTTTTCCTGCCCCGGTAGGCCCGGTAATGGCAAATATGCCATCAGCTAAATAGGCCGGGTCGGTAAAATCTATCTTCCACTCCCCTACCAGGGAATTTAAGTTTTGAAAACGCACCTCCTGTATCCTCATCGTTAAGCCCCCCTATTCTGCCATCTGGTCTTCTATATCCAGCGAGTCTACTATTTCATTATGCATCCGCTGCAAATCCGGGCGCTGGGTTTCTTCCACCTCATAAGCATCCAAACAGCGTTCAAAAACCTCCTGGGGATGCAGCTCGGCAAGGGCTTCTCCCTCACCCAGGAGGCTTAACTCACGGTCCCACTGGCTCTTATTCCCTACCCGTAAGACTTCTATATCGGTTCCAGCTACCGCTTCATCCACTTTCTCCCGCAAATCGCCTATAATTTCAGCACCTTCATACATAATTTCCACCCAGGTATTCTGCTCTTTTGATTTCAGTTCCTCCAATTGCCCCTCAATCTGCTGCCAATCCCCGCGAATACCTAACAAGGCCTGGAAAAGCGGTACCGTAATGGGCGTAATCCTGGTCTCTGTATCAGTGAACTCCACCTGGATAACTTTCTTTTCCCGGGAAGCTTCCCCAAAACCCATCGGCAGCGGCGCACCGGAATAACAGCAATCTTGCCTTCCTGCTACCGTCTGAAAAGCATGCAGATGTCCCAGGGCTATATAATTAAATAGCGGCGGGAAAATATCTGCCCCTATCTGGGCCAATGCTCCAGGATAAAGCTCCCTGACCCCATCACCTTCTATGGTTTTTCCCCCGACTACCCATAGATGTCCCATAGCAACTATAGGGACCGGTTTGTCCAGACCGACCTGAATAGCCTTAGCCTCCTCGACCAGCAGAGCATAATGGGAGCGGATACCCTCAACCAGATTACGCCCCTTATCCTCCACACTTTCTCCCGCTTCTACCTTACGAATATCACGGTCCCGCAGGTAGGGAACGGCACAGACTATTAATTCCGCTTCCCCTTCAGGATTTTTTAATAATAAAACTTCGTCTTTCGCGTTTTCCTCCATACTCCCCACTATGTAAACCTGCAAATAGCGCAGCAATTCCCGCGGAGCATTTAAAAAAGAGGGGGAATCGTGGTTCCCCGCTGTAATAACGACATGCCGACAGGAGGACTTCGCTACCCGGTGTAAAAACTGATAATACAGCCTCTGCGCCCGGTTGCTGGGGGTAGTAGTATCAAAAATATCTCCTGCCACCAGCAACACGTCAATGTTTTCCTGTTCCAGCAGTATACTTAACCAGTCTAAAAATGCTTCCGCTTCTTCATATCTTTTGCGCCCATATAGGGAACATCCCAGGTGCCAATCCGAAGTATGTATGATTTTCATAGGCATTTATCCTTTCATTAATAATGAAAATATAATTTTAATTCACGCGGATCACGTGGATTATATTAGGATTTACGCGGATTTTTTTAAAATATTAGTTGACCCTGACTTCTATTTTAATAAGTGGTTTTGTGTCCTGTATTCATGGCTGGTTAGTTTATTTATTGACCTGCCATACCTCCTGCCAGGATTATGTGCTGGTTTTGGAGACGAGGTCATTACTTAAACAGGTTTCTTAATGCCTTTCCTGTAGCCCTGCCGGCTATTCGTCGACCTATCCGTTTTTGGGTTGCTTTGCTGCCTTTCGATACGGCATCAATATCTCCCAGAAGCCGAGCAAGAGCATACAAAAAACTCCGGAATCCGGAAATGCTGTTTCTGGCCACGTTAACCGCCTCCCCTTGAATTCACTCTGAAGTAGCCCTCTCTGATGTTAATTATTGCATACTACCGCGACATAATATTGTCATTTTTAAAAATGCTTTTTTGATTAGGAGAAAATAGATTTTAAATAGCCTGATATAACCTGGGAAATACCCGGATACGGTTATTCTCCTTATTGTAGGGGCAGACCCATGTGTCTGCCCGCGGTTTGGCAGATACCTGTTCGTTTATTATCACCCATCTGTTCGAGGCAACCCGCGGGCGAACACACGGGTTCACCCCTATAAATTACGTATCTTGTATAGGCAGAGGACGTCAAAGCACTTTTACTCATCAATTAGTTGTCGGATGCTAATATTCTGTCTATAAAATCCTTTAAATCCTGCTCTCCCATACGAATGATTCTATCCATTCGAGACATCTGGAGTAGCTGATTGACCAACCCCAGTAAATCCTTATCCTCTCTTACCGTTTCCTCCTGGGTCATTAAGAATCTAAGTGCTTTTAGCAGCTGATTCCTGAAGGGGCTGATACTGCCGGCGTTTTCTAAAATATAAATAATGGCCTGCACGGTTTCCATGATAATTGCGGATTTTTCCCCAGTAATGGTGCCAAACGAACCATCCGCATTCTGGCCAGCGGCTAGCTGTTTTACCTTACTTTCCTGGGTATCTGCATCCGGATGTGGGGTATCCGAGATATCCTTAGAATCCTGCCTATACATCTTTTTCGCTTTGAAGGTTACCTTGCTATTACTTCTTATTGGGGATAACAGACTCCCGCTGCCTATGGATGAAATACACTCATTTACGCTGTAGGAAATGTGCGCATCACTGTAACAGTTTATTTCAAACATATCCCAGCCATAAGGAATGTCAACCGGTATTACTATCGGCTCAGGCAACCCGGATAATTTGTTTTCCCGTTGGTATACCCCCACGAATGAGGTCAATGATGAGAGCAGGCGATGTTTTTGGGAGAGTTCAATAATATCTGCTGTGATGGTTTTAGCCCGCCTGGGATTTCCCGATTCCAAATAGGTTTCCAGTTCGGTGATTTTGCGTTTAGCCCATAGTTTCTCCAAAACCTCGGCGGTTTCAGTTTCTAGTATCTCATCTATTTCCAGTACAATTTCCTGGTTACCGCTGTAGCCTTTGATAATCATTTTATCCTGAGGACGTTTGCTCATTTTAAACACCTGGGTAAAGGGTTCCATATCGTATAATCGCCCGGGGATTTTACCGCCCGGTTCCAAGGAAAGGCCCTCCATCTGCAGAGTGATGTTTTCCATATAGTTGGCATGAATACGGGAAAAATGCCGGATAACCTTATCTTCGAGATTTTCTCCCGGATAGACAAATTCGGCATAGCCGTTTCCGGCTTCGGCAATGCGGTTGATAAAGAAATCATTTACGGTAGTATCGATGCCGATGCTGAATAACCGCAGGTTTTGATTGCGCGCCTTTATATAATTGATGATTTCATTTTCGTTTCCTACCTGTCCGTCGGTAAAAAGGAGAATGATTTTTTCATATCCCGGTGTTTCTTCATTAAGTGCAAACTTGATTGCAGGAAGGATTTCTGTTCCTCCCATGGATCTTAGCCCGTTTACCCATCTAGTTGCAAAATCCAGGTTTTTCTGGTTAAAGGGCAAACTCTTGGGGGAGAAGGGGTGCAGTTCGCTTTCAAAGGCCACCAGGTTAAACAAATCATCCGTCCCCAGGTTGCGCAGACAGATTTTCATAGCCTGGGCCGCCTGCTCCAGTTTTTCTCCTGCCATAGACCCGGATATATCTATTAGAAAGATGTATTCTCCGGCCTGTTTTTTATCGATGGGAGGAAATTCCGGCGTGTAACTGGCCAGCGCATAGTATTCATGGCGGTCGTTTTGGCCGTAAAGAATACGGGGCAGCGGTTCATCGGACAGTTTCAGGGACAGGATAAAATCTCTGTTCATGCGGGTAGTTCCTTCTGTCAGAAAAACGGATGCCGTAGTAGGGTCACTCTGTTCAACCTGGATACGGTGTGACACGGACTCGATGCTGATGAAGGGACTCAAAGTTTTTATGTTCATCTTCAACGAAGCCCGGTAATCGGTATCCCCTATGGGAGGAGTGATAAAATCTGCATCCGGTACCTGGTCAGTAGGATGGGCTTCTCCCGGGCCAATTTTCTCACCGGCAACATTACCGGGAATATAACGAGGCCCAACCAGGGTGGGAATAGTGATACGCATTTGGGCATCACCGGTTTTAATCTCCTGAAAATAATTGATATCAATCTTTACCTCTTCTCCGGCATCAATCTGCCCCAGGGAAATCTGAAATACATTGGCCCGCATACTCTCCAGTAAAAATGCGCTATCTCCCTGCCGGATAGCCTCATCATAAGCGGCAAAGGCTTGCTCTCTTTCCTTGATCTCAGTGGTGATAACATTTTCTCCGATAGTGGCGGTAAAATCGCAAATAGCTGCATCTTCCGGCATAGGAAAAGTATAGATAAATTCGGCATTTTCGCCGCTGTCGTTATGGTAATGCTGTTGTATTCTTACCCACAAAGCATTTCCCGCCAGGTCACCACTAATGTCCACTGCTTTCAGGGCCACAGATTTTTGGTTTTTCCGGTTTATTAATCCGTATTCCATCGAAGTCCCTCCTTTATTTCGCCTTAATCAGTTTCGTGGTATATTTCCTTACTTTAGCAATCAGGTCGGGCTGTTCTTCCAGCAGTTTGGCCGGGACATGAAGTTCTATTCCTGCTCCAAGTACAGCGCGAATATAAACATCCTCCCGGTTACCATCTACTGCTGCCCGATAATCGTCTATTGGCACCAACAATGGACAGTCAGTTCTATCCTCTGTTTCAGAGTACATAGTTTTTTCAATAACACTGGTATCAAAAGCAATGCCTTGAATCCTTGCCGGATGCTGTAGCCCTTTATCTTCCAGAGCTTGCTCTATCTCTTCCACATTCATTCCGCTAATAATTTCTTTGATTTTTTCCAGAGGCAGGTACTTTTCCTGCAGTTTTTTAATTAAGCGCAGTCTGGACAGATGTTCTTCCCGGTAAGTGGTTCCTACCCCAGCCCCATCCGGTGGTGGCAATAAACCCCTCCCGACATAGTAATGCACGGTCCTGTTTGTAACCCCGGCCTTTTGTGCCAGCTCGCTGATACGATATTTTTCCGACATTAGCAATTCATTCCTTTATTTGGTGTATGTAACCTCATGCTATCATCATTACGTAATGGTGCCAAGTTTCTAATATGTCACTTTATCTTTTTTTAACCAACTTCTGGTCACATTAGTGTCCCTTACCAGGCACTATAATCAAGTTGAGGAAATAGTATAGCGCTATTACCTGATGATTATTGGTGTTGAAAGGGGGATAAACATATGTATAATGCCCAGATTATCGAGCAGGAACTTACCTTATCCTATTTTGAGTTATTTAACCTGGAACAAGCTTTACAGGAGGTCCTGCCCCGGTATGGCCTGGTTTTAAATGGAGAAAACGGGCAGGTCAGGCATAGCCTGGAAAGTGTTGGGGGAAATATTCCCGTGCGTTTAAAGGGGTTAAAACTTATAGCAATAAGTGAACCATCCAATATGGAAATCAGCCTGGATTTCGGGACGGACCATGGTTTTACACTGATTATGTCCATGCCCTCCTCAACTAATATTACCTCCCAGAAACTTCTCTCCGCATTAGCTCATGATCTTGGTCGGGCCATCAGGGAAACCTCACCTCGGCGCTTTATTTCGGTGGAACATCTGGAAAGTTTCCTGGGCGCTAATTGTGAAATTGAACTGCTGGAATTAACTGATGCTTTGCTCTGGCCAGCCCTGCAAACTAGTGCAAAACTTTTTCATGACTTTCAATTCCTGGGAGAGCTTTCCTATCAGTATGACCTTCATTGTAAACCGGAGAAAATGAGAGTTGAGAGCCGGGATGGACGAGGCCGTTTTGTTAATCTAAACATCTTTAAAGTCTTTAGTAAGGATGAAGTTATTGCGGCTATCGGCATTAAAAAGGAAAAGGGATTTGATGGTAACCATTATATGTTGACGGTCCTTACTGCGCCCCAACACTGTGATTATATATACGATATTTATAACCAGAATTTCGAGCGCCTGCTGATGGAAGGAGCAGAACTAACCGGTGGCAAGTTTACCGGAGAACCTCGCCTGATTAAGCTGCCACGACAAATTGATTTCTGTGACCTGGTTCTGGACGAGCAGGCCGAAGCCCTGGTTAGGCGAGAAATTTTCCGTTTCTTTGAACTGGAATCCCACTATCGTTTAGCCGGCTTACCCTACAAAAGAGGGGTTGTTCTCTATGGACCTCCTGGCACCGGAAAAACCACCCTGGCCAAAATCATCCTTTCCCAGGTGGAACAAACCGTAATTTGGGCCCGCCCCTGTGACCTGGTCAGCCGCGATGCCATGGAAAGATTATTCTGGTTGGCGCGGGTAGGCCGACCCTCGGTACTTATTTTAGAAGATGTGGACCTTTATTTAGAAGACCGTACTTATCGCCGGGGTAACGATTTTGCCCTGGCTGATATAATGGCACGGCTGGATGGTTTGGAGGAAAATGATGGGGTACTGGTGATTATGAGCACTAACCGACTGGAAGTCCTGGAGCAAGCTATTGTAGACCGCCCTGGACGCATAGACAGTAAAATTTACCTGGGTGAGCTTGGCGCCGATAAGATAGCGTTATTGTTGGAAAAACGCCTGGGCAGCTTTCCCCGCGATTTTAAAGGTTTTACCTCGGTAATACCACCGCGAACACGCCTGACCGGAGCCATGACCGTAGAACTCTGTACTCTGGTATTAAAAATGGCGGTTGAAAACTCGCAATCAGATGAAATATTAATCAAGCAACAGCATATAAAAGACGCCCTGCAAGAGATTGAACCAGCCAACCGCCAGGTAGTGGTTGGGTTTATAGCTTAAGAGATTTTAAGGGTTAATACACATATTACCAATTTTATGTGATAGACTTAATATTACAAAACCGTATTAAGGGGGTATTTAAATGAAAATAAACAACGTACCAGGATTAATCCATAATTTTTCAAATTTATTTCATGAAGGTTGTAGTTTTGAAATTGAATTTGGTGGTCCCTGGCATTTTAATGAATGTCGAGGAACCGCTCCACCGCACGCCGATAACGAAATAGGTGTCTATTTTTACACCTGCCGCAATCCCAAAGACTGGAATACTCCAATAGAACAAAATGAAGCAGATATCTGGTATATTGGTGCAAGTAACAGTGATCTGGGATCGCGAATTTGGGATCATGTGGGAGCCATTTATGAGGACTACAAAAACAGAATAGAGTGCAGTCCCCGGTTTAGACGCAATCAATGGGCCAATGATAATAGTGTTCCGGATAATATAAAGCAGTCAGTAGCCGAAGGGGATATTGTGATATATACTGCTGCGATAAGCCCAAAAGACTTCAACCCAATGGTATTGGAAAAATATTTACTGGCTTGCTATTACAAAGCATGGGGAAGACTTCCGTTTTTAAATAAAGGAATATAGTTCTATCTCACCTGATCATTATGGGGCATCTATCTTGTACATTGGGATTTTCCTCCTCCGATTAGCGGGTTTTATTACCAGGAGAAAGATTCAGTGTCGGCTATAGGTATTGCCACCTGAATTAGGCAAAACTCTCCATTATATACTTGTGTCCTGGTCGAGGAGTTTGGAGTAACTGAGGATTCAGTAAGATTTGATGATGACGGATTATCTGTAGGCATTCAGGATATTAATTATTTGTAGCTTATCCCCAATAGATGAACCGGGAAAGATTGGAAGGATTATTAGTGGAATATATTTATGCTCGAGAATTAAAAAAATATTTCTCAGTCTTCGGAAGCTTTTATGATTTGAAGTTGGATTCTAAGGCAACGATACCTTTGTAACTGTCAAGTAAAAATGAACAAAAAATGATAAATAACTTTGGACACCTAGTTATTCCCAAAAATGGTTTGGCGGTGTTTTAAACGATAGCTGTCACCGCTTAGATGGATAACCTCACTTTTG